>Ga0181404_1000126_pt1 | contig 22133 bp, 22 predicted proteins | sample 27SPOviralmetaG_FD_130133 | JGI IMG/M metagenome (GOLD analysis project Ga0181404, IMG submission 130133) | Marine viral communities from the oligotrophic San Pedro Time Series (SPOT) site, San Pedro Channel, CA, USA - 27 SPOT_SRF_2011-10-25 | ecosystem: Environmental > Aquatic > Marine > Strait... | reverse complement strand
TGCGAAGTAAACGAGTTGTGTGTAATTATTACCATCATATACAACCAAATAACAGACCCCCTAGAATCCAAAATAGAATCCTCACATGCAGATACAACTTTCCTCCGCGATCTGCATTCGCAAGTCTACTTTTTGCAAGTGTCCTCCAAGTCCGCCCATTTTTGCGCATTCTTCTCTGCGTCCCTTGCGTGCATGACGAACCCACGCTGCTTCACCCACCAGCACCTGTCGGGATGTCCCTTCAAGTGCGCAAACTTGCTTCCCGTTGAACTGCGCATCGATTCGACGCGCATCCCAAGTGGATACCCACTTTCCGTCTTGTACCTCTTTTTGACGTTTAGGTGCTTGTTCTTATCGTAGAAGGCTTGCAGATGCCCCTTCAGCTCTTCCCATTTAACATCTAGCGATTGCCATCCTCGCTCCTCCAGCCACGCTCGGTTGTTGCCATCTTCAACATGCACGCCGAAATCGCGCATAGCAGAGACTACATCTCCCAAGCGGTAGCCGTCGTCGAGTACGAGCTCTTTCGGCACGTCAAGGTCGCTGTGCTCGTCGTAGTACTCTTGCAGTTTCATCTGCAGCTTTTCCCACGTCGCTCGCTTGTGCGGGAGGTCCATAGCAGATCGAAACAAGACCTTGCCTTCCTCCGACAAGCGAGGAGACGGGACTTCAAAGCAGAATTAGACAAAGGACGCTACTTTCATTTACATACCTGCCTTCTCCTCCTCCTTCTCTTCGGCGGCGGCGGCTTCTTTCGCTTCTTTCGCCTCGTCGATCATCCGCAGAATCTCTGTTTGCCGTGCCATCTCCTCGTCGAGCTCTTCGATGCTCATCTTCGACAAGGAGTTTGCGAGGGCGTCGGACATTGATCTTGGGTGATTTGGAAGGGTACACAACGAAAATTAAGTCCACTTCTCGTGTACAATCCCAGCATCCCACTTACGATCTTCAGGATTGCGAGAGCCAGCTGAATCCTGATTGTCGGATGCTGGATTGTCGCTTATATAAAAGTTTGCCCGCCGCCCTTTTTTTTTTTGAATACTTTTTAGACTCTCAAATCGCCTTTGCGGGTGAGGGTCTGGTACGGATCTATCCTCTCCTTAATGTTGTGCCCGCCCCGATGGAAGTCCCCATCCCCCCGCTTCGTCGTGTAGTCCATATCCCCCTTGTGCGTCTTGCTTTTCGCTCCCTTGTGCCCTGCTTTCGCCTCCTTTTTTGGTCGCTTTTTTGGCTGCTGCTTCTTCTTCGGTGGCATCTATACTATACTGCTCTAATAAATATTCGGGTCTGTGAGCATAGTGAAGTCGAAGTGCAGGTCAACATAGATTAGTGATTCAGTTGGAGGCGGTCCTGGTGCACCTCCAGCAGCAGTGTAAGGGAACATCAGCCGAGCCTCAGTATTGTCCCAGCTTCTCACCGTTATCGGGAACGCCTTCCTCAATTCATTCGCCGAAAACGTGTAGTCTATGGGCACGCTTACCGTTGCTACCTGTGCTCGGCCGCCCGCCGCTGCACTGTCGTAGTGCACCTTATATGCCTCTATCGGGATTTCTATACAATCGCTTAACCCTCTCACGTTTGTTTCCACTTCTACTCCCTGAAACATCTTTTCCCCCAGATCTATGCTGATCCCAGGCAAGGCCGATGCTGGATTGGCTGCTGCTGCTGGATCAATGTACAGGGTGACATCAGCCCGTGTCAGCCTCATCGACTGTGCGGGTATCTCACGGCGAAGTTCAATATTATGAGTAGATGAAGTCGGGGTCTGTTGTGTAGCACTACTCAATCTAAGATGAAGTGTTGGCATATGTAATAGAGAGGGAATATATTTCACAGCATATTACAATGGAAAGTATACAGTCTTTTAATGTAGAGGAACTTCCAAATAGCAGTTTCAATATTATTTTAGGTAAAAGGAGAAGTGGCAAGACGGTGCTAGCTGAGAGCATTATAAAACAGTTGCGTGAGGCTAAGAAGCTGGATGCTGTTTTTTTATTTTCACCCACAGATGCTGGCTTCGACATGATACCAAGCGAGGACAGGTTCAAGAATCTGGATGTACTTCATCATATTGTCGACAACTACAAGCGTATGAATAATTTCAACAAAGCTGCAAATAAAAAAGATCAATTCAAAGTCAAGACACTGATAGTCTTGGATGATATGGCGTGTAGCCTCAAGGATATCAAAAACAGGATCCTCGAGACACTTGCAGTCAACGGCAGGCATGCTGCGTACGAGCCTCTGAGCCTCAGCTTCCTTATCCTGTGCCAGTCACTCACCAAAATTCCACGGGTCGTCAGGTTGAATGCTGACAACATATTCACGAATGCTATCGCTTCTCGGAAAGAACAGGATTTGGTATTTGATGAAAATCTGTACGTAATTGACGGATCTCACGAGGGTCGGCAGCAGGCTCGGGATTTGTATAACCAACTCACTACATCTCAGGACTTCCTATTTGTTGTGATTGAAAACTGGCGGCAAAACATCCGTGAGCATAAGGACTATATTAAGACTTACATTGCTGAGCTCTAAAGATTTTCTCTAACCAAAGAAGGCCCTCCCATCATGATCTGAAAAATCTTTTTTTTGGATATCTCAACTTTCTATAATATATATGAAAAATATATATATTCTTATTAAAACTTTATGGAATATATATATATTTTTAGATTATTAGATTATGTGACCGTGCTTGGTAAGAAAAATCAAACGAACTTTTCTTTTATGGTCACAACAGAACTAGCTCGCAATCTATTTTTTAAGCTCACACTGCAGGAACGAGAGACACACCATACTCCCGCCAGTCCCCCATTTGCTTGACTGTCTTTGGCTCCACTCGGTCAGTTATAGGCTTCCTTTCCTCCACTTCTCGTAGAATCAGGCTGTCGATGTATGCACGATATCCACCCACAGTGCCCATTACTGTCTCTCTCCTTATGGCGGCCATTGAAACTATAGCCAATGATGCGAGCGAAAAAGATTGGGAAGTCCCGTCCAATTCTTTCAAGTAAGTCGATTCGCTTAGCTGCTCAAAGCCAAACCCTTGGAGATATGATACTCGAGATGCAAGACTAGGGGCTTCCATCATGGCCGTCATCCACTCACCACACATCTCGCTGAATGCTAACATAGGGATTTCAGGTCTTGGTTTTGCCCTTCCCAACAAATGAACACAGCACTGAGCAAGAAGTGATTGCCATCCAGACGACATGACTATATCGCTAAGAGCTAACTGCTCATCGAAGTCGAACTTTTTGAGAAGTGATGCTATTAGCTTGGTAGATGGTTGGAGCTGAGATACTACAAGCAGGTTTGCATTTTGAGTTTCATAATTCGAATCTACGCAAAATGGCTTACCCACATGTACGAAGTTTGACGGCACCTTCATCACATTATCGATGACTTCATTTTTAAACGGTCGGTACGTCTCCACATCCATAGTATTCCAGACCCTAAGCAGGTTAGGACACTTGGCATTGTAATCGTCTTCGTTATGGAAGTCGTCTACGACAGTTCTAGGTGCGCCTAGGGTAATGCACTGCTTCACTTCCATTTTCTTCTGGGGGCGGACATCATCGTGTATGTAAAGCCAATAGAATATGGTTGCCATTGACCCACCGCTAGATGCACCGAAAATGTTGAAACTCAAGTACTCGCCTGAAAACTTATCAAGTTCCGCACGAATTATAGGGTATGCGGTATTCAAGGCTCTTAAGCAAGCGGCATGAAATCCCATCTTCGTATGCGGGTTTTGGAGAAGTGCTTTGAGATTGCTGTAGTGGGAAACCAAGTTCCCATCTGTTTCGTTGATTGTGTCTTCTGCTACTTCATCCATTCCCGCAAATGTAATTGAGAGTTCGCCTTCCTTCTGTGAAAAAAGAACGTGGTGCTTCAACCTTTTACCAAATACGTCTCTCCTCAGCATATATTGCCCTTCCTCAAAATCAGCGTCATCGTCATTCGCCGCTTGACAAAGCGACACCGCCTCTCTCAGAAGTACGTCAAAGTTCTCGTAGTTCAACTCCTTTTTAATAGTGAACATTTCCGTGGTTTTTTCGTCACTTGATACCTCATTCAGCGGGGTCTCTTCGGCAGCGGCAGCCGCTGTGGTGCCTGTTTCCTGATCGCCACGTGGTTTGAGTGGCCGAAACCCACCCACAACCGTATTCCCAAACTCGTCCTTCACTAATCCTTTTACAATTCCCTTATTGTCCCTCAAATCATAACCTTCGGCCTTTAGAGCATTTTGCATTTGAGTGGATATCCCTGACGTTACACTCCTTTGAATGATATATTCTCCCAACTCTTCTGGCGTTCTGGCACTTCCTGCCTCCGCTCTGGTTAACGCCTCTTCTCGAAATCGCCTTCCTGCAGTTTCCGCCCAATCATCACCGACCGATGTAATTGCTGCATTTGCCGCATCTATTTCTGCGATTCTTGCTTGGTTCTTTTGACTTGCAATTTGCCTATCCACCGCAGCTGGGTCACTTGCTTCGACCGCTTCTTGAAATCCTGGTATATTCTTCGCATCGCTTACAGGGATTTCTGCTAATGGCGCTGGGGGGGGCTGTGGTGCAGCTGCTGGCTTGTACTGACGGAGAACTTCATCACCAGCTATCTCCTTGAAAACCTCAAGCTCTTCGGGATCTAGATCCGTCTTGACACGTGCAAACACATCTTGAATATCTTGTTGGTATTGAGCCATAATGTCCCTAGCCTCCTCCTCGTATCGACCCATCTCTTGTCCCATCGATACTACTTTTAGTTCAGCCTCTTCCAACATCCTTTCACGTAACGCCATGATATCCCTTAGCTCTAACACATAGCCTGCGCCCTTCTCTTCTACAGCTTGCCTAAGCCCCTGTGAAATAGCTCGACCAGTAGCAGTTTCTTGAGCTGCAGCGACTTCCTGAGCAGTAGCTCCCTCAGCCATGGTGGGAACGGTCACGCTTCCAGAAACCAAATCCTTCTCAGCATACACTTTGTCCATTTTCTTCCAATCTTCCATTATTTTTTGTAATCGCTGATTTCGTCCAGCTTTCAAGAATGCTGGCTGTTTCGCCGCTGAGCTCCGTACTAATCTGCCAGAACCATCGCTCTTCCCATCAGGTTTAGTAGCGGCGCTCCCGTAAAGAGTCTGCTCTTCTATTGGTTTTCCTATATCGTCAGCCAACTTCATGACCTTGACCTTTAACGCCTCAAGTTCATCCTTCGCCGAACCCCGAAGTGTAATGCTACCGAGCTTTTCATTTTCCTCGACCATTTCAGCAAAATATTGGTTGAACACCTTATCAAACTCGGCTCGTGCGGCTGGGTTTTTCTCAAGGCGATTTAAAGCCTGGCCTACTTTCTGTTCGAACGCCCCAAAGGTCCTTGACCGCAGTGCAGAGCTATAAGCAGCAGTTTGTCTAGCTGATCCTTGAACAGCTAAAGGATCGGCTTGTGCAGCTTGCGCTCGAGCGGCATAAAACTGTCTTCGAACTCGATTATCTTCAGCGACTTGTTCGTTCAGTGCATTTAGGAAGTCTTGGCCGACTGCGTTCGCTTCTTCCTCTGTTGCTGCCCTATCAAATCGATTAACCATTTCCCTAAACTGTCGTCGTGCTTCTGTTATTTGTCGTTCTAATGCCTGAGCCTGAACCTCCTGACCCTCACTCGTCGCTGAAACTGCTATCTTTTGCCCATCTGCGTCAACTAAACTATTTGGGTTAGTGGATTCAAAGTCTAGGAAAGCCTGCGTGTCAAGCTGCTCACCCTCAATCAATAAGCCTTCGTCTGTAGCAAGCTGCCGCATAACTGCAGTTAATTGTCTTTTGACACCGTTGGGTAAGGCTTCCCAGCTCCTACCAGTAATAGCCTTGGCAAAACTAGAAGCCTTCGTTGCTACTCGACTTGCCACAGTTGCTGCGGCCTCACCTGTCCTTGTCGCAATGTTTCCCACAATTCTACTCAATGCTGCTGGTGCTCGAACACCAGCCTTTGCCGCTCCAGCATACAGCGCCGATGTAAGCTCCCCACCAAATAATGTCAGCACAGTCATAGCTGTCTCCAGAGCTATCTCACCAGCATCCATGTTATCAATAAACTCAAATTGTTCATCAACGGTCTCACCTTCTAAGGCTTGGTTCCATGTTGAGAAGTTGCCTACAGAAATCAGTCCCTTGCCTAACCGAGCCCACCATTTCGCATCTCCTAGCCCCGTCACTTCATCTGGCGTTACATCAGCCGATCGATGATTTTTATGAAAGCCGTACGGGTCCAAATTGACGGTGACCATTTACATACCTTTAGAAAAACGGGGAGACCCCGTAAACCCCCTCGTGCGGTGGGGATCATAAGGGACTTGCCCCTTACGTTTAATTGCTAAGAGCGAGCGTCATGCGACCAGTGGCACTGGAAACAGCATAGATGGCAAGGCACTTCTCAACAATGGTAATGGTAAACGTGTTACCATCCGCAACGCCGTCTGGCAGTTGGAAGAACACCTGCATCTGTGGAGCATTCACCTCACGGAGAGAGAGACAGTTTGTCATAGCAGCGTGACCGTCCTTACTGTCGTCATAACTACCACACTGGAACTTCGCAACCGTTTCATAATCGTAGTTGGTCACCGCACCCCAGCGTGAGGAGACAGAGAAGCCATTGTCGCAAATCTTAGAGTACTGGAGCTGCTGTGCGGATACGTCACTTATCTCCTGACCACTTCCAGTAAGGCGCAGCCGAAAGACATTCAAAGGTGCCTCGTTGGGTTCAGTGTCCGCAGCAGAATCCGCAGTGCGACGGACAATAGCGTAGAAGTCGGTGACTGCATCAGTGTTGCGCAAATCTACGGTCACACTTCTCACTGGCAAAGTAAGAGTGCTAACTGCAGCAGCAGCAGCAGCTTCGTCAGCGGCAGTTGCCGTGTAAGTCAAGGTATTCTCCTGGTAATAAGTAGAACTAAGCATGTTTAGCTCTGGCTGCGCAAAGTTGGAAGCAAGGATTTGAGAAGTGCTCTCCTCTGGGTAGTTCTTGTAGCGAACCTTGAGAGTGCAGTTGTTAATGAAAGAAGTGGCTGCGTTTGCAGTTCCTGCTACCTTGGTAGTTTCTCTCCAGTGTACCTGAATGGTCATAGGCTCGAGGAAAGTGGAGTTCAGTTGAGTGTTCACCTCGCTAAGCAGAGGGAAAACAAGCGGCATTGCAAACTCGAGGATTGGCTGTGGATCCCCTGATGCTGCCGTAGGGAGATTGGCAGGAGCACGCTCATTAGTGGCAGCACGACAAATGGGGTCTAGCTGCCCAGGCGTCAGGTCGCTGAACATCGCAACAAGGGTTTCGTTCGTGAGCGAGGCAACCACACGAGAGGACGAAAGTAGGTCAATACGCTGGATAGCTTCAAAAATGTCGCCAGGCTTGGTACCGAAAGTTACTACTTGTTGTGCTGTAGATTGCTGAGTCGTGCTCTTTTGGTAAGTCAAAAGAATCTGCTCAATAATCCCAAACTTCGACAGCTGGAAACTGAAGCTGCCATTGTCAGTCGCAATCGCAGCAAGGCCCGCACTATGCTGAATGGTGCTCATCGTGATTGCATGAGGGGGCACAATCTCCTTAGTGCTGTAGATGCTTGGGTTCTGCACGGACGGACTCGCCAGAATAGTATTCACAATAGCAGAGTTGGCATTGGAATTGTTCCAGACGCTCGTCATTCTATAAATTGCTGTTAGATAAAAAAATGCGGGTTAACGACACCCCTTACATTAATCTTACTAATCGCAGCGATATGCTCATAGTGTCCCCAGCTACAGGCGCAAATCCGTAGAAATTAAGATAGAAACTCCATGCGTTTATCACTGAGGCTTGTCTTGTAATCTTCATTTCTGCTAGCCCAGGTACTTGTGGATTCCCGTTCATAGCAATGGCACTGTAGTTATAATCAATTTCATGAAAAATATTGAGGTTAGTATTGGCTACTGAGGGATTGGCACTGTAAATCAGGTCACTAAAGACAAAGCCAAAATCACTTATTTGGGAAGGATTCGGCGGCGTGGGAGTGGAAGCACCCGTCATGGTACCGCTAAGCCTATACCTCCCAAAGGGCAGCGCTACAGCTCCGCCACCACTCACAGGAACCCATTGAGCGCCTACAGCAGGACCTATCGAAAACAATAGTGAGTTATTGCGCTGAGGTAAACTAACTCCACCATTAATGTTTTGACCTCCGTTTATCTCTACGGATGCAGCAGTCATCTCATACACTTCTGGTCTAAAGTTTATCGATTGCGGCAGATATAATGGGAAACTAGGGAAGACAGCGCTAGTTTGATTTACACCAAATACTTGCTGCGATGCACTGTCGAGAACATTTATATCTTTGCCCGCCGTCATACGAAGTCGAGTACCTCCGCCGCCAGCGTCACTGAATATTTCTGTATCGGCTGAAGCACCTACTAGACCGATGTCGATTTTCTCGGTCTCTAACTTACCTGTGCCTGGACCAACGCCAGCATTGGCTAGCCCTATTGTGATATCTGCAGTTAAACCATTAAGAAGTATGCTCTGCGTAGCTGCTGCTGCACCTGCTCTAACATTCCCTCCACACTCGACATCGCCAGCATTGGCGCTGAAGTTCCCAGCAATAGCAACATAGTTCCCACCCTGAGCAGAGAAACCTCCCGATGCAGCAACGTTTCCAGACCCCCCTTGAAGCTGGATAGATTCAACCCCATTTGTCGCTACGATGGTTCCACCAGTCACATCACCAGTTGCTGTGACTTGTGCCGCAGAAAGTTGCCCCGCAGCATTGATGGTCGTCGTTGGATTGTTAGTAGGTCCTACTTCAAAGTCACCTTCAGCAGTTAGCTTTTGCCCGACTACTACGTCCTGGTTAAATGTATTCAACGGCCCTGTGAATGTTTGAGGTGCATCTCCTTGAGCACTTCCCGCCAGGTAAACGTCGCCTCCGCCTCCGCCACCTCCTCCTCCTCCTAGTTCACTGAGAGCACCGTTAGCATTTTGGTACATAATTCTGCCACCACCTTGACATCCATTGAGGATCACAACATCTTTATTCCCGTCTGGTACAGTGGGTCCACCAATTCCACCTTGATTCATTACCAAAGTTCGCCCCTGACTAGCTAATGATCCAGTGTTGTTGAACATATATATACCTTTTAGAAAAAGGTATCGCCAAAAACCTGCATCAATTCTCCCAGGGATCATAAGGAGCTTGCCCCTTAATACAGATACTTCAGCTGTACGGCTGGTTGTCTACGCCGAAATGGGTCAGCTTTGACTTGCCTACGGGCAGTGTGAACAAGATCACGACGCTTGGTCGGTGCACCCTTAAATCGAAGAATAGGCTGGCGATGATTTCTCTGCATCTTGTCTCTCGCTAACTCGCCTTCTTGGGTATCGGGAATTGCACTGTAAATCGGCTCTCTTTGGTACGCTAGCTCTCCACCTTGTGCTCTTTTGATCTCAAACGAGCCTGCATCAAGCACATTCTTGTCTTGCCCGTCAGGTCTACTAACATCAACCATTGCTCCTTGCGGCTTGAGTTCTGCAAAACGCTTATCAGTAAGCATGTTGGCAATTACGTTCTTAACATATTCCTCACCATCTACGACCACACCAAACTTTTCCGACTTCTTCTGCGTATGCCCGCCAGCTTTCAGCTTCCCTACGATCCGCCGATGGAGCCGCCTCAGAGCATCGATGTCTCCTTTTCGAATGTTCTTTAGCATTCGCATTTCTGGCTGCAAAATCATGCTAAAGTTTTTGGTGAAGTAGCGGATGTCCTTCCTTAGCTCCGCTTCCGTCTTGTACTTATCGTCCAGCCTCGACTCTGGTACCAAATCTGCTTTCGTCGGTTTCGCTTTGGCTCCGTCTCCCACTTCCAGCTTTGGTGCGCTCGGTGTCGGCTCTACGGCTGGTGGTGGGGCAGCGGCTGCGGCTGCGGCTGGGGCTTGTGGAACGGGTGGCGGAATCCGCCTCCGTCGACGGCCTTTGACAACAACTCTTTCTGGCTCCTTCACTTCTTCAAAATCCCCATCCTCCTCTTTCTCCTCTTCTTCTGCTGTTTGAGCAGCGCCAGCCCCAGAGGAGTCCAGCATGTCCAGCGTGCTGTCAGCGAGCTGCTTTACATCGGTCGCAACACTGTCGTACTGGTCGGGGTCAAAAGTGTCATCCTCGACCGTTAAGTCTTCCAAGGAAAGCGGCGGGCCCTTTGTGTCACCCTGCTCCTCCGCCTCCTCCTGCTGCTCTTCCTCCACCGCCGTCCCCCCCTCCTGTTGCATTTCCTGTATTTGCTTAGCGTAGTGTATTTGCGTGTGATTTGCCAGCTGGTTTACTATGTCAGCAACAGCGTCGTTATCGCCAGTGGCAGCAGCTTCAAGGATAGCAACCATTAGTTCCCACCTTCTGCGAGTCTGTGGGCTAGTTGATGGCGTGAGGTTTGCCAGCCCCCCAAACTTTGTGCTAATCTCAGAAAAATTTTGCACTATAGCTTTGATATCGCCTGTAAAAATCTTTTCTAGCTTCGCTGGCGTCGTTGCTGCAGTAAATTTTTGCCAAGGTGACTTCACCATTTACATTGACTAGATACTTTTTTTTCCTACAACTTGATGTGATTCGCGAAAGAAGTGAAGTTGGGGTTCGTGTGTGGCCATTGCTTCTTGTTGATCCTGTTCTGGTTCATGATAGTAGCTATGTGCTCTCTCTGCGTCAGTGCCTTCGCACCTTCCAGCGCTGTCTTCCCTCCCTTGTTCAGACCGCTGGTCTTAGTCAGCGGTGCTTGCTCCAGATCGTGAGAAACAAGCATGTCCCTCAGCTCCGCGTAGTTCAGCTTCAGCTGCCTCTTCCCATGCGGCAGCCACTTTGCGTACTCGAGCATCGTCAGGTACTCATCCTCCGTGATCTTGCCACTACGTATCGCTTCTCTCGCCCGCTTAGGCAGGTCGTTGCTGTGGTAAATCTCGTCGACTGGCCTCTTGTGCCCCATTACACTTGCGGTCGCGATGTTGTAAAATATCTGCTTTGTGCTCAGCCCTTGCGTCATATGTACTATGTGCACAAGATATTCTCGGGGCTATATACATATGGAAGGAGACCTAGCGGCGAAGTCTAACATGAGCGGCATGCGTGCTGCGCAGCAGATGGAACCTGAAGATGACCCGCACTTTGTCTTAGCAAAAGCGAACGCGAGAGAGTCCGAGCAGATGAATGTACTTGTTCGGGAGAAGGATTGGAGCGAAATGCCCGATACTTCCGACCGTGTCCCCTTAGAAGAAGTCAACAGGGTCTTGAGGCCACGAGGGGACTCCGTGGATACCAGTAGGCAGATGCACCGTGGCTACAACAATCATTCTGGCTTGATATACTACAGCTGCGGCATGAATCAGTACAAAGGTAAACCTGCTTTTGGGACTACCTTGCTCCCACGTCCACAGTACGTTAACCCCGAAAACGTGAAGTACCTTAACAAGGATTCGGAGCAGCCAGACGAGTACGAGGGTATCTGCAGGCTGGAAGTGCTCCGTGGGATCAACTTGGCTGGCGGCAACAAGCCCGCTGGCGACAAGTCCTTCAGGCACGAGGACATCGAAGACGATAGGAAGATCCCAACACTTCCCAAAATCATTTCTCTGTAGATGACATATGCCCCACAAGAAGAAGAAGTGCGGCGGCGGCAAACATTGCGGCTGCTCCAACAAGGGCAAATACGACAAAGTGGGGTCCAGCAACTTTGCGGGTCCAGCAGGCGGGAGCTGCGCAGGCACGTTCCCCGTCAACACGATAGAGCGGGCGAGGAGCGCCCTCCGCCATGCACACTACGCCCCCAAGCCGCAGGGCATCCGCAACTTTGTCTACAAGAAGTACCCGTCGCTGAGACCAAAAAAACGCTAGGCGGGACCCACTTTTTCCTTGAATCGAGCATCCGACAATCACGATTCAGCTGGCTCCTTGGCATCCTGCTTTGTCAGATTAGGATTCTCGGATGGTGAACCTACTTTTGCTGGCAGACGAACAGTTTCTCGACTGCCTGCCTCCTACTAGCCTTTTGGAGTGTCCTATGCTTTTCGCAAGCCCATACGGTTTCCCAGCCCTCTGGAGCAACCTCGCTCGACACAGCTACTACGTTGTCATGTGCCATCCGCTCAGCCCACTCCCAAAATCTTTCCTGATCAAACTTTCCCGTACTGTACCCGTGGGTGTTTGCGTACGGCGGGTCACAGTACACCAAGCTGTTCGACAGCTGCAGGTCTGCGTAATCTGTCGACGTAAAGCTGACGGCCTGTATCTTAGGTCGATCCTTGTCGAAAGATCTCTTAAGCTCCCCCATGAAATCCCGCTTGCCCGACGGGTCTCGGGCGTACCCACCGAACCACTTCCCGCCGTACGACAAGCCGAACCCGATGGCTGCCTTTTCGGCGATCGGGACAGACGCAATCGGTGACAACGCGAGATCTTTGTACACTTTGTAGTCCGCCTCGTCCACCGAGTCTGGCAGGTACAGCTCGCCATCTTTCACTGCTTTCCACATCTCAATCAGATCTGCGTGCTTGTCGTTCGCTAAGTACGAGCGGTACCCCTTCTCCGTCATGTGTTTCATCACGCCAAGACTCCCACAGAAAGGCTCTACATACGCGTCCACCTTGTTCGCCGACGCCAGACGACACAGCTCCGCTGCTAGTTTCTTACCGATTCTTGTCTTTCCTCCCAAGTATTTCATGTGATAGTGTTCCTCTTTTGTTTTGTCGTTTGTGTATGTAAGATAACTAATAAGTAAAAATTCATTTCAATTTTCCGCGGGTATACTGTATACTAAATGGACAATTTTACGGCCTCCGTACAACCTCCTACGATAATACAGTATCCTCAGCAACAAGAGAACCTGACGACATGGGGGATATTTATAAGTAGTCTACTATTGTCCCTCGGTGGGTTCTTGGCGCTGACTATAGAGGGTTGCCGCCGAAGCCGCTGTACTAAATTAGATATTTGCTGCTGCGAGTGCCACCGTGAGCCGCTCCCTGCCGACCTCGAATCGAACATGCCCCCTTTAAGTATGAAAGTGGGTAAAAGGGGCGTAGAAACCTCGCCTGTCGGCGCATAAGTGGGATAGCTAAAAAGTATTTTGTTAGCTTATAACATATATGGTAGAAACTAGATCGATGGCAAAATATAAAGGTGGAAAAATGAAGATGACGAAGGGAGGCAAGCTGGTGATGGTGAAGAAGAAGGCGGAGAAGCAGCCAGGGCACAAGGGGCACAAAGGTGGGCTACCAGACCCTGTCATGCAGAAGAAAGAGGGCAAGGAGGTGGCGGCTGGCATCTGCACGTACAGCAAGGGCAAGCTTCGCAACGAGATGCTACGCAAGTCGAAAGGCAAGAGGATCGACGCTTGCGGTGGTCCAAAGAAAGGTCAAATTAGGGTCTGCGGGTACGAGTACAAAACTAAGAAAGGAAAGACCGTCAAGGTGAAAGGGCACTGCAGGAAGCTGCGGAAGTCGCAAAAAACTGCGTAATTCCAGGAAAATTGAAACTGATTTTTAGTTAGTTACTGTTTGCACCGCCCGTGAGCACAACTACAACAACAAGAAACGCACAAAACAAACAAACATGAACATGACACGCACCCACTGCTCTTACGCTGATGACGCAAACATGACAGTAAAGCAGCTGCGAGCCCGCTGCAACGATTTCTGCGCTGATTTAGGGGGTAACGAGGTATCTGATTTGCTGGACGAAATTCGCAGCAAGTCACCAAACATGGTGTTGTACCGCATAACAGACCCAGATGCGGCAGTCTACTTTCACGAGTATTGGAGCGAAACCTGCCTTTCGTGCAGCCCGCTAGGCGCCGATTGCATTGTTTGGCTTGATCGCCACCCGCTCCTTGCATCTTATTGGGATTCTGAGGAAATCACACGGCGTGGCTGTGAGGACGATCCGCCTTTTCAAACCAGATCTGACGGGTCGGTCATGTTCAAGTGCACAGGGCCCATCGATGAGCTAATCAGGCAGATAGGTGATGGCGTTGACTGGAGCACCCTAGAAAAAGTAGAGGATGAGCAGGATTTTGAATACGAAAGCGTGATGAGTGAGCTGGATAGCCTGCTGTGCCCTGAGCTAGAGAGTCTGCGCCGCATGTATGAGGCTGCACGTGCAGCCAGGATTGAATTAGATGCTATGCTAGCTGGCCTCACAAGCATGTGAGCTAGGATAGGGCAGGGTAGGGTAGATAGGGTAGGCTAGGCTAGTTTTTCTGCTTTTTCTCTCTCAGCGTTACATGGGGTACGAGCGCACAGTGCTCTCGCTGTTCACTGGAATCGGCGGGTTAGATATGGGCTTTGGCGGTGAGGTGGTGGTGCACGCTGATTCTGCCTCGTGTAGTGAGTGGGTCGACAGGGCGCATACCGTCCCTGATTTTGTCATTTTGAAAAAGTTGAATTTCAAATGTGTGTTTCAAAATGATATCTGCAAAAAAGCACATCAAATATATGGCTGGAATAACAGCAATTCCCACAGCTACAACACAACGAGCATCACCGAGCTGCTTGCAACTGATTTTGAGTTTCCAGCAGCGGACGTGGTCATCGGCGGCTTCCCGTGCCAAGACTTCTCTCAGGCAGGCAAGCGAGGCGGGACGTGCACGGAGCGGGGATCCCTGTACAAATGCTTTGTCGAGGTTGTGAAGCGAGTCAAACCACGTGTGTTTGTCGCTGAGAATGTGTACGGCCTGCTCACGATGAAAGGTGAGCCTATCAAGCAAATCATGAGCGACTTTGGAGCGGCAGGTTATCACGTAGCGTATCAGGTTATCTGCTGTTCTGATTTTGGCATCCCACAAAAAAGGAAGCGGGTGATTATTATAGGCCGCTTAGGGCAAGAGCAGCCTTCTTGGGGGTGGAACATTATCGACAAAAATAGGTGCTCATGCACGGTAGGCAAGTATTTTGAGCACCTCGAAGAGCCTGAGCACACGTCTGATTTTGCACAAATGGCGTATTCGAAAGCTAAAAAATTAAGCAAGGGCCAGGGGCAGGCGCAAGTGGGCCTGCAGTCACACGCCCCTACAATCCGAGCGGAGCACCACGGGAACATAGAGTTTATTGGGGATCGCCGATTGACCGTTCGAGAAGCGGGGTTGCTACAAACGTTCCCGCCCGACTTCGTGTTCAGCAAATCTGTGAGCCAGATTGCGTATCGACCGATCGGAAACGCAGTGCCTCCATTGCTCAGCTACCTGATCGCAGGCAAAGTTGCGGATCTGCTCAACGAAATCGAACGTGCTTAGCGGGCGGATGGTAGGATTTTTTTAACCAAGCAAGGTTCTTCCACCATGATCGCAACAATCTATTTTTAACACCCTCAAAAAAAGATATTTATATATGAAATATTAAAATATAATATAGAATAGTTTCTAATATTATAGTATATTTTTAGATTTTTAGATCATGTGACCGTGCTTGGTAAGAAAAATCAAGCGGAAAAAAAACTATGGTCACAACAAAACGAGATCGCAATCTATTTTTTTAGCTCACTCATCATACTCCCGTATCTGGAGTAGCCCGTACTCCTCGAGCAGCTCGTTACTTGGGTAGCGGCTGTTGATGCGAAGGCACTGCTCAACCCTTGCCTTGTCGATGTGATAGCGATCACGCTGGATGCCGCCCACGTGCAATTTGCACTTCGCTGTCAAGCCCCCATATTCCTTTAGCCACTTCTTCATTTCTAGTAGCACCTTGTTACCTTGCCCACTTTTACCCGTGACTTGAGCATACACCTCCCTGTACTTATGCTTGAACTCATTGACAGGGACACAAATACAGCCATCCTTTTCAGGGAACTTCCACCTACCGTCAAGGAGCAAACGCACCAAGACGTGAAATGGCCTTACGAGTTTTGAGCTTTCATCGTCGCTGTTCATCTTCGGTGGCTTGTTGAGGTTGATAGATGAGATGTCCAAGTTGAGAAGTGCCGAGCCTATCCTGTTCAGCTTCTCTTGGGAAGTGAGAATATTGCCATAAAAGTTCTCCCAAAACTCCGTAGGCAGAGTCTTCAGCGGATCAGTTTGAGCAAAGACTGTGCGCCTATCAATCTGCACAGGCTCAAAGTTGTTTGAGTTCACGATGGTCCTCGTGTGGCATTGCTGGATGACTTGGGATTTGTACTTCTCGTTGATTTCCACCGTAGGTTGGGTGACCAGAGTCTTGTACGCTTCCTTGTATTTCACTCCGTTCTTTCCTTCCATCTCCTCCATGCCAATAAGCAGCTTGTTATTCAGTCCAGTGTTGTATTGTCCAAAGAACTGCTCGAGGTCATTAGTAGAGTGCACGTAGGTGTGCCCCAAAATCTTGGACAGTAGGATGAACAGACTCCCCTTCCCAGTCCCCTGCCGATGGCCTTTGAAAATCACTGACGTTCCAGGTTTGTTCCTCGGTTTTTGGAAGATATCTGCAATCCAGGACAAAACGTACTGGGCGGTGGTCTCACACATGCAGTTTGCCTCAATGATTTGCTTGAGTTCCGCAAGGTCCTCCTCGGTTGCGTCGGGAACGTAATCAAATGCAAAAGGTGGAGCAGTATTGTATACATTATCTGGAGAAGGATCACCCTCCAGCGGGTTGTAAGGGATGAAGTCACGCCTGGCCCACGTCTTTCGTTCTGGATCAGCAAGCCAAGCCTCATATACGCCCTTCATCTTACCCCTGCCTTTAGCATCCACCGACCAAAATTGAATTGGCATGACGGCTGCTCTCATGTCTAGCTGTGATATTTCCACTCCGTTACATACCAGCTTGTTGACGCTGTCGAGCCATGCGAATCCCTTCTTTTCAACTTGCTCTTTGGCTTTTGCGTACGAGTAGGTGTACTGGCAGTATCCGTCTTCGTTGTCTTCTCTTGCCCACTTCTTGACTGTGCCCATAGTAAAACTGGAATCATGGATGCTGCCCCAAGTGCTATTGTTTTCAGCATAGTTATACTTGCTAGATTTTTTAGACCAGTCATCCCAAGCAGTCTTGTCGCCGACGAGTTTACAGACCACTGTGATAGGAAACCAGTATTGACGGTTGTGGCATCGCTCATGGCTCAGCATTGCTAGATATGCCCTGAGATCGGCATCAACTTTCTCAGTTGTCGCAACAGGAGTTCGAGGGCTGATTTTCCTCAAAATCGGAGTAGGCTGCGCTTCCCCACCGAAATCCTCAAATTTGAGAAGTGGAGGGCTCATTTGAGATATGTGGAGATTATGGCTTTGAAAGAGCGACGATCGAATAATAGCTGGCTTATCACCAAGTACTTCCACTTGGTTGTCACCACTGCACAACGCGTGTAGTTTCGGCTCACCAGGAGGGAGTCCCTTAAAATTCGCACGAGGGATGAGGATGTGCCTGCCCCAACGCTGCTTGGTCATGGATGGATAAGACGGGAAGCTATCCACTAGCATCTCGTATTTCTCACGCTGCTCAGCACTGGGCTCGAAGTCATCCTTCCAGTCCACATCCACATATACATGATCCTTTGACCACAGAGCCACGTATTCCTTGCTGGGGTCAAATTCGTTGACGTACCCAGGCCTCTTAACATCATTGCGGAAATTGCCGTACTCCCCAAACTGAGGTCTCTTCCCTTCCATCTTCCAGTTCGTGATGTTCAAGCTCATGTACTTGTAGCCGAGTTCGTCAAGACGCGGTTGCATGTACTGGTAATACAAGCAGCTCCTCTAAATCAATTTTTCTTACTATTAGACGTAGAAAACCAGGGCTTAGCGGAGTCTGTGTGGTAGTAATCGAGTAGGCTTGAAATGTCAGTCCCACGCTGCTCGGAAATCTTAGCAAGCTTCCCAAAATCCTTTACTTCCTTCACCGCGGACACATGCACTTTGTTGTAGTCTCCTTCTGACAGGTTCTTGTACGTGTGCGACCTCACTGCACGGCACAGCTCGCTGTCCTTCACTTTGTTGCTTTTGGTGCCAATAAGGAGCCAATGGTGATCTTTCTCAGCAAGCAGCCCGCTAGCTGCTTCAAACAGCTTTCCGCTGCACATAAAGCGGCGCTTTGGGCCATAGGTGCCAGCAGTCTTGTACCGACGACGTAGCACAGTACACCGCTCCCGTTTGTCATCGACGATAAGATAATTGTGGCCATCAGGGCATTTGTTGGCGAGGTTGCGATCTCTTGTAAGACACAGCTGCAGATCCAAGTTCCTACAGTGCAAAAGCCTGAGAAGGTGGCAGACAATAAAGGCAGCATACTCACCTTCTTCATACTTCTCTAGCTCATGGCAGAGAAGTTCCTTCGGCGACGGGAGCTCGCTCGCCTTCTTGGCATTCACTTCTGACTTCTGAGCACCTTGGTCTCGTTGGATGCGCCGTCTGTAGAACTGAATTTTGGCAATCGGCAGGCATTCGGAATCTCGATATGCGCATGCCAAACTGAGGATGGTCCTCTGAGTCGCAGGCTTGTAGCCTAGCTCTTTTAGGCTGGCGATGATCTTGTCCTGCGAGTCTTTCAGCAAGCGCAGCCCAGCCTTGTCAGTGAGGATGCGGAAGTTGGAGGCGTACTGCGCTTGCGAAGTGCTACTGAGGTTGTGGATGAGTGCGTGAGCTTTGAGCCAAGCATTGAACGCTTCTGCCATATGTAACCGTAATATGCATATTACCTTTATACCTCTTCCGAGAGAAGTGTCTCGTACCAGTAATCAGGGTCTTGGTTGTAGCCATAAATCCAGCCCCTTGTGTAGCTGGGGTAAAGCTCCCTCGAGACGACGAAGAAGCGGGTCCCGTCGTAATATCCTGCATTTTTTGGCTCGAGCTCGTGCCACTCCGATATATTGTGCTCCTGTGAAAAGTTACGTTCGGGGCTCCAGTCGATGACCTCGAACGGGCGTGATCCGACCTGGCCCATGTACTATGCGCCCAAAATAAATATGAAGTACAACCATATATGGATGACCCGCCACCCCCTTCGCCGCCGCCTCCTCGTTCTCCTTCGCCGCCGCCGCTTACGCTCAAACAGAGGCTACGCCGCTTGATCAACCGACCACCACAGTGGAATGTGCCAGCGAACCTGCGCACGGGAGTGGGAGGGGATTAAAATTTGATATCGCCCTTGTACTTCCTGATACCAAAATCCTTGCCATATTTGACAATGTCCCGCATGAGGATCTGGTATGTTTCACCGTCTGAATACTTCACCGACGCATTTTTAGTTAGGCTGTCAGGCACCTTGGTGACCACGCCATTATCACCGTCCGCTTTTGCGTGGATGGCCATCCCGATATACTTTTTAAACTGTGGATTTTTCCTCCGTTTTGTGTCGCTCATGCTAAAGTTGATCCCCTTCCACAGCCTACCGTTGTCGAAATATATAGCGTTGTACTGCCTAGCCCCCGCCGCACTCAGCCTCGTGGCTCGCCCACTTCTCGTTGTTACGGAAGTGACATCCCCAACATCCTGCTCGTACTTTTCTATCCGCTTTGGCATACCATTATTGCGTGCTGTTAGATCATAGGCAAACACGGGGGTGATCCGTGAGTCGGTCATGACAATCTTGTCCAGCGCAGTTTCGATCTCGGGGAGTGACGCATTGAACCACTCGCTATAGTACTTTGTTTTTTGATCCTTACGTTTGTCGGGGAACAGCATCCTCCCCTTCACAAATTTGTGGAGCTCTTTTTCAAGAAGAGCCACTTGAGTATAAGGCAACGCGATGATGTAGTAGATATAAAAGTCAATAAATGCAGTTTGGTACGAGCGCATGCGGCGCATTAAGTCCGACCGAGTTAGTCCGATCTTATATGGCGGCTCATTTAGATTGTGAGATATGACGTACACGAACGCTATCCCCTTGAGGTCCTTAGTCGGTATCGTGTTTGGTGTGAATGTATCTGCAAAGCGTGACCAGATCATCTTCTATTATACTAATACTTATAAGTTAATCCACATCTCCCGAACTGCAGGTGAGCGGGGGTGCGGGGGGTGGGGTTTCGGACTGTGGTGTGCGGCGTGTGCGGCCAGTTTAGCTTGTTGTGTTTTGGATAGAACCATACTATTATAAGGTGACAATAATTATTGCGCGTTGTGCAATCCGCGATCGCGCCTACTTCTTTCGCTTCCGCTTTTTCCTGATGGCGACAATAAAGCAGCCTTTTCCTTTCTGCGCAATATCGTCCTCTTCGTCCCAATCTCTTGTACCCCAATCTGTGTAAGGAACGATGTACTGCGGCTGCTCCTCTTGCTGTCTTTGCTGCTTTTGCTGCTGCTTCTGCTGCTTCTGCTGCTGCTGCTGTTTCTTCTGATGCTCCTGCTGCTCCCGCTGCTCCCGCAGCTTCCGCAGCTCCTCTACTACCCTACGCTGCCGCCCTGTTCTTTTGTTTCTAAAGTAAGGTAGAGGTGTACCTCCCCAGGGGTCGTCTTCATCCGCAGTGTCCCAGGGGTTTTCTTCAAAAGCGAATTCAAGAACCTTTCCCTGCTCCTGCTCCTCTTCCTGCTCCTCTTCCTGCTCCTCTTCCTGCTCCTCTTCCTGCTCCTCTTCCTGCTCCAGGGCGCCAACGCAAGCACCGATCACTCGAAGGAAAAGACGTTCGACTGCAAGGCGGTCTTCGACATCCGAATCCGTGTCGTGTACTTCACCTGCAGCATTTTTGAGAGCTTCGGACATTGATCTAGAGTGGTTTGAATGGGTTTGAACAGAAAAATAACACCAACTCTGAACTTGGATCCAAGGATCGCAATCCTACCTGATGAATCGTGCACTACCGATCCTTGATACTTAATAAAAGTTCGGCCGCCGCACGCTGTTTTTTAATTTTTACGCCGCCACCGACCGCACGTGCCCGATAGGGAAGCTGATGTCCTGCTTTACGAAGTGCCTGCCGTTCCACTGCCTCGGCCCCAGCGTCTTAGCAAGAGCGAGCCCGCCCCCGCCGAAATTGAAGGGCCCCGCTCATCAACAGCGGGCCCCGCTTCTCTCTCGGCTCGCAACAATCCAACAATCGCAACTTTCGATTAGAGCCAGCGGTTGCCATCCGCTTTTGGGATTGCTCGATGCAAGGATTTAGGCAGCCGTCGTGGGACGACCCCCTCGAGCCAGAGTTTACACCCAGACAGAAGCTTCATTGGGCTGCGATCCAGAGGCTGTCCAACAAGCGCAAAGCAAACAACGATGCTTTGGACCACCTCGGGGACGGGAGGGTGAGCAAGAAGACGAAGGGCATGGAGACCAAGAAGAAGGGGAAGCAGGGGCAAGGTAAAGCGTTATTTGAGATGAACGTAGGCACAGCAAGAGAGGAACTGAACAACTGTGAAGCAGCCAAACCGCTGATCAAGGACATCATCTACCTGAACAACCTCAAAACTTTCGCATTCATCCGTTCGCAAGAATCTCTTGATACAACGATGAGCGCCTGTAACACCGTTGTTGATCAGGAAAAGAAGAAGATGGGCGACAACGCTGAACGTGTCATGACGAAGTGTAAGGGTTTTGTTTTTTTGTTCCTTCCAATTTAACTTTTACTTCTTGTTTAGTCAGACCGATCTTGCAGATGATGCTCGACGTGCAAACGAAAAAGGACATGGGCGACCTAATGGCAGACGACTTGGCGAACTCCCTTGGCAAGATGATCAGGGCTACGGTGAAGTCGGGCAAGGTCGTGGACTCTGCGTGGTCGCACCTTGAGACCCTGGACGCGACGCGCACCAAGAGCAGGTGGCTCGGCGCTCAGGCGCTGAAGAAGACTGTGGAAGAGGCGAAGGCGGCTGGTGTGTTCGCAGGCGACTTCATGCAGACGCAGGACTTGGACCCGCAGCTGGACGAGGAGGAGGAGGATCCTGGTACTCCACCCGCGGATGAAGAGGACGCGGATGCTCAAGCAGACGCGTTCTTGGCGTCTCAAGAGAGCAACTTGGAGCCCGAGGTAACCCGAATGACGGCGCAGATGGACGCCAACATGGCAGCGTTCGCCGCTGCGATGAACGTCGCCAAGCCCACGGACAAGGAGCTGGCGGAGTCGGAGCACGCGTCTATCCCTAACCCAGCTGAAGATGGGAGTGGGAGTGTACCGCAGTGATCGGATTCTAGTTTGGATTCTTTGGTATATGTTGTATGGGGTTATGCTATGGTAATAATTACGCACAACTCGTT
>Ga0181404_1000123_pt1 | contig 22343 bp, 31 predicted proteins | sample 27SPOviralmetaG_FD_130133 | JGI IMG/M metagenome (GOLD analysis project Ga0181404, IMG submission 130133) | Marine viral communities from the oligotrophic San Pedro Time Series (SPOT) site, San Pedro Channel, CA, USA - 27 SPOT_SRF_2011-10-25 | ecosystem: Environmental > Aquatic > Marine > Strait... | reverse complement strand
TAATTGGTTTAATATTGGTACATGGGAAGATATAAAGAATGGCAATAGTGAGATAGAACACACTTATGATGAAGCGATAGAAACACTAAGTAAATTAGAGGATAAATAAAATGAACTTAAAACGTATTATAAAAGAGACTCAAGACTATGACTACAAGATTGAGGTTAATATCCAAATGGCTAAGGATGAACTCAAAGCCAAGAAGATAACTAGACTTCAATTCCATATGATTATGAGAGATATAGAAAAAGGCGTCTTAACCTATTAGGTTAGGGCGTCAACCGTCAGCGGATTCTGTCCGCTCTGATGAGACTAATTAAGTCGAAACGGTTAACACTAACAACAGAGGAAAAATATGTATATAACACATGAAGGAAAACGTACTAGTATATCTAATCTTAGATTATTTGATAATCCTATTGAGAATATTGAAGTACTAGTCAGCTATGCAACGCCTGTCGCATACTCAATAGACGGGTTATGGCATTATACTAGCCAAAAGTATAGCTCAACAACCAGCAAGCAAATAACACGCTTTTTGAATGCTAGGATAGGCGGAAGGGCTAACGCTTCAGAAGTCAATCAGCAAGAAGTAGATTGTATCTATAATAAACACTTTAGAAGTGACACGTCACTATCTAGTGAGTTCCTGTATGGATAATAACCTAGTAATATTCATTATGGGTTATGTGGATAACTTCTTGCTAATCGTGGGCATTTACTACACATTAGCAAGCGTTGAAACATGGCTAGATAAATACTTTTCAAAGTCGTTGCAGACACCTGTAGTTCTAGCATCCATATCAGGTGGGCTAGGGAACACGTTCAGCGACGGCGTGGGTTTCCTAGTCACGGGACAGGTACAATGGGCGTTATTCGTGATGCTAGGCTGTCTAGCGGGTATGCTAATGGTAATACCGTTCATGGAATGGCTGAAGAGATAAGGTTAACTGACGAGGATTCTATATCCGAAACTATCAAGCGAAACGGAAGCGTCATAAATTGCAATGGCGTGGGCATAAGTAGTAGCTTGATAGTCTTAACCAATAACAAAGAGAGGTACATTAAAGATGAGTAGAGATATATTAATTAAAGGACAAACAGCATTATATAATGGCGACACATGGGAAGAGTTAGCAAAGGGGGGTATGTCGCCTAGAATGATTGAGGCAACATTATCAGAACAAGGTTTTTATGATGAGGTTAAAGATGAGGAGGAAAATGATGAAAATTAATATAAACACAACAGAAAAAGAAAAGCTAGACGCTATAGAAAATATGGTACTAGATGAGTGGACAACAAGTGACTTTATAAGTGCAATAAGTGATTATGGAATTGACTTAGACTTACGAGCTAGTCACGTAGAAGCTTTATGTAAAGCTATTCTTAAAGATAGAGAAGATAATTAACAACAACACAGAGAGGAAAATAAAAATGATAAAAGAAAACAAAACAGCGTGGGGTAAACTTAGGAATACTATGAGTAACTTAGATAACTCAATTCCTGACACTTTTTTTGATGATGAAGACGGGCAAGAAATAGCTGACAGCATTAGTGCTGTATGGGACGCTATAACTGAATTAGAACGTCACTATGCGAAGTATCATTTAGTTAAAAAAGATAGTACTACTGACGAGGATTGAGTATCCGAAACGCCGTGAGGCGTCTAGTACAAACAACAACAGAGAGGAAACTATATGGAAAATAAAAGTGATTATAAGAGACGACATAAGTATCTCTTATCATACTTTGAGGATGAGCCTGAGACACCTGAGAATGTCCAAGACTTGATACTCAAGGTCATGTTAGAGGACGGCGTAGGTACTAAGGACTGCCTGTTAAAGAAACGGAGATTCTTAGAGTACTTACGGATAGCTTATCCAAAGCGTAAGAGTAGCCAGCTGAATAGACAGGTTAATAACCTGATTAGACAGGACGTGCTACTTCATTACACTCATACCAAGACGAAGAAATATATAGTCAGAAGTAGACAGTGGGACGCTAGGGTAAAAAAGATGACTAAGCCATACTCACAGATGACCTGTGGTGAGCTACAACAAAAGATACTCATGGGAGAGTGTCCAAGTAGACGCAACAGGTTTATTCGTGACCATTGGCACTTAGCTAACATAGATAAGTAGTTAAGTAGGATAGTTATGAGGAGTGATAGCCCTTGTACAGCTATATAGCTAGGTAGACGGGGGTTATCACTATAAAGGGTACTTTAAGATTCTGTACAGGCTTTGTCCTGAACAGTATGTAGTACTTTGTTGACAATTAATATACACACAAGAGAGGATAAATAAATGAACATCTTTGTATTAGATAGAAACCCTACGGTATGTGCTATGTATCATTGTGATAAGCATGTACCTAAGATGATACTTGAGACGGCACAGATGATGTGCACGGTAGCTAATGAGCTAGGTGTACCTGATGTGCCGTACAAGTCAACTCATCCTAAACATCCGTCCACGTTGTGGATAGGTAAGTCATGGTCTAATTGGATATGGGCTAGACAACTAGCTTCGGCTCTTAACTTTGAGTATAAGAGACGCTTCAATCATGAGGTTAACCACAAGTCATGGGACGTGATAGATAACCTTAGACTGACTGACGGTACTTACAGGCTAGACGGCATTGGGTTAACACCGTTTGCTCAAGCTATGCCTGATGAGTACAAACATGAAGACGCAGTGGTTGCATATCGTAACTACTACAAACACGGTAAGGCAGACATACTGACTTACAAATACAGTAACAAACCAACATTCTTAGGAGAATAAAATATGTGTGAACTAACATTAGAACAAGCGGGACAGTTTCATCCAGTAAAGGAGAGACACTATCAACAATACTTAAAGACGCTAGACTGGGCTGACTTTGGACAGCATGATACAGTCAGACGTGCTAGGTATGAAGAGTTTATCAAGGGTGGCTTACATCCTAGTGAGGAAGAACACAAGAAGCCTATTAGACTAGTCACGGGGACTGAGGACTACGGCAAGGAGTTTTAAAGTACCCTTTATAGATACCACAAGGTATTTTCCTCTGGTGTCCTGAGCAAGACATAAAACTGCTCACCAATTATAAACACAATAACTTAAGGAGTTTATTCTATATGACAGAGATATTTAAGAACATCAATGAGTACGTTGATGAAGTAGAACATGAAGAAGAGATGATTCGACTGGGGAAACAGCGAGTCAATAAGCGTAGGCACTCACATGTCCAACGTGAAGAGGAGTCAGTGACGAGCTATGGTAAAGTCATGGTCTCACAAACTATCAGACCGTTAGCTCAGTGTATACAGACATACTTGGAGAGCAATGCTGAATCAATAGGTCAGCCACAAAAAGCTTTCACAAAGTTAAGACATGTAGAGCCTGAGATATCAGCCTTGATTACAGCTAAGCATATCATCAATACAATCACTCAGCATAAACCATTGACAGCTACGGCTATATCATTGGGCGGTAAGATTGAGACTGAGATAGCTTTACAAAACTTTAAGAACTTAAACCCTGAGTTGTATGAGGCAGTCAAGACTGACCTTGATAAACGCTCATGGAATTATTCTTATAAGCGTAGGAAACTAAGAGAGTCAGCTAAGAGAGATGATGTGGCTGAGTGGGAAGAGTGGGACACCAACACCAAGCTACAGCTTGGAATACGTTTGGTTGAGCTCATGATAGAAGCGACAGGTATGATTGAAATGGGCGTTGAGGTTATTAACCGTAAGCGTACTAAGATTATCAAACAGACAGCCAAGACTAGAGAGTGGATAACCAATCGTAATAGTTTTAATGAGCTGTTGAATCCTGAGTATCTACCTACAGTGATGCCACCTAAACAGTGGACTTCAGTCACGGGTGGTGGATACTGGACTAAGGAGCTACCTGAGTTAGACCTAGTTAAACAGAAAAATAAAATCTTTAAGCGTGAGCTAGAGAACTTTGACATGCCTGAAGTATACAACGCTGTCAATGTTATGCAGTCTACTGGCTTTAAGATAAATACTTTTGTACTAGATGTGATGAAGCACGCTTGGGACAATGGGGAAGCTATGGGTGGTATGCCACCAACAAAGGATATGCCTATACCTAACAAGCCACATGACATAGACACTAACCCTGTGTCACGTAAGGAGTGGAAGAAACAAGCTGTTATCTGCCATACAGAAAACTCTAGGATGTTTAGTAAGCGATTACTATACGCCAAGATACTTTGGGAAGCTGATAAGTTTAAAGACTACACCAATATATACTTCCCATTACAATTAGACTTTAGGGGCAGAGCCTATTGTGTTCCCGCATTTCTAAACTATCAGGGTATCAGTGGGGCTAAGGCTCTGTTGTCATTCTCTCATGGTAAAGAGATAACGGAAGATAATAGCGGTGGCTTTTGGTTAGCTGTGCACGGGGCAAACGTGTGGGGCAATGATAAAGTTACACTTGAAGAGCGAGCTCAATGGTCTATGGATGAGGACAACATGGCATGGATAAGACGAGTAGCTGAAGACCCTATCTCAAACAGAGAGTGGGAAGACGCTGACTCACCGTTCCAGTTTCTTGCATGGTGTGATGAGTGGATACGCTTTCAGAATGAGGGCTATGGTTTTATATCTTATCTACCAGTTGCAATAGACGGGTCATGTAATGGGCTACAATTATATTCGCTTATGTTAAAAGATAAAGAAGCGGGTAAGCTAGTCAATGTAGTGCCGAGTGATAAACCACAGGATATCTATCAGTTAGTAGCTGACGCTGTGACTGAGCGTTTAAAAGATGAGGCGGCACAGGGCAAAGAGTTTGCTCAGCTGTGGTTAGACTATGGAGTTAAGAGGAGTACTACTAAGCGTAGCATTATGACAATATGTTATGGCTCAACAAGGTACTCATGCACTGACTTTGTAGTAGAAGACTTGACCAAAAGAAAAGATAAAGGAGAGATACATCCCTTTGAGGACATGTTCAAACCCTCTATCTATCTTGCGGGTATTATTTGGGAGAGCATAGGAGACAACTTGAAGTCAGCCCGTAAAGGTATGGCTTACTTGCAGTCTATTGCTAAGGTGGTAGCTAAAGAGCAACTACCTATTCACTGGGTGACACCCGTTGGATTCCCTGTGTATCAGTCGTATCCTGAGATGAAGTCTAAGAGAGTCAAAGCTATGCTAATGGGTGAAGTTATAAAACCTAGAATCAAAGAAGAGACAGACAAGACTGATAAGCTAAGGATGTCCAATGGTGTTGCACCTAACTTTGTGCACTCACTGGATTCAGCGGCTATGATACGGACTGTTAACATCGCTAATAAGAATGGTGTAAAGAACTTTTGCAACGTTCATGATAGCTTTGGTACAACAGCGGGAGATGTGGAGATGCTAAGTGCTAGTCTCAAAGAGGCTTTCATTCAGACATTCACAGAGACAGACGTACTTAAAGAGTTCAAAGAAGATGTGAAGTCACAGTTACCTGTAGACCTACACGATAAGTTACCTGAAGAATTAGAGAAGGGTGACTTGGATGTGCAGTTGCTCAGAGAATGTGATTACTTCTTTGCATAACTAAAGTACCCTTTATAGATACAACAACAGAAAATGGAGAATAAACATGGCACAAAACTATGAAAAGATTGTGACACCTGTAGGTACAAGCCAGTACGCTTGGTTATCTACACCTGACACACGCTTTGATGAGACGGGTCATTACAAGACTAACTTAATTCTTAAGACTGAAGATGCAGCTGAGTTAATGCAGAGCATTGACAAAGCGTTAGCACTCAGTACTAAAGAAGCCCAAGAAAAATCTAAAGGCAAGAAAGTTAAGACTGCGGATGCACCTTACTTTGAAGAGGTGAATGACGAGGGTGATGCAACAGGCAACACTATCTTTAAATTCAAATGTAAAGCACAGATAGTTACTAAGGACGGGACAATAATTCCTAACCGTGTAGCAATGTTTGATGCTAGTGGTACACCTATTGGTAAAGATGTGAGCGTATGGTCGGGCAGTGAGATGAAAGTCTCAGCTGAACTTGTACCTTACTTCACATCTATGGTAGGAGCGGGAGTCTCAATGAGATTGAGAGCCGTGCAAATAACTAAGCTAGTAGAAGGCGGTGGCGGCAACGCTAAAGGCTTTGGCTTTGATGAAACAGATGGATACGTTCATCAGGAGACTACAAAAACAAATGACATGGAGAGCACGACTGAAACGGAAACCTCTGACTTCTAGAAAAGTTGGATTGATACACGGCTTTAGGTCGGGACTTGAAGAGTCTGTTGCGGCAGAGTTAAGGAGTCAGAAAGTACAGTATGAGTTTGAAGAAACTAAATTAAAATATACTAAACCTGAGAAACTACATACCTATACACCTGACTTCTATCTGCCAGCCGCTGACATTTTTGTAGAGACTAAAGGATTATTTACTACAGCAGACAGACAGAAGATGAAACTAATTAAGGAACAGTATCCTGATTTAGATATTAGATTCGTATTCAGTAGGTCAGCATCAAAGATAAGTAAGAGAAGTAAAACAACATATGGAATGTGGTGTACTAAATATGGATTTAAGTACGCTGATAAACATATACCAAAGGAGTGGTTATGCGAAACGAAAGAAAAGAAACGGACTTCATAGTCGTCTGTTCTTCCGAGACACCACCCTGTGATAATATTGGACGTAAGGAACTAGATGCACAGCACCGTAAAGACGGTTGGTTCTCTTGTGGTTTTCATAAGATTATAACTAGGAGTGGTTACGTAGAAAATGGAAGAGACATTGGACTTGCTGGTGGTCACGTTGATGACGGCACTGGTGAATGTACTAACGCTAATTCAGTAAGCATATGTATGATAGGTGGACAGGGAGAAGATGGTCAGCCTGACTGTAATTATACCTTCCAACAATACATATCATTAAGAATAGTGATAGATGAATTAAGGCAACTGTATCCTACAGCACAGCTGATAGGACATAGAGATATAAATAATAAAACAAAGTGTCCATACTTTTGTGTTAATGAATTAATGGACATACATAATAGGAGTAAAGGTTATGGACGATAAACAGAAAGCGGCGTATGAAAAACGTAAAGCGAAATATACACAGATAGTAGTACCTAAAGAAGTTAAAGCTATGATAGATAAACTTTGTGAAAAATCTTTTAGGTCAGCAGCTGGTGAGGTTTCTTATCAGATAGCTAGAGCCTTAGAAAGAACTAAAGAGTTACCTTACGATTAGTAAAGTGCCCCTTATAGTGAGGATTAAAAATGAAAGAAGACGACAGCACATTCCTACACCACGCCCCATGCCCCGCATGTGGTTCTAAAGATAATCTCGGTGTCTACACAGACGGACATGAGTATTGTTTTGGATGTGGTTATCATAAAAATGGAGAACAAATGACAGCACCCGCAACAACAACAACCGATTACAATTTTGTACACGGAACTGTTACCCCTTTAAACAAACGTAAGCTTGACCACGACACACTACAGAAATTTAATTATGAAATTGGTGAGTCGAATAAGAGACCTGTTCAGATTGCTAACTACTACGATAGAGATAGAGTACTGGTTGCACAGAAGCTACGCTACCCTGATAAATCATTTCAGTGGATAGGTGAAGCTAAAGACGGGACGCTCTTTGGTCAACACTTATGGCGTGACAAAGGTAAAATGGTTATTGTTACTGAGGGTGAGATTGATTGTCTCTCTGTCTCTAAAGTAAATGGCAATAAGTTTCCTGTAGTATCAGTTAAGACTGGGGCTCAGGGGGCTAAGAAAGATTTACTTAAAGAGTTAGAGTGGCTTGAATCATTCGAGACTGTTGTACTTATGTTCGACCAAGACGAAGCTGGTAAAAAAGCTGCGTTGGAATGTGCTAAAATCTTTTCACCTAACAAAGCCAAAGTCTGTACTCTACCTATGAAGGACGCTAACGAAATGCTGGTGGCTGGAAAAGTTAAAGAGTTAACAGATTGCATATGGTCAGCGAAAGCTTATAGACCTGACGGCATTGTATTAGGTGCAGACTTGTGGAACGACATACAGAAGGAAGACAGTTATGTCACCGTTCAGTATCCGTTCTCTTGTCTGAATAAAAAAACACATGGTCTACGTAAAGGAGAACTTGTTACAATAACAGCTGGTAGTGGCGTTGGTAAATCCTCTTTCTGCCGCCACTTGGCTCTTCACTTACTGAGAGAAAAATTTTCAGTAGGTTACCTAGCTCTCGAAGAAAATGTCAAGCGTAGTGTTCTTGGCATAATGGGTATTGAGATGAGAAAGCCGTTACATTTAACAAGGGAAGGAGTCAAAGATTCTGAATTAAAAAAAGTCTTTGACTCTACCGTAGGCAATGGGAACTTTTATTTATATAATCACTTCGGCTCAACAGCCAGTGATAATCTATTGGCTAAGATAAGATACTTAGCTAAAGGATGTGATGTAGACTTTGTAATCTTAGACCACCTACACATGGCATTGTCATCTATAGGTGATGAGACTACAAATGATGAACGTAAACTTATTGATTATACAGTATCAAAGCTTAGGACTCTAGTAGAAGAGACAGGTATAGGCTTAATACTTGTATCACACCTGAAGAGACCTGAAGGAAACAAAGGGTATGAGGACGGTGTAGCAGTATCAATGAATAGTTTAAGAGGTAGTGCGTCAATCGGGCAGTTATCTGATATGATAATAAGTATGTCAAGAGACTTACAGTCAGAAGGTAACTTAGCTCAGGTCAACGTACTTAAGAACAGGTTTAGTGGAGAGACAGGCAAAGCTTGTACCTTACACTATGACTTAGAAACAGGATGTTTACAGGAGACACAGGATGATGTCAACAATGACTTTTAAAGTAAAAGAAATAAACTGGTCAGCAATACTAATATCAGCACTAACTGAAACTGCATCTACTAATAAGATAGTACAGATTCCGATAGCAACTGATGATGGTGAAAGCTTACTAAACCTTGCCCTTGATAAACTTATTGAAGAAGGTGATGACCGTGCCTATCAAATAGAAGTGGTGAGGCATAAGATACACTAATGAAAACAAAGTATTTACCTAAGTTAGACTTATTCAAACACGAGTTTGTCATGGTCTACTGGGTAGACATAGAGTCAGACGCTGGGTGGCGTAGTATAGAGGATGTCAACTGTGATGACTTACCTATCTGCATATCCAGTGGATGGCTCATTAAGAAAGATAAGAAGGTTACACGTTTAGTCAGTGACTTCAATGTAGATTCAGATGGTAAAGTAAATGAAGTAGGCAACTCAACAATCATTCCTACTTGTGTCATACAAAAAATTATTAAAATAAAACTATGAATAAAAATGATAAGGGACACTATGGTGAGCTTATTGGTTGTGCGTGGTTAATCAAGAAGGGCTACTGGGTATTCAGAAACGTTGCCCCGCATGGTTGTATAGATGCTGTGGGAATACATCAAGAAACTGGAGAAAAAATTTTAGTAGACTTTAAGGTAGCTTACTACCGAAAGAATGGCTGGGAGACTTCACGTATAACTAGTGCCAAAGGTAAAGAGTTAGGTGTAAGAATTGTATATGTAGATTTAGAAACACATGAATGCCGCATTAAAGATACATGGGAAAACTATTTAAAAAATAAACGTAAAATTAAAATGGAGAAGTAATGAAGAGATACATATTTGATATCGAGACCAATGGTCTACTGACAGACGCTACCAAAGTACATTGTATTGTGATGTATGACTTAGATAAAGGAGAGTTATTACATCTAGATAATGAAGCTGCAATTAAGAAGCTGACTAAGGCTGACTTAATAGTGGGGCATAACATTATCAAGTTTGATATTCCTGTATTAAAAAAGATTTATGACTTTAAACCTAGAGGTAAAGTATTTGATACTATCATTGCTACTAGATTATTATTCCCTGACATTAGAGATGCAGACTTTAAACGTCAAGACTTCCCGACTAAACTTATAGGGAGACACAGCCTTGAAGCATGGGGACACCGCATTGGTAAATACAAAGCACATATAGAAACTGATTGGTCAGAGTTTACAGCGGAGATGTTAGAGTACTGTAAGCAAGACGTGATAGTTAACTCAGGACTATACAAAGCTATAGAAAAGAAGGGCTATGCACAGTCTGCTATGGATTTAGAACATCAAGTTGCTGACATTGTATTCAGACAAGAACAACATGGCTTTACATTTGATAATGATAAAGCTACTAGATTATTCTCTACACTAAATGCTCGACGTTTTGAAATAGAAGATGAGCTACAAGAATTATTCCCGCCTATAATTAAAGAGACAACATTCATACCTAAAGTAAATAACAAGACTAGAGGGTATGTTAAAGGTGAGCCCTTCATTAAGAAAGAGACTGTAACTTTTAATCCATCAAGTAGACAACATGTTGCTGAAAGATTTATAGATGTCTATGGTTGGAATCCAAAAGAGTTTACACCTGATGGTAAACCAAAGGTAGATGATGTAGTATTAAGCAAGTTGGATTACCCAGCTGCTAAACTATTAGCCGAGCATTTCCTTTTAGATAAACGAATTGCACAACTTGCTACTGGTAATCAGGCGTGGCTTAAACTAGAGACTAACGGTAAACTTCACGGTACATGTAACACCAACTCAACCGTCACAGCTAGAGCAAGCCATGCCTACCCTAACTTAGCTCAAGTGCCCAGCGTACATGCCCCTTATGGTAAGGAATGTAGAGAGTTATTCACAGTGCCGACAGGTAAGAAGCTTGTAGGTATAGATGTATCAGGACTAGAAGTCAGGATGCTCGCACACTACATGGCTAAGTTTGACAATGGTGAATACACTAAGGTAGTACTTGATGGTGACATCCACACAGAGACACAAACATTAGCGGGTCTTGATTCAAGAGACTTAGCTAAACGTTTTTATTATTGTTTTCTATATGGTGGTGGTGTTAAGAAGATAGCTGAAGTAACAGGCAAGACTGTTAAAGAAGCTGGTCAAGTTAAAAAGAGATTCTTAAATAACTTACCCGCTCTTAACAAACTCATAGAGCAAGTACAATCTGCTGCTGCTAAAGGACACCTTAAAGGTTTAGATGGTAGACAGATAAAAGTCAGGTCACCACATAGTGCATTGAATACACTACTACAATCAGCGGGTGCTATTGTATGTAAGAAATGGTTAGTTGAATTTGATAGACTAATCAAACCTTATGCTGATGTTAACCAAGTAGTGTGGGTACATGATGAGATACAAGTACAAGTAAATGCAGAGTGGGCTAACATCATTGGTGATAAAGCTGTTGAAGCTATTGAGAATGTGGGTTCAGAATTAGACCTACGTATTCCACTTACTGGTGAATATAAAATTGGTAACAACTGGAGTGAGACACACTAATGAAAGAAAACATGAAGAACTATAATAAGAAAAGAGAGTTACTTATAGATGGTGATATTATTATTTATAAGACAGCACTACAAGAAGAGCAAGCTATCAAGTGGGACGAAAACCTTTGGACACTACATGCGTATGAAGACAAGGCAATAGCAGCGGTTGATGAAGCTATTAAAAAACTACAGAGAGACTTGTTGTGTAAGCCTTATAAGATAGCATTGACATCCCCTAATAACTTTAGAAAAGATGTGATGCCTAGTTATAAAGCTAACCGTAAGGGTGTACGTAAACCTATGATACTACCCGTGTTAAGACAACACATCATGGATAATCATAAAGGTATTATGTGGGATGGACTAGAAGCTGATGATGTTCTAGGTATACTAGCAACTACCATTGACCCTTATTATGATAAAGACCCCATTATAGTATCTATAGATAAAGACTTTAAACAGATACCAGCATTGATATGTCTTGATGGTGACACAATCAATAGGATTACAAAGCCTCAAGCTGACTACTGGTTTATGATGCAAGTATTAATGGGTGACCCAGTTGATGGTTACACAGGTTTACCTAGTGTAGGTATTAAGACTGCTGAAAAAATACTAGGTGATAACAAGACTGTCCCACTGAGGACTTTGTGGGACAAAGTAGTTGAAGCTTATGAAAAGAAAGGATACACAGAGAAGGAAGCATTACAGCAAGCCCGTGTAGCTAAGATACTCAGAGCAGAAGACTATAACAAAAAGAAAGGAGAAGTAAAACTATGGCAAATAAAAAGGTGAAGAATGATAAAGTACAAAATCCAAAACATTATTCGAGGTATAAGATACAGCCAGTGTCTTTTATTGTTGAGAATCAAATACCATATTGTGAGGCTAACGCTATCAAATACTTATGTCGCTGGCGTTACAAGCATAAGACGACTGCTGGAAAAATTGAAGACTTAAATAAAGCAGTAGAGTATATCAACATATTATTGAGAGAACAAAAAGATAGAAAAAAACTAGAGGACATTGACCCGCTACAAATAATTTCATAAGGAGACAACATGATAGACCTGAGCAGAGATGAATTGTTAACATCATTCGGTAAGACTACCTTACATGATAGGTACTTATTACCTGAAGAGACTTCCCCACAAGAAGCATTTATGAGAGCAGCTAAAGCTTTCTCGGACAATGATGACATGGCGGAACGGATATATAATTATTCATCAAAGCTTTGGTTCATGTTTGCTACACCCATACTTACCAATGGTGGTACTGACAGGGGTATGCCTATATCCTGTTTCTTGAACTATGTGCCTGATAGCCGTGAAGGTTTGACTGGGCACTATTCAGAAAATGCTTGGCTTGCATCTGTTGGTGGTGGTATTGGTGGGTACTGGGGAGCAGTCAGGTCTGATGGTACAGCTACCAGTCATGGGTCACAAAGCTCAGGCTCTATACCATTCTTACATGTAGTAGACTCAGAGATGTTAGCCTTCTCTCAAGGAAAGACTAGAAGGGGCAGCTATGCCGCTTACATGGACGTAAGCCATCCTGAGATACTAGAGTTTCTAGACATGCGTAAACCTAGTGGTGGAGATGTTCACCGTAAATGTCTGAACTTACATCATGCAGTTAATCTATCTAATGACTTTATGGAATTAATATCTAACTGTATTAAAGAGCCAACGTTTGATGACAGCTGGAACTTAATAGACCCACACACTAATAAGATAGTACGTGTAGTATCAGCTAGAGAATTATGGCAGAAGATATTAGAGAATAGAGTAGCTACTGGTGAGCCATACATAATGTTTGGTGATACAGTTAATGAAGGTCTGCCACAACCACAAAAAGATTTAGGTTTAAAAGTACATCACTCTAACCTATGCTCAGAGATAACATTACCAACAGATGAGCACCGCACAGCAGTGTGTTGTCTGTCCAGTGTTAACCTTGAGAAGTATGATGAATGGAAAAAGGACAGTATGTTTATACCTGACTTGATACATTTCTTAGATAACGTGTTACAACATTTTATCGACAACGCACCCGACACTTTATACAGGGCTAAGTTTTCCGCTGTCAATGAACGTAGTCTTGGGTTGGGTGCTATGGGGTTTCACTCTTACTTACAAGCGAACAGTATACCGTTTGAATCTGCACTAGCTAAGTCTAAAAACTTACAGATGTTTAAGCATATTAAACAACAAGCTATTGCGGAATCAAAGCGACTGGCTATTAAGAAGGGTGAAGCACCTGACATGGAAGGTACTGGTATGCGTAATGCACACTTACTAGCTATTGCACCAAACGCTTCTAGCTCAATTATCTGTGGTACTACATCACCATCTATTGAACCATTTAGGGCTAACGCTTATGTACAGAAAACAATGTCAGGTTCATTCTTAGTTAAGAACAAACACCTAGAGGAACTATTAGAATCTAAGGGTATGAACAATGATGATACATGGAAACATATACTAGCTAACAGAGGCTCAGTGCTAGAACTTAAAGGGTTAACTGATTATGAGAAAGATGTGTTTAAGACAGCTATAGAAATAAACCAGCAGTGGGTTATAGAGCACGCAGCAGACAGACAGGCATTTATTTGTCAGTCACAATCTGTTAATGTATTTGTTCCAGCTGATGTTCACATCAAGGAACTCCACGACATCCATATGTTGGCTTGGCAACGTAAACTTAAAACACTATATTACTGTAGGTCTGAAGCTATCAAGCGAGCTGAACTAGTATCACAGAAAGTAGAAAGAACAATCATTCCCGAAGCGGAATGTCTATCATGCGAGGGATAATGAGAAACTTATTTAAAGAACGTACACACTACAAACCATTTGATTACTCATGGGCTTTTGAATCTTATGAGATGCAGCAAAAGATGCACTGGCTACCATCTGAAGTATCTCTACATGAAGATGTAAGAGACTGGAATGAGAGACTAACAGAACCTGAGAAGAATCTTATCAATCAGATACTTAAATTCTTTACTCAAGGTGATGTTGATATAGCTAAGGCTTACCTTGATAAGTACATGCCTAAGTTTAAATCACCTGAAGTAAGGATGATGTTAACTTCCTTTGCTGCCAGTGAGGCTAACCATGCTCATAGTTATTCTATGCTCAATGATACACTGGGTCTACCTGAGTCAGAGTTTAAAGCATTCCAAGAATACAAAGAGATGGCAGACAAACACAAGTACCTATTCAAAGATAAAGGTAAAGGTACTGAAGGGCTGGCTAGAGACATAGCCTGTTTCTCAGCATTTGGTGAGGGGCTACAACTGTTCGCTTCCTTTGTTATGCTTCTTAACTTTCAACGCTTTGGACGTATGAAGGGCATGTGTCAGATAGTAACATGGTCAATTAGAGATGAGACTCACCATGTAGAAAGCATGATTAAACTGTTCAAGGAAATGATTAAAGAGAACCCTGAGATTTGGACAGAAAAATTTAAAGCCAGTATCTACCAACAATGTAGAGATATGGTTGAGCTAGAAGATAAGTTTATTGACCTAGCATTTGAGCAAGGCGGTATACGTGGGCTAGAACCTAAGCAAGTTAAGCAGTACATTAGATACATTGCTGACCGTAGGCTGCTACAACTATCATTAAAACCTAATTACAAAGTAAAAGATAACCCATTAGAGTGGTTAGACTGGGTACTAAATGGTGTAGAACACGCTAACTTCTTTGAGAATAGAGCAACAGAGTACAACAAAGGAACAATTACTGGTACACTATGGACTTAAAGTACCCGTTTTAGAAGGATAAATATATGTTTATAAATGATATAGTAGGAACAGACGAAGACCAAGAGGTCAAACTGCCCAATACATCTAAGCAATTAGTAAAGTTATTGAATGAGATATACCCTGAGTCCTCTCCCAACATCTCTGATGAGGTGAAAGATATGTATTTCAAAGCTGGTCAACGTGATGTTGTCAGGTTCTTAAACGAATTAGTAGAGAGAGATAAGTAATATGTGTGGTTCTAGAGGTGGTATGGGACGTGGCATTGACATGCTAGAAGACATGGGTGCAGTCAGTAAAACTGGCAGTAGTCAAGACTTAGAGATATCACAGGCTGACCTTGAAGATGACCGAGCACCAGCTAGTGGTACTAAGCGTAGTAAAAAGAGTAAAACCAAAAGCTCTTCAAGTGCTACAACCATGAGCGGTACTAACCCATTAAACAAGTCAAACACTGGCTTATCAATATACAGGAGCTAATATGTGTGGAATGTTATTCACCGAAGGTGACAATGTTAAAAGAATGTACAAAGACTCTACACCTGTTGGACAGGTAATCCGTAATGCAGACAGAAGAAATGCTGAGAAAGATAAGAATAGAATGAGAGATGAAGATTTAGCTATACAAAAAGATAAGAGAGAAACTTACGGAAGCACCCGTAAAACCTTCGACAATACTAATACTGGATTAAACATTTACAAATCATAGGAGACAACATATATGTGTATGGGAAGCCCAAAGGTGTCAGCACCTGAACCAGCTCCAGCTCCAGCTCCAATAGCTTCACCAGCTGGTGATGACTTAGCTCCTACAGTTAAGACTTCTATTGATAAAGAGTCTGAAGAGGAAAAAGCTAAACGAGTTAAAAGACGTGGTACTAAATCATTACAAACTGGGTCAGGATTAAACATTCCTACAAGTGGCTCAGGTCTTAATATTTCTTAATGGAATACAATATGCACGACAACACTACAGCCAAAGAACGATACAATAAATTAATAGAGAACAGACAGCACTATCTAGATAGAGCCCGTGAGTGTTCTGAAATTACAATCCCTTCATTAATCCCCGACGACGGCTTTGAGTCCAGCTCAGAGTTATATACCCCATTCCAATCAGTAGGTGCACGAGGTGTCAACAACCTAGCATCTAAACTTCTATTACTATTACTTCCACCTAATGCCCCATTCTTTAGGCTATCACTTAGTGGTGCATCTAAAGAGGAGCTAGAACAGCAGAAAGAATTACAAAGTGAAGTAGAGAAATCTCTAGGTAAAATAGAGCGTGAAGTACATAACAAGATTGAACAACTAGCTTTAAGAGTATCTGTCTTTGAAGCACTCAAGCACCTTATTGTAGGTGGTAATGTCCTAACTTATCTACCTAAAAAAGGTAACATGAGAGTCTTTGGTATTACACAGTATGTATGTAGAAGAGATGAAGAGGGTACATTATTAGAAGTTATTATTAAAGAATCAGTAAGCCCTGTGGCTCTAGATGAAGAAACTAGAATGCAATTAGGTAAAGACCCTGATTATAAAACTGATGATGAGTGTGAATTATATACACATATATACAAACTAGATGAGAAGAAATACTATGTTTGTCAAGAAGTAAACGGTATTAAATTACCTGAGTCAATAGGCACATACCCAATAGACAACATGCCATACCAAGCATTACGCATGGTAAGAGTAGACGGTGAAGACTATGGACGTGGTTATGTAGAAGAATTTTTAGGTGACTTAAAATCATTAGAAGGGTTATCACAATCATTAGTAGAGTCATCTGCTGCAGCTAGTAAGATAGTCTTTATGGTTAGACCTAATGCTGTCACACGTAAGAAAGATTTAGCACAGACTAGAAATGGAGATATCATAACTGGTTCATCAGACGACGTAAGCGTTTTGCAATCTGACAAGCAATATGATTTGCAAATAGTAGAAAGAAGTATAGGCAGACTAGAAGAAAGATTAGCTTATGCGTTCTTATTAAACTCCGCAATACAACGTAATGCAGAACGTGTTACAGCTCAAGAAATTAGATACATGGCAGAACAACTTGAGATGGCTATGGGTGGTATATACTCATTACTATCACAAGAGTTTCAACTGCCTTTAGTACAAGTACTTATGAAGCGTATGTCAGACTCTAAAGAGATACCAACACTTCCTAAGAACTCTGTTAAGCCTACTATCGTCACTGGTGTTGAAGCACTGGGACGTGGTAATGACTTACAGAAGCTAAGAGAATTTGTGGCTGAGATAGGTAATCTAGCTCAAATAAGTCCTGAAGTAGTACAGTCATTAAACACTAGTGACCTACTTACTCGTGTTGCTACCAGCTTAGGTATAGACACTGAGGGTCTTATGAAGAGTCAAGAGCAACTAGCTCAAGAACAAGAAGCTCAACAGCAACAAATGCAGCAACAACAAATGATGGATATGGCACAAAGTGCTGTACCACAAGTTGCTAACAACTTAACAAAACCTGAATAATTAAAGGAGAAGAAACAAATGGTAGAACAAGTAGAAATTAAAGCAGAAGAAACAACAGCAGAGACTGCTGAACCTGTATTAAAAACAGAGAGACCTGAAGGTTTACCTGAGAAATTTAATTCAGTAGAAGATATGGCTAAATCATATCAGGAACTGGAATCTAAATTAGGACAACCTAAAGCTGAGGAGTCTACATCTGAACCTAAAGCTGACGACAACAACTTAGAGATAGCTGAGAAAGCTACTCAAGCTGCTGGTCTAGACATGGGTGCACTAAATGCTGAGTATGCTGAGAAAGGTGAATTAGCTCAAGAGTCTTATGATGCTTTAGAAAAAGCGGGTATTAGTAGAGAATACGTAGACCAGTTTATTGCTGGACAACAAGCGGTTGCAGATAAGCAATCAGGAGAAATCAAAGGAATAGCTGGTGGTGACGAAGGTTACGAAGCTATGACTGGATGGGCTAAAGAGAATTTAACTGATGCTGAAATAGAAGCTTATAACTCAGCTGTAAATAGTGGAAACATGGAAACAACTAAGTTAGCAGTCACTGGTCTTAAAGCTAGATATGATGCTAATGAAGGTAGTGACCCTAAACTATTATCAGGCAAAGCTACAGGCACTGGTGAGAAAGGTTTTGAGTCTTGGGCTCAAGTCACAGAAGCAATGAAAGATGCTAGGTATGAGAAAGACCCAGCGTATCAAGCTGAAGTACAGAGCAAAATAGCAAACAGTAACTTATAGGAGTAATTATGTCTTTGTATGCAAATATAAATAAACGTAAAAAAGCTGGTACTAGTAGAAGCAAAAAGAACTCTACTATATCTAAAAAATCTTATTCTAATATGAAGAAAGGTTTTCCTAAGAAGAAGAAGTAATGACTTTAAAAAGACACCAAAGCAAAACTGGCGGACTAAATGCCGCTGGACGTGCTTATTACAAACGTAAAACTGGGGCTAATCTCAAGCCGCCTGTAACAGGTAAACCTAAGAAAGGTTCTAAAGCAGCTGGTAGAAAGAAAAGCTTTTGTGCAAGAATGAGTGGTGTTAAAGGTGCAATGAGAAAAAATGGGAAACCGACACGTAAGGCTCTAGCTTTACGTAAATGGAAATGTTGACATAACAGTGCGACCTTTTTAGGTGGCTGTTGCCGACAAGTAGTAGTAACTTGACCTTCTGCGGAAGACAATCTTGGGGTGAATCTTAGAGGCTTTTATAAACAATTAACTTTAAATCATAGGAGATTTTATTATGGCAAATGCTACTCCAGTATCTGTCGGTAGAGTCAACGCTGGTGGTTCTGAAGACGCTCTGTTTCTGAAAGTTTTTGCGGGAGAGGTTTTAACTTCTTTTGAAAGAGCTTCAGTAACTCAAGGGTCTGAAACTGTCCGTTCTATTAGCTCAGGTAAATCTGCTACTTTCCCAGTAATGGGTAGAGTGGCTGCGGCTTACCATACAGCTGGTGCGGAAATCACAGGCAACGACGTAAACCACAACGAAAAGGTCATTACTATTAATGACTTATTAATTAGCTCAGTTTTCCTTAGCAATATTGAGGAAGCGAAAAATCACTGGGATGTAAGAGGAGCTTATTCTACTGAAATTGGTAGAGCTTTAGCTTTCCAAAAAGATAAGCACATCTTACAAACTATTGGTCAAGCTGCACAAGCTTCTGCAAACGTATCTGATTCAGGTTACGGAGCGGGAACTGTGTTAACTGATACAAACATTGCATCAGCTACAGACGCAACTGCTGCTAACGCAATGATAGACGCATTATTTGATGCGGCTAGAACAATGGATAATAACTACGTTCCTAAAGAAGGCAGAAAAGCTTTCATTAGAACTGAAGAGTATTATAAATTAGCAAACGCTACTAACGCTGTAAACGTTGACTTTAGCGGTCAAGGTTCTATTGCTGAAGGTAAAGTTATGAAGATTGCTGGAATTGAATTAATCCCAACTCCACATTTTGTTTCTTCTAACATTACAACAGCATTACCTGACGCTGGTTCAGCTACTGCTGGTGGAACTAAACCACAAGCGGTTAACTTAGCAAACTATGTATGTCTAGTATGTCATCCATCAGCTGCTGGTACTGTCAAATTGATGGACTTAGCGACTGAAATGGAATATGACATAAGACGTCAGGGAACGCTAATGGTAGCTAAATACGCTATGGGACACGGCGTGCTACGTCCTGAAGCGGCTGTAGGTATTAAAGAAGCGTAAGCTCTTTTAAACTTAACGAGAGGGTGGCTTCGGCTGCCCTCTTTCTTTTTATGGAATATATATGGCAACACAACTAACACCAACTACAGAGTTACAAGCTATTAATACTATGCTTTCTTCTATTGGAGAAGCACCTGTAAACTCTATTAGCGGCACTAACAATGTAGATGTAGCTGTCGCTATAAATATATTAAATGAGACAAGCCTTGCTGTTCAAAGTGAAGGCTGGAATTTCAACACCGAATACAACGTATCTTATTCTTTAGATACTGACAACAAACTCCCCCTACCCTCTAACTGTGTACAAGCAGACGCTGGCTCAGCTAATAGAGACCGTAACTTAGTTATACGTAATGGTTTTATATATGACTTAGATAATCACACAGATGTATTAACTGCAAGTGTTCCCCTAGATGTAGTATTGGTTCAATTATTTGAACAACTACCTGAATATGCAAGACGTTATATCACTACAAAAGCTGCTAGAAGATTCGCAGCTAGATTTATTGGTGACGCTGGTTTAACTGAATTAGCTCAAGTTGATGAGCAAGAAGCTTATAACAATTTTAAACAGTCTGATTCTAGAAGTGAAGACAACAACATACTAGAAGGAGACGCTAACACTTATTCAATAATAAATAGACCCCCAAGAAGGACTTATTAATGGCTGTAGTATCACAAAGTATACCTAATTTTCTAAATGGCATTAGCCAGCAGACACCTACTCAACGTGGAATTAATCAAGGTGAAGACCAAGTTAATTGCTCTAACAGTGTTGTTGATGGTTTATCTAAAAGACCGCCTTTAGAATATGTAGCAACTTTAGATGCTTCTAACCTATTACCTAACACTGCTAAAACATGGTCTATACAAAGAGATGAGAGCAATAGATACATAACATCATTTTATAATGGTGGTATTAAAGTTTATGATTTAGATGGTAACTCAAAGACTGTTAACTTTCCTGACGGTACATCATACTTAACCAGTACAAATCCTAAAGAAGATTTTAAAATGGTTAATATAGCTGACTACACTTTTGTAGTTAACAAATCTATTGTACCTATAGCTGACTCAACAACTTCAGCAGCTAAAGTAGAACATTTTTATGTAGTGTTTACTGTCAGTAATTTTGGTAGAGAGTATGCAATACACCTAACTCACCCCGACTTATCTTATGGTATCAATGCTATTATACAAATGCCTGATGGTAGTGATGCTAACCATGACACAGATTTTAGAGACACAGGCAAGCTTATAGATATCTTCCTTAAAGGAACAAGCAGTGGTTATTGGAATAGTGCTTCTAGTATTGAGTTTAAATTAACTAGAGCAGACACAGGTGCTACTTTAAGTACTACTCAAGGGCTAGGAACATACTCAGAAGTAACAGCTGAGTTCACATTTACAGAACATCAATCATCTTTACGTGGTCTAGTTGTAGATGGCAACACTAATTACACAGTAGAAACTCATGATGGGGCTGGTAACAGTGAGCTTTATGCTATAAAAGATGAGATACAAGATTTTACTAAACTGCCTTTCTATGCAAAAAATGGTGACAAGATTAAAGTAACAGGTGACGCTGGTGATACATCATCAGATTATTATGTTAACTATGTAGGTAATGGAGTATGGGAAGAGTGTATAGCTCCATCTACTTCGCTAGGTGTTAATGACGCTTATATGCCACACGCATTAATAAACAACAATAATGGTACATTTACATTTGCTAAACAATCATGGACGGATAGAGACTGTGGGGACGCTACAACTAATCCTAACCCTACCTTTGTTGGACAGAAGATACAGAACTTAACGTTCTTTAAAAGTAGACTAGGCATATTATCAGGAGAGAACTTAATACTCTCAGGTAATGCAGATTACTTTAACTTCTTTTCATCTACAGTAACACAAGTTTTAGACACTGACCCTATAGATGTTGCAGCTTCAGGTACAACAGTTAATACTTTAAAACATTCAATAGCATTTAATGAGACTCTATTGTTATTCTCAGATACAGCACAATACAAAGTAGGTTATGCTGGTGAAACTATTACACCACTAACAACTATACTAAATGAGGTATCTACATTCGCTTTAGATGACGCTGTAACACCTGTATCTTCAGGTAAGTTTGCATACTTTGCACAGAAGAGGAATGCTAACACAGCTATAAGAGAATACTTTGCTGACAATGACACACTAACTAATGATGGTCTTGATATCACTGTAGCAGTACAAAAGCTTATTCCTAATAATGCTTATCAAATGATTAGTAACACAACAGAAGATACTTTAATGGTACTTTGTGCAGATACAGCTGATTCACAACTAGCCCCTTACTCAGGGACAGCTTCAGCAACTAACGCTTCAACAATGTTTATATACAAGTATTTCTTTGATAGAGGAGAGAAGGTACAAACAGCGTGGTCTAAGTGG
>Ga0181404_1000120_pt1 | contig 22677 bp, 34 predicted proteins | sample 27SPOviralmetaG_FD_130133 | JGI IMG/M metagenome (GOLD analysis project Ga0181404, IMG submission 130133) | Marine viral communities from the oligotrophic San Pedro Time Series (SPOT) site, San Pedro Channel, CA, USA - 27 SPOT_SRF_2011-10-25 | ecosystem: Environmental > Aquatic > Marine > Strait... | reverse complement strand
TGCACCTGCTGAAATGTTAGAAAAGGAAGCTACATCTGCTGCAATCTTTGTAAGTTCTATAGAAAGATCTGCTGAAGCTTCTTGTGTAAAACCTATACCCTGTGCAACTGCACCTAATGTTGCTTGAAGTTGTTGTGCCTCTCCTACAGTTAATCCTGCTTTATTAGCAAAGTCCTCTAAAAACAATGTTGCTCTAGCTGCTGCTGTTCCAAAAGTAGTATCAAAAGCTGCTCCAGCTTCCTCTGCTGAAACTGCTGCATCTAATGCTGATTTTGAAAATCCAATAAGTGCTTTCCCAGCAAGTACTGAAGCTCCAACAATAGCTCCTTTAGTAAGTCCAGACATACCTTTAGCGAAACTTTGATTTGCTTTGTCTGCTTTTTCTGTTTTGTCTTGAAGATCTTTTAGTTCATCAGAAACATCATCTAGAGCTCTTGATACTTTATTTGCACCAACAATCTTGATAAACATTTCAAGAGTTGCACTTGCCATAAACTATCTCCTCAATTTAGATCTACTATTAGCCTCTGTAATAGCTTTCTGTTCTTTTTTGTTCTTATCTATGTAGTATAACTTCCAAGACTCAAATTCATGCGTACTCATATTTTTTCTCATATAATCTACTGTCATGCCTAGATCTTGTGCTAATCTAAATTCAAACCCTATCTCTTCATTGTTCTGGAAATTGATCAGAGATTTTTCTCTGATCCTCCTTAGTCCATGCCATGCATTTATATACACCTATTAAAATTTTATCTACTATAGCTGGAGTAGCTTTCTGATACAACTCTTCTATATGTTCTATGTCATCAAATTTAGGATCTATAAGTCCTTTAAGTAATAAATATTTTTCAAACAATACCTCATCTCTAACCCCCTCTACTGTGGAAACTTCGTTAATTTCTACAGAATCTGCTTTAGTTAATCCTGTAACAATAACAGACGCATCCCACTCTCGTATTTCTATTTCTCTTTCCGGTAAAGATGGTGCGTTAGAAATGTCTTCTAGCTTTAATCTCTTCATATAGACCTCCTAGACTTATTTTAAGTATATCTATATTTTAAGCAGTGCCCTCTGTAATATCGCCTGTAAGTTGGAAATTCGCGCTGAATCCAACTGCTCCGCCTATATCTGGGCTACGATCATACGAGGTTAGAATTGCTTTACCACTTGCTTTTGGATTACCGCTAGTTGTTCCTATCGGATAGAACTCAAAATCAACTTCCGATCCTAGAATCCCTGTAAGATAACCATTTACAGTAGCATCAAAGCTACCACTTAAAGTTATTGAGCCATCCTTAAGGCCACTCACATAAGCTTTACTAGAATTAGAAAATGCGCTGACTTCGCTTACATCTGCTGTTCTTGAAACTGCTACATCTGTCAAGACATTAGAAACATCTCTTAAAGATCCTCCAGAATCATCAAACTTAAACGCTGCGTTCTTACCATGTGTAAATGTTGGCATTATTCTCCTTTATATTCCCTGTCCAAAAGACATTGCAACAGTAAAACTAGGATTAGTACCTCCTATAGTTAAAACTGCTCTTGCATATCTGTTTGGAACACTATTACTTGTTTTGTATTCAGATCCTACTGCTGTTAGCTGACTAAATGTAATATAATCAGAAAAAGTAGAGTTGTCTGAACTTGTTTGGATCTTAGCGTCTAAGGTAGGAGATGTACCACTTACTGCGGTTACATGAATAACTCCTCCTCCTCCATTAGTACCTGCTGCTCCAAAATCTACCGAAGTTTCGTTACCTGTTGCGGTTTTAGCAGTAGGAGCTAATAGTGAAAAACCATTAAAGTTATCATCATCAAATTGAAATGATACTGCTACAGATACTACTCCTCCTATGTCTGCTGATCTATCGTATGAAACTTCTATAACTTTACCTAAACTAGATGGATTACCTCTAGTAGATCCTATTGGCATTATAGAAAATGCTGATCCTGTACCACCTAATTGTGCTAAAAACTCTGCATCTGAATCTGGAGAACTTGTTTCAAAGTAGCCGCTTAATGTAGCTGTGCCATCTTTAAGGCCGCTTACATAATTTTTACTAGATGAGGTGAAAGTAGATGTTTCTACTACATCAGAAGTTAAAGAAACTGCTGCGTCTGTTAGTGTTGTTGAAAGGTTAGTATTATCTAATAAAATCTCTGCATCTTTACCATGTGTAAATGTTGGCATATTATTCCTCTTCTTCTTTCATCATTTTACTATTAAACTTTACCGCTGCATTATTCTTAATCAAACTTCTTGCGACTTTATCCGGTACATCTACTACCTTTCCAGATTCTACTCTGATTTCTTTTTTACCATCTGAATAATCAGATCCTACTAATATTTTTATTTTCATTATCCTATTACCTCTACATTAAAAGTTACTCCAAGAAAACTTGTCCCCTGTGTAACTTCATACTCTCCATAATCGGTTGCATTAATAACTCTAACAGACATTGCCGCACCTCCCAAAGTTGTATCTGCTTCAATTGCTGCCTTAACTGAATTACTACCTGACGCTGCTAAAAAGGAATCTAAATTATCTTGTCCTGTTTCTGCGTCCACTTTAGATACATATAAGATTATTGGTATTTCGTAAGTATCTGATCCTCTCTGCATTGTTGAATCAAAGTTAAGAGTATTAAAAGGAGCTATTAATACAGTAGGAGGATCTATAAAGTCTGGAACATAATCATAGACCATAAGTCCTGAAATAGTTTCTAACCTAGTTTTTAAACCTGATCTAATAGCACTAAAGGTTGCCATTACCTTACACTCCTTACAATATCTTTAGCTATTAATTCTATCATTTCTTCGCCCCTCTTCTTAATTTCTTTTTGATTCTCAAACACAACACCGCCGATAAAAGGCTTCATTTTTAAACCTGTTTTAGAGATCTTTCTAGCAACTAAGAAAGGATTTAATTTAGGCTGTCCTCTCTTAGCCCATTTAGCTAGACCTGATCCCTCTTTATATGGTGGAAAAAAAGGCTTTGTTTTTTTAACAGGAGTAAATGATCTGAATATAGGTTTACCATGTATAAAAGGTGCATATTTCATAGAGGTAGCTAAACTAAATCCCTCTGACATCCTTAATCTATTTGTATTACCTAACTTCTTTGTGTATATAGATCTATTTAAATTACCTGTATTTTTATTACCTCTTCCTCTTTGTGATCTTGGAGATGGAGGTAAATTTAAACGATCTATAGACTCTTGTTTAAAATCTTTGGCTAAACCATTTACAAAGTCTAAAGATCTTTTATTCCAGATTGTTTGGCTATTTATTGATCTAGAGAGATCTAATGCACCATTTAGAGTAAGTTTCATACTCCATATTGCCTATTTGTATTAATAGCAGTCAAACCAACATAAGGCCTTCCACTTGCTAGAGTCATAGTTGATTTTTTATAATGTTTTACTAAAGTTTGAACATCTGGATCTAATTTACTTAAAAACATAATAGGAGCTTGGCCTGTTTCTGGATTACCACTAAACCCCATTGGACTATTCTTTCTTTGAAAATATCTAGCAGATTGTATTAATGCTGCTTGTTTTACATCATCTGGGACACTAGGAAAACCAAATTTAGCAGTTACTGATAATCCCTGTCTGTGTTCTACCGGTAAGACCTTTCCTCCTTTTTCAATAGCCATTATGATCTTATCAAAAGGAATAACAGGATCTAACTTATCTGCGTTATATGGTGCTAAATAAAAGTCCTGATTAATAGTTAAAGTTTCATTAACAGATCCATCTGCATTTAAAGTTTTAATTATTAACCCTGTTGTTGTTGCTATATCATCTACGAATACATAATCCATAAATTCGCAGTCATATAATCTAGTTTGTACTGTACTGTCAATATCAAACTGCCTACCACAGTATTTTGCAATAGAACTAGAGGCAGACTTAATAGATGCGTTTAAGTTGTCATCTTGTCCAGATCCCGATAGACCTAACCAAGTTTTTAATTCAGATAACGCACAGTAAGTCTGACTCATATTCTATTTATTCTCTTCTGGTTTAACTGCTTTTGTCTTTGGAGCAGGTGCTTTTTTAGTTGCAATCTTTACATCTGGAACAGGATCTCCTATACCAGCTATAAGAACTCCACTAATAAAAGGACACTCTTTACCTTTAGAATATTTTCCTGAGTCTTGATCTTTCCAGACCATATCAGAAGGCTTTTCAATATATTTCATATTTTCACTTTCTTGGAACGCAGAGCCAATAACTTCATTAGTCATAACAAAATTATGGCTCTGACTATCCATTTACGATTATTCTATATCGTTGATTCTTGTAAACGCTTGTGGTTTATAAACAGCTAATGCATATCTTAAAGATGCTTTAACAGTTAGAATATCTTTACCGAAATCGCCATCTGCAGCTGAGTCTGAAATTTGTAATTCCATACCTCTTCTGAAAACATGATTAGCGGCAAGACCACCACCGAACTTACCTACCACTACATCAATAGTAGTAGAAACAGCTCCACCGATCTGAGAAGATTTAACAACAGGTAATCCCCAAATTGTAGGAGTACCAGCTAATGCTGACTGTCCTAACATGAAGTTGTTGTTTCCATCTACCTGACCTACTAATGCGTTATAAGCAGCAGGACTCATTAATACTGCGTCTGGGGCTAACTTGCCATTGACCTCAATATCTTTGATACCATTTAAAATAGTTCTCAATTTACCACCAGCAGTAGCAGGAAATGCTCCAGCTGTATATGTGATTGTGTTGATCCCTGTTTGTTGTGTAAGACCTTTTACATCAGGTGCTACACCGCCACCGACTAGGAATTGTTTTTCTAGTCTTTGCATTACATGGTTTGCTAATCTTCCATCAAAATAAGCTCTAGCTCCTGCTTGATCTTCTAACAACTCTGCTGTTATTGGTAGAGTTGTAATGAATTTACGAACAGGTGCAGTAACTGCAGAATAAGAAAACGCATCTTCTGGAGCTGCTGCTCCTTCTGCTTTTTCTGCTGCATTGTTAGTGCTTGATTCTTGTAGAAAATAGTAAGTTGTTTGATCTGTATTAATTGAATCTACCAAGTCTAAAGCTGGATTAGGATTTGGCTCTATAGCAGGTATAACTTGCTGATAGATTGTATCTCTAGTCCATACTGAAGTAGTAACAGTAGTTTTAGCTTCGAAAGGTACATTTTTAATACCATGATCAACGAAGTTTGTATAAGCTTTTGAATCTAAGAATTGTTGTCCAAGAGATTTTGGCTCTTCTTGTTCTGGCTCACCATAAACAGGTACTCCAGAAACTTTTTTAGAAGAGTCTATTTCTTCTTTATTAGCTGACTTCATTTCCTCAAGATCTTGTAATTCATTGATCTTATGACCGAGATCTGCTAACTCATCATTTCTCTTTTTAATTTCTTCTTTTTGATCGGAAGAAAGTTCAGACATATCCTTTACAGAATCAAAAACATTAGCCAAGTCTTCGGATTTTTGAGCTTTTTCGGCTCTGAGTTCTCTTAAAGTACTCATATATTATCTCCTTATTATTTTGCTAAGTTCTTTTGAACTTCTATAAATAACTCATTATCCTTAACAGGATCATATCCATATCCATTAAGTACATCATCCAACCTATTAAAAGTTGCATTAATACCCTCTAGATACTTAGATACAAGCTCTGTGGATTTTGAGCTTAATGTTTTTTTCTCAGAGTTTCTTAAAAGAGCAAGATCTTCTATTCTCTCTGTAAATGCCTTAATCTCCTCTAGTGAAGATATAGCATGATCTCCAAGACGCATACCCTGTTGGGATGACTTACCGACTCTTGAATCGGTATTACTTGAAACTTCGGAATCTTTGTTCATATCTTTTGCACATTTTCCATCTTTACTGTATGTACATTTCTTTTTACTGTATGCTTTTTCTTTCTGATTCACATATTCATTATGTGTAGCACATGGCATGTAGATTAAAGATCCATCATCTTTTTCATGTGTATGAGTACCCTCACAACCAATCTCTTTAGCTCTTTCTGCTGCCTCTTGTTGTGTAGTGTATTCATCTTGTCCTACTTGTGCTTTTACTTCTTCAAATTCTGTATCGTGATCATCTATTTGATCTTCTGGATCTTCTTTATCTACTAACCCAGATTTTAATGCTTGAACAAAAGAGTTCTGCTGTGCTCCGACTAACACAGGAGAAACCTCCCAAACTTTTACATCTTCTAATACTCTTACCGGAACTTCCTCTCCTTTAGAGTCTATATGTGATCCCTTACTAGATTTCATAACTTGAAAACCATAAGAAAATTGTTGCATATCTGACATGGCTTTTACTGTTTCGTAAGCCTCTTTACCAGCCTCAGTATCTAGGAAATAACCTTTGAATACTGCTTTTTGGTTATCTGTTTCAATAATTCCTCTTCCAATAACCTTAGACCAATCATGATTCCATACTAGAGGAACTTTGTTACCTGTATATCCAGATCGTAAAGCTCCCTGTTTTGTAACATCTTGATCAGAGTCAATAGTATCAAACAAAGAAAATACAGCTTCTAAATATCTTTTTCCTCCCTCTTCTTTTAACTCTATTGGAGCATTTTTAAAACTAAGATCTTCTGGCCTTTTTACTTCACTCATCTATTACCTCTATATAAGTTTCACTACATCTACAGTTTGCAATTAATCCTATCGGTGCGTTAGGATCTCTTGGCCTGTCTAACTTAATTCCATTATACAGATAAAAACTATTCAGAGGAACTCTTTGATTGTCTAGTTCAAAATGAGCAGATCTAACTTTGTCATCTCTTTCACTTAACCACTCTTTTTCTAGTGTCTTTCCTGTAGATTTAGCTGCTCTTTCTTGACTCCAAGAACTAACCTTACCTACTTCAGTTCTAGCTATTGTTTTAGCTCTTCCTAAGTTCTGACCACCTAAAACAGTATTAATATCCTTAGCTAATTGATTAAAGAACTGATCTCCATTAGGAGTATTAGCTATTGGATTTACTATTCCTAGTTCCTCAAACTCTTTAATAGTTTTTTCTATTATTGTTGCAATTCTTTTTTTAGTTGTGTTATTTAGATCGTTCATAACCTTTTTAGCGTTTTCCTGTATAAAACCTGCTGCTTGTCCATCTTCAAATAAAGACCTTGCTGCAACCGGTACTTCTCTTTGCCCTCTATAAAAACCATTTTCAACAACTTTCTTTATTGATCTACCCTCTGGAAGTAAAGCTGCAACTGTAGTAAATACTGTTCTTACTGTTTCTTCTGGATCTATTCTTACATCTAAATCAACAGGATCAGCCTGTTTAAAATTATCATCTGCTGGAAATAAGTTATCGTAAGTCCTTACGGTAAAATCATCTCCAATACTATAAAAAAGAGGTAGTAATTCTTTATCAAACTTTGAATTATCTAAAAATATATCTACATTAGTTTGAAGTGTTTGTAAGTCTATAGATCCTCTTGCAACCTTAGATAGTCCTCTTCTCTGTCTGTTTAACTCTTTACCATAGACATTACTCATATAATCCATCCAAACATTTTCTAAATTATTAATAGCTTTCCAAAGTTCTTTCTTATCTTGTTCAGATTTATAATGTTTTACTGTTGGTAGTCCAAGAAACTTAGTTGTTGGCTCCTCCCATCCATACAGATCAAACTCTACTGATTTTTCTTCTTTAACTTTTTCAGCTTCTTTATTTGCCCAATTATATGCCCTCATCTTATTAGATTTAGATATATCTCCTCCCCACAATAACCAAGCTACTTGACCTGCTGTAGGCTTATCTGATCTACCCTCTAAGTAGTCATCTGCTTTGTCTGAGTCTAGATCTCCCTCATGTCTTGAAAACCATGCGGCCATTCTGACTACTTTAGAATCTGAAATCTTTCCACTAGCCATCTCTCTAGCCTCTCTCTTTGTTTTGTCTGTAAGACCATCTCCAGCGTATTCAAGAAGATCTAATCCTCTTTGTGCGTTCTTTTGTATGTAACTAGGAACTTTTTCTACTTTAATTTCTATATTTTCTTCAATATTTTTTTTAGTAGATTTAGGATGATTTTCTGGTAGTAAATCTGTATCAAAGGCTCTATTTCTAAATCTACCTGTTCGAAGTGCACCTATAAAAGTATTAACGCGGGCTAATGCCCATTGATCAGAAGAAGTAACACTAGGCCTGACTGATGCTGGATTAGTATTATAAGCCCCTACTCCTCTTTCAAAAACTTGTCTTAACATAGAATAAGTAGCTCTGTACTTAGGATCTTTTTCGTTGTGTTCTGAAACTTTATCTCTTAAAATGTTTTCTATTCTTTTACTTACTGCTTTTTCTTCTACTTCTATATTTGTATCAGCTTGATACATTGTTACATCTTGGCTGTCTTCTGTTGGTACTTCTGCTACCATCATGTTTCTTATAAAATAATCTCCATTATCTAGTGGAGGTAACTGTGTTGCTGATCTTGCCTCATTAACAGTTACAAAACCTGCATTAAATCCCTGTGTGATCCTATTCATTGTAGCGTCTTCATCCTGACTTAAAGCTCTTACATCTGATAGATCGTATTTAAAACAATACTTAGGATCTGATTCAAAATCTTGTAATAATAGTTGTTTTGTAAATTCATTAGCGAAGTGATTCCAAGTAGGTATTAATTTTTGTTCTGTAAAGAACTCTCTTAGTTCTCTTACATTACTGTAAGTTGCGCGTTCTAGTCCTGATCCGAGTCCTGCAAGGATTGCTGGCACGCCTAAAACTGCAGATATTCTTTCTTCGTTAATATATCTAAGTTTTCCTATTTCTAGATCTTTTGGACTAAAAGAAAGAGTTTGTATATCAACTTCTCCACCTGAGATCACAAGTGGCCTACCTCTATTCTCTCCTCCAAATCTTCTTCCAAATACTTCAGCTATATTCTCTGCCTCATCACTTGTCATAGATAGATCATTTTTTGGAGATATAACAACACTTGGAACACCTGTATTCTTAACTAAAGCTGCTCCCATCTGTGATGCCGCTGCATCCCCTAATACTTCTACCATTACAGATCTAAGAGGAGCTAATCCTCTTCTGTGATTTCTAGGATCTATTCTTTCTCTTAAATGGATCATATCTTCAGGAGGTATAGATAATGTATTGCCTTTTTGTTTGTATTCGTACTTTGTAATTAATTCTTCGTTGTTTCCTTTAACTTCTACCATATCAGGTAAAAGAGGTACTAACTGAACAACAGATCCTGATTCGTTTTTAAGTTTTAGTAAAAATGCATCTCCATAAACAGCTACAGAAGTCATAATATAGTTATTAAGAAGATTAGAACTCATATTAGGATTAGGATTTTTTAATAATTCACTTGCTGGATGATTAGGTATATACTCTAATCCCTCATCTGTCTTTATATAAACTTCTAAAGGTGGCTCAGAGAATGCAGTTCCTAAAACATTAAGACATGCTAATGCTGCTGAATTACCCTCTGGGCTCATCTGATTTACACCAGAATAAAACCCTGCGTCTGTATTAAATGGAAAAACTATCTGACTTGTTGGGACTTGTCCATAACTTTTCTGTTCTGCATCTGATCCCTGTTGTTTAAAAAAACCTCTAATATTATCTGTCAAACCCATCTAGGTAACACTCCAATTCGTTTTCCTAACTATTCCAAATCTTGCTGCATAAGCAAGAGCATCTACCTGATCATCATGCGAGCCTGCAGATGGAAAGCTAGTCAATTCTCTCTCAAATTCTATCAGCCAATTAGCATTCTTCAAAAACCATATACTGCCATTTTCAGTACCAGCTGCAGCAGGAACTGCTCTTGCAGTTTTACTTTTATCAGCTTTTAAATTCCTAATAGGTAGTCCTGATCTTCTTGCCATCTGAATAATTCCTAAACCGAAACTAGAGTCCTCTACTCCCAACCATGACATATTCCATTTATTGATCATTGCTTCAATCTTTGGTAGTAGTTCTGGAGCCTCTAGTCTAGCCCTGAAAACATCCAAGACTAATAGCTTACCACTTGGACTAGATCCAACTGTCATTATTACTGAATAATCTGCAGTTTCTTTTGTACTTAATGCAGTGTCCATAGTTCCAAAGATACTTAGATCACTATGCTTAATTACTTCATCTCCTAAGATATATTCTGGATCTTCTTGATCTATAACCTCAAAATACTTAAACCACTCTCTTTTAAACATGTGTCCTACTTCTGTAAACTCAGCTAAAAACTCTTGTGCATATACAAGTGATCCTAGTTCTTCTCTTGCTGTTTCTAATTCTTTAGGATCTATTCTAGGAGATTGTTCAGTCGGATAATGAAATACTACCCAATCATCTTTCTTTTTAGCGTTTTCAAACAACTCATAAAACCAATTTATCCCATTAGGAGTACTAATCATAAGACTCTTACCTTTATTATCTGATAAGATCGGTCTTACTGTGTCCCAAGTTTCTTTATCCATGTAAGCAACTTCATCAAAGATCACAAGACTTATACCTCCAGCACCTCTTAAAGATTCAGGTTTATTAGCAGATTTAATCTGTATAGATCCACCACTCTGTAAAACTATTCTTTTTTCTACTTCTCTAGTTTCTGCATAGTCTTCCGGTAACTGTCTAACTAAAGATTTTAGATTTAACCATGCTTCTAAACTTTGTGGATATACAGGAAAGATTACCCATACTTTTAAACCTTTTAATGCTTGATCTACTGCAGCTACTAGAGATAAAGTACTCTTACCCCATCTTCTACCACAAACAGCTATAGTATGTCTGTTCTCATTGATAGCTTTTATAACTTCTAATTGTCCTATATGTAAATCAGGCGGACTAGCTTTAATAGTCTGGATCATCCTGTTCCCAATCCCATTTAAAGTTAATTTGTGGATAATCTATCTGTGTAACTTGTACTTGTGGATTACTAAGACCATAGATCTGTGCAATCATTTTATAACAAATATCTAATATTCCTTTTAATTCAGTAGGATTCATAGAGGCTAGATCTCTTTCATTTATTTCCCCTAATATTTTAAAAACTAATGGTTTTATTTCATCTGCTAGATCTCTTACAGTTTCTCCAACTTGTGCTAAAACAGTAGATATTATCTGCTCATTTAACATCTTATTTATAGCATTTATACGATCAACCCATCCATTTTTGCTAGATATTTGCTTTATTCTCCGTTCTGTAAGAGTGAAATTTACGGAAACTTTTTTAAGCGTTCTAGCAGCACCTAAAGCTAAATAATACTGAAATCGTTTAAAATCTATATTGGATTCTCCTACTTGTTGTTGATAAGGTAAAGCCAAAGACATATCATCTATAAAATCCATGTTCTTATTATATCTAGTTTATTTTATATTTTATCTTTTAATGATTATGCATATAAGCTTCAAGATAAGTGATACGATCTCTAAGATTATCAAACTCCCACGATTCTAATTGATTGTTTTCTAGAGTAGTAATCTTCTTTAAAAGATCTTGCCACTCCCACTTCATTAGTTCGTACGCTTGTGAATCTTGAGGAGGATTGTTTAATTCAGAAATATACCTTGATTGAAAGTCTTCTAATTTCCACTCTAGATCTCTTACTTCTGATTCTAAGTTCTGGTAATTAGCTCTAAGTGTTGTGATTTCTGTTTCTAAATACTCTGCATTGTAAGCTTCTTGTTCTAGTTGATATAGTTTTTCATAAAGTATAGCTATATCATTTGAAACCATTGTAGATTCTTTAAGTTGATAGAACTCATATTCAATATTATTCATCCGATCATCTATACCAGTTAAGGTATTTACTATCTGCGTTACAGATTGGAAACCCGCTCCAATAGATCCCATAAGAGTTATTGCAGTAACTATTATTGCTAGATTATCTTTTAATTTACCGATCATATCTTACAAGAATCTCCACAATCGTTTTCAAACTCTTGTGATCTGTCTATAAATACAGGATTATCAGTAATTAAGTTATCTGGGAGTATAAAGTCTTTATCCATAATTTTTACAATGTAATTTACAACCACAACAAAGATATTTACAGTTGCACATTATCCACCTAATTTAATTAATACCTCTGTTAAAGCGTTATTAAGTTCTCTTTCACGAAGTGCTAAATCTAAAATACTCATTTCTAATTTTTCTATTTGTACCATGTATATAGCTACTGATTGTTGAAGATCGTTTACAGTTTTAAACAACCAACCAACCAACGCAGCTAATCCACCTTGCAATACTTGACTTAAATTTACTTGTGCTTTCATACTATTAATTTAGAGGTAAAACACAAAATAACGAAATTCTAATATTGTTTTTAGTCCCATTTTCCTTAATGTAACAAGATAATTTATCTTTTGAAAAAAATTCTAAAGAGCCTCTTCTCCAGAGTATATTTTTTGTTTGTGGATCAACTATTCTATGATCTGTTGGAATTATAAATCTGACTTCTGTATTTTTTCTATATACAACACCTCTGTAATTAAGTGTCATATCTTTCTCTATAATGCATTTTCTTTGCGGTTTTTCTATACAAGTATGGATCTACAACTCTACTTAATAATTTATTTTCATCATCTACCATATTGATATAAATTATGTTTAAATAATTTATTAAAGTTTCTGCAGATTCTTTCTGAAACTCTACTAAGCCCTTATGAGTAATTGTTTTAATGTTAAATGTCCCACTTCTATTCATAGTTACTTCAACTCCGGTAAAAGAATTTTTAACTACACAAACAAAACCTAAACCTCCCTGCTCTTCTAGATCTGTATTAGGCTCTATTTCTCTAATTTTTTGTAATTTGTCTATTAGTGTATGTTCATTAGCAATAAATAACATTACTGTTCTGTAACCGATATTTATTTCATCAGACGCATACTCCATTAAAAAAGACTCTCCGCGTAATACTCTACACATAATTTATACATGTGTAGTTTATGGTTGTGTTCTGTACATGGCATACCATCTATTTTATGACCTTTAGCCCTTAATTCTGATATTCTTTGTGCGTAATCTTTAATCCTGTTTTCAAAAATAAATACACTAGAACAAACATAAGTATTCTCATTTCTCTTCAATATATTAAATATTGTCTGTTTATCACTCATCATCAACCTCCAAATAAATTTAGTTGGACTTCCATGTCTGAAAACTCAACCTCATAATTTTTATTAACCCCTTTAGGATATTCTAATAAATCTAATTTAAAATTTCTCATAATAAGTTTTTTATCTGTTTTAGATCCTAAAACCTGTATATATCTATGTTTACCCTTAATGTTTTTCTTAGATAGATCATAAAAATCTATAATATCTTGATTACTTATCTGATCCTTAGTCTTTCCTACTTCTTTTTGAAATGTTGTACTATGTTTCTTGTGTCTAAAGTTTTTGAAATGAAACTCTTTACCATCTGGATATTCATACTGTATTGAATTACTAGAAACACCTGTATATAAAAAATTAGTTGCTTGATAGATATAACCATTATGGCCATTATTGGGATCAGCGAAACTAACTATTATGATCGGTTTAGGTAGTAGTTTAAAAGATTTTGTAACAAATTGACTAAGTACATTTCTAGGAAGATCATCAACAGTAATTAACCGGTTAAGTTCATAAACAATCTTTTTATATTTATCTCCTGCGATTGACTCAGCTAATGTAGCAGATGGACTCATCCCATAAGTTATAACACCTTTAATTATTCCATCAATATATAGACCATAAGCATAAGAAACAGAACATAACCTTTTTGCATAGTGTTTATTTAACAACCAATCTGAGTAAACATTTTTAGGAACTTTTTGTACTAATATTTGCATAATAGATCCTCCCATCACTAGACCAATTCTTTTTTTCTGTCCAATAGGTAAGATCACAATCAGAACAAATAAAAGTAAATCCCCTAAATATTGTTCCTCTCTTTCTCCAGAGATCACAACTTACACAAAGAAACCTAGTTGGAGATGCCATATCTACCCCAACATTTTTTACTACTATTCCACCATGACCAATTGCCAATATTTTCTACTATCCATGAAGACACCTTGACATTAGTTTCAGCATCGTACATATCTAACCCCCTTTTATATATTTTTTCTTCTAACCATTGTTCTGTATTTGAGTTGATCTGGAATAAACCCTGATCATAACTCCCATCTTTATTATAGCCTGTAACTTTAGATCTTCCAGAAGATTCACAATATAACACAGTTATTGCTAGAGTAGATTCCTCAGACTGAAAGTACTTGTTAATTAAAGGAATCCACTCCTGCACCTCTTTTGCTATCTCACATTGATAAGATGTGTTTATAATTTCGTGAATATTTTGTTTACTTAGTTCAACAGATCCTAACAACGCACAAGATAGTAAAAGATTAATCATAATTTATCATTTTTTATTAAGTACCATGCTAAATAATTTATGGATACAAAAATAACAATTATAAAAACCAAATCCACTATCCTGCCCAATCTTTTACATACTTAGTATGTTTTCTTGGAGTACCATCTTTGTTTAATGTACCTTTTGCCTTAAAATCACAATTACAGGATTCTCTATAAATTGTATAACCAAATATTTTTTTAAATTCATTTACATATTTTCTTATACTTCCTTTTGGAAATTCAGGATCTATAGAACATATTTCCTGATCCATTTCTAAAAGTATTCTAATTTTTTGTCTATCTGATAAGATTATTCTTGTTTTTAAACCCATCTTCAACCTCCTATATTTATTCTACTCTTCTTTACTCTGCTCTACTCTGCCTCTGTAATGTTACTTATAACAACATAGTTACAACACATAATATTACTTAATTTCATCAGCAACATCCGGATGAATCTTTTTTTGTAGTTCTTTGTATTTCTTGTTAGATTCTTCTTGTTTTTTTCTTTTACGATATTCTGCTTGTCTTTTAGCGTTCATCTTTCTATATGTATCTAATTGATTGTATTTGTCATCCCAATCATGTACAAAATATCCAGACTTCTTTTTATCTATAAAACCTGCTTTTATCATTGCATTTAAAAGATCGTTTCCAGACCAGATAAGATCTTTACAGAGTTGTGCTTGTGGTATTTCTCCTCCTCTCTTACCATATTCAAAAGAGTAAGCCCACAACTTAACCAAAGATCCAATAGCCTCCATCTCTGATAAGTTGTTACCTCTAGCGAACATAATAAGTTTAGGATTTCTTAGTAGAGATATATCTACTTGTACCCATCCTGACATTATTCTCCTTTATCAACCTCATTATTTTGTAATGATACTATGTCTTGAATTGTGTCTTTAATAGATTGTAAATTATTTATATTTACATCATTTTTAGTAATGTGGAGTTCTCCCAACGCTTGTGCAGCTACTAATTTAGCTTTATCAAGATCATTACCACATATAGATAAAGTAAAGTCTTTTATATTATCCATTAAAGCTTGAGTCTTATGTGATATATCAGTCACTAAACCCTCATCCTCAAGATCTTTAACTTTCTCATCTAGCGTTTTAGGTTTTGGTTTATCGTTAGTGTAACCCTCATATTTGTAAGTTACTTTTTGTTTTTTTACCGGATCTTCATTTTTTTGTACAGAAGATTGATCTTTACTAGGTGCAATACCCTCCATCTCCTCTACTGTTGCCTCTGATCCCAACAGAACTCTTAAACATCTACCTCTAGACTTTTGTTCTGCCTTCTCTAACCAATCTCTTTCATTGGATTGTTTTGATCCATGTCCGGTACATTTAGGAACTACAGTATCTTTTTCAAAAAAAGAAGTTTTAAAAACTACCATATCTGCAGTTTTCTCTATCATCTCTGTAACTAATCTACCCTCTGGATATTCTTTGTTCATTTTCTTAATAAGATCATCTACCTTTACATAATCTTCTAAGAACTTTGGCATTTGTTGTTGTGCCATTTTCAACCTCCTATTTTTGTTTTACCAATATATTTTATATTATTACAACCATCAAAAGTTGCATTTCCCCAAGCCGCAGATTCTGCAACTTGAAAACCCTCTTTAGTCTTTACAGTATATAGATTTATTTCTGGTTTATCTAAAGTCCAATATAAAAACCTGTACTCCCAAATAAACTTATTATTTCTTTTAATTGGATAAAAATAAGACATTAAAAAATATTCTTTTTACTAAGGATTTCTCCTCGATGTAGTCTTACTTCAAAATCATATTTTCTATACATGATTTTTTCTTCTATCTTTAACCAAAAGTAACATAAGGTAAATATCAACGATATTAAACCATAAACTATTAGAAATAGATATACCCACTCTTGTATTAACAAATCAACCTCCTTTTTTATATAACTTTAACTTATTAACTATTCTTTTGTATTCCTTTTTACCTTTTTGTAAAATGTGTTTATATTCTTGATCTTCGTTTTCTCTCCAACAAGTAACAAAGTTATACCAATCTTTGTCAATACCATAATCAATCTCTTTTAGTATAAACTCCATTATTAAAACATCTTTTTCATTATCAATACTAAAAATGCAATGTTTATCCGATTTCCAATGATTAGTATGATTCCAATTAAATTCCTTTTTGTTAAAAAAAGAATTTACATCATCTTTAGAAACATTGATTAAATTATCATCTATATCCTCTTCTAAGTTTATAAAATACAACTCATCATCGTAAGGAATACCCCATGTTGTAGAACTCATTTTAAGTTTCATTAACTAACACAATCCCAGAAACAATCTGGACAAAACGCGGACTCAAAATAGTGTCCTCTGTCTGATAGTATTGTTTCGTGAAATACCCTATCACAGTTACATTTAATTACTGTAATTATATTTCTTGGTACATCATAAACAGGTATGTTCGTATAAAGTTTATAAAAGTTTTCTTCTTTTATAAGTCTTGAGGTAACCTCTACCTCAACTACTACCTCTGATGTTCTATTAGTAACAACACCTCTGTAAGTATTGTTTTTGTCTTTAAACTCTACATAAGATCCTATTTGTACAGAATCTTTAGTTAGTGTTTTATTCATATTCTCCTTTTGTGTATTTATCTATTATATGACAAATTTTTTATAATGTAAAGTATTAAAAGAATAATGTCATAAACATGTAGTAACTTTATTAAGTAAAGAGAGAGAGTATCTGATCGTATGTAATCCCTTTTGTGTACGTATCACAACCCTAATCAACCTCCCTCTCTTGTACTAAAGAAAAAGGAGGATAACAATATCCTCCTTTTTCGTTTAAGTGTATGAGCTATTGCTAGTCCATACAGGTTATTTAGTAACTTGTTTTTTTGCGTAAGTCTTGATCACAGATAAAGCTGCAGATCCTCCAGAAATTGCTGCAAGTTGTAAAGCAGATGCATCAACGCCAACAAGTGGGCTAATAGTTAATGCTCCGATAAATGCCTCGCAGAAAGTCCAGAAGGCTCGCTCTAACATGTCTTTTAGATCTTCTGACATATCACTCCTCTTCTATTGTTCTTGATTGTACTTTTTTAAATTGTGGACACTTTTTAACAATACAAACAAAAATCTTATTAATTAATTCTATTTTAGTTCCACAGGAACTGCATTTTAAATTCATTAAAAGAATCTAGTTTGCTTGCATGCCTTTGAGAATAATTGTTTCTCTTAGTGCTTTTATTTCCTTTTTAAGAGTTTGTATCTCTTTTGATAGAATATTCATAATATCCTCCTGACTATTAGAAACTATTTCAGTATTGTTTAAATCTTTCTTATCCATTGTGCCATCGTAATCTATATAATCTATCCATACTTCCTCTCCGGATAAGATTGCGTCCCTTATAGGTGGATATATGGACTTGTAGGCCGCTACAGAACTACCTATAAAGTTATCCTGTGAAGTTTTTCCGACCAAAAGACAGCCTGCGGTATCATCATCGCTGTTGCCAACATGGATTAGCACATCTGTAAAATTTTTAATATTATTTACCAAGAGCATGCCTTTGTGAAATTCTTGTCCATATTTAGTTAAATACCTGTTATGGAATCCGCCATGTCCTTTTAGAGTTAATTTATATGATCCTGCTGGGATTCTAGTTTCTCCCCATACTTTAGTAGTCCTAGCTTCATCTTCAAGAGTATAGCATAAAAAGGATCGGACATTATCAGTTACATCAAACAACATACCATTAGTAAAGTCTTCAGAACTGTTAAATCTTAATACTTCTAGTTTCATTATTTACCTTATAACCTTAATATAGTCCCACTTCTCATCTCCTCCAATTACAAAAGTAAGCATTCCTGATCTTGACTTATCTCCCTTAGTATTCTCAAACCACTCAGAGCCAGAGTCTAAAGTAGGTGCTTGTAAAATGAGTCTGTCTGAACTTTCATAAGCAGAAAAATAATGGTAATGGCCATGAAGAATAATATCACTATCTGCTATGGGATTTCTTGAAAATGCTTGATCCGATACCCACTTTCTAGATTTTGCTTGAGAATTGACACCGCCACGCATTTGGTGCCCATGAAGTATAGATATTACTGTATTTGATACCTCAAAAGTTAAAGACAACTCATTATCTGGGATCATAAACAATAACCTATCTTTATAAGCTGGTGCCTCTTGAAAGATCTCCTGTAACTCCTCTGCTAACATCACATCTTTATTATCTGCGAAAGTTGTATAAGATCTACCACTTCTACGATTTTCGCCATGATTACCACCGATAAAAGCTACTAAACCTTTACTAAACATTGGCATGATCTCTTTAATAATTGTATAAATCATCCTCCTAGCTACCTTTTGCTGAGATCTTTCATCTAAAATAGTTGTAAATTCTTGCATGGAGTAGTGGTTGCTGCATGATTCTACTAAATCGCCAAGACCCGCGAAGAGTACCTGATCTATTGTTTCTGTTTTCTGTAGTTTCTTAATCTGATCTTTAATTTTAGGAATATAAGTAACAAAACGATCTATAGAATCCTCTGTACCCTCTTTACCGATCTGAAAATCACTTAATGCTATTACAAAAGTTAGAGAATCTTTACTTACTTTCTTTTTTTGTGGTGGTTTTTTACTTCCAGCTAGTTTTATCAGTTTTTTGACCTCTTCATCTGGTAAGTGTTTATCTGAAGAGATAATCTTAGCTTTAAAATAATAAAGTCTTTCTATATTGCCATTTCCTATATTAGAATCCCAAAAGCGTATTTCTGCAGTATCTTCTAAAACTTTGTACTTATGTGAATCCTTACCAAAATATGACCTTAACTGTTCATCCCAATTAATGCTATTTTTCTTTTGTGGAGAACTTACGATTTCTCCTGATTTAGTAGAGTTTTTGTAAGATACAGAAGGCTCAAACCCTCTAGGATGATCTACTTTCTTTCTAGTTTGTCTAGGATCTCTGTCCTTTACTGTTTTATTATATTCTTCTAGATTATTTGATTCGACCATCTCTATAATCCTTAAAATATCTTCTAACTGAGTTGTAGTTTAAGTGTTTAAAGTGTTCGTAAGTATCTACAAGATATTGTGCTGCAACAGTATCTGAAATGTATTTTTCTTCTGCATCTTTTGCAACTTTTAGGAATATTTCTTTTGCATCTGGATCATCTAATATAAACCTTTTAGACGCATATTGACCTGTTATTCTTTTGCCCTGTCTTGTAGAGTAATTGTATAATTCGTTCATTATTCAACCTCCTATAAGTCTAGGTTAGGTAGGTATTATGACAAAATTTATTCTGGTTTTGGATTATCAGCTTTAACTTTAGCTATATGATCTTTCCATAGAGTAGTGTCATTAACTGAATCCCAATATTGCATATCTAACTGATCCGCTATTGGTAAATAAGCTGATTGTCTAGATCTTTTATAACCATTTTGCTGATCATCCCATTTACTATTGCCTACATCTATTTTAGCTTGTGCATAATCATCATCAGAAAATTCTACGCGATCATTATTAACTTGTTTAAACATAGGCTTAGCATCTTCAACTTCTTGATCTGCTAATTCTTGTAGTTCTTCTTTTGTAGCCATATCTCTCCTATCTTACTATATTCTAATTTTTTAAACCATATAAAACGCATTTGCCACCTGCATAAGTACTGCTTGTTAGTAAGAATTGTAATCCTTTTGAAACTTGGGCTACTGAATGAACTAATCCGCCTGTGGTGCCCATAAGCTCACTTCCTCCAAATCCAAAAGAATTTATTTCATTAGTTAAAAAATTATATTCACTAGCGTTGTTAAAATTAAATAGATAAATAATTCCATTAGTACCAAAACCTGTACCACCTCTAAATAAATAATTGACATTCTGCCACTTATCTTGGTTATTATCTACTAAGTCATCAAAAGAACTTGTTGAACTTCTTAAACCTACAAAAGCATAATCATAGTTTGAAGTTGTATCTGCTGAATTATCACTTTTTAATATACGCATATTTATTCTTGCGTCAGAACTTGTAGAAGTTAATTGCACATTATGAAAATCAACCATATATACATCATAAGAATCGTCCCAACCACTACCGCCAATATCAAAAGAAGACACTCCAGATCCTACAGTAACTTCCTGAATTTTTTTTAAACTACCCGCCATTATTTAACTCCAAATACTGATACGCTATGACTTGTAATATTATCAGAAGTAACAAAATATCTAAAACCTGAAATTGTTTCTGCTGATTTATGAACTGCGATACCTTTTTGCCCGCCAACTTGTGGAGTACTACTAGAGTAAGCAGATACTTGCATATTAAAAAATGTAAAACTTGAACTACTGTAAGGATTAAAAATATATAAAACATTATTACCAACAGCAGCTGATCCACTTCCTGTTCTCATTGGCCTTAATAATTGTGCTTGATTTTCGCCAACACCTTTTCCAAAAGATGTGCTTGATCTAAGTTCTATAAATCCATAATTATATTCTGATTGATCAATAATTGTGCCCCCACTATCAAATAATCTCATATTAACAGGATGAAATGCAACATCAGTAGTTATTTTTGTAACAACTTTATATACATCATATTTATCAGAAAAAACATTAGTTACATCTATACTAGATACATTACTACTTCCATTTACATTTTTTATAAATTCTAAACTACTTGACATTAGCTCTCTTTAATTCCATAAATAGAGAAAGTGCCTGAAAGATTAACTCCCGCACCATCATAGTGTGCAATCTGTATTCCATCTACTGTACTTGCTTGTGGTAAAACACCACTACCAAACTGCATTCCTGTGTCTGAATTATATCCCCAGCCAAAAGATTGATTAGTAAAATTGCTATAAGCAGAACTATCATTTAAGTTATATAAATAAAAATAACCATTTGCATTATTACCTGTGTTTGTACTTAGTGCATACCAAGCAACAGGAAATCTAGAAAAACCCTGAGTTCTTTGTTCTGAAAAAGAACTTCCCTCAACTCGTTCTATTGCCCACCTATAAACGCTTGCAGTTTCTAATGATCCACTTTCATAGAATCTCATACCAATTTGCTTATTACCTGCACTTAATTTTACATTAGAATAAGTTAAAAAATGTGTATTGTATTCACTACCTTTTATGCTTGTAAAATCAACAGAAGATACACCTGAAACAGTTTGAGTTTGTATTAATTCTAATTTACCTAGATCTGCACCACTTAGACCAAATCTAGCTGCACCTAAAGGCATTTTTTACTCCTAACTAAAATCTTGTAGTGCATTAAGCAATGGTGTTGCTGCATCTACAAATAAGAAAGTTAATAAATCTATATCGTTTGCTCCTGTGGACATTGTAAAACCAGATCCTCCTGCAGTTTTTGCAGTAACATGACCTGCACCATTAACAGTAACTGCATTTATTGCAACTGTTTTAGAACTTGAGGCATGTTGAGTAATCTGTAGTGTAAATGTTGAAACGCCATTAGTAGGTACATTAGTAAAATCTATATCAGTAATATTTTCTGTAAGTGTAATATGGCCTGTATTTCCATTAGCTAGATCAATTGCTAATGCATTAGATGAAGATGATAATGCTTGATCTGTTTCTGCGTAATCTTTTAAGACAATTGCACTAGCAGTTTGATCTCCAAAGGCTACCGCTGCATCTATAGCTAAATTAAGTGTTACGGCTCCTGTAGCACCACCACCGCTTAAGTTTGTTCCAGCAGTTACTCCGGTTATGTCCCCTGCCTCTGCAGTTTGCCAGCTACTCCCATTCCACATTTTAATTAAATTGTCTGTGGTGTCCACAAACACAGTCCCCTCAACTTTATTTGTTAAAGCTGAGTTTGCTGCTGATTCTGAACTATATATAAAAACTATTGAATCTTGTATGTCTTGAAATCTAGCCTCTGTTACCAGATCTCCTGTACTCCAATCAAACCACGCTCCTGCGGCCATGTGTTTTCTCCTTTATTTTTTTAAGTATAACTAAGATTAGTATCAATTCCTAATCTATTTACTCCCAGAATCCAAGCTCCTGTTTCTGCTGGACTTAAACCAATACTCCAATTCCATGAACTATTAGTAGCACTTACCTTATGTTTTACTCTTTCTATAAATAGATCATAGGTTTCTACTGTACTACTTGGAGTTGTAACTTTTGCCTCTACAAAAGATCCTATATCTAGACCAAGAGCTTTTGGCCATAATGAAGTGTTTTGTTGTGGAGTAAAACTTAATGATTCTATTGTAGTTTGAGGTATTGCATTAGA
>Ga0181404_1000117_pt1 | contig 23030 bp, 35 predicted proteins | sample 27SPOviralmetaG_FD_130133 | JGI IMG/M metagenome (GOLD analysis project Ga0181404, IMG submission 130133) | Marine viral communities from the oligotrophic San Pedro Time Series (SPOT) site, San Pedro Channel, CA, USA - 27 SPOT_SRF_2011-10-25 | ecosystem: Environmental > Aquatic > Marine > Strait... | reverse complement strand
TAGAAGTAGACACTGAAGTACAAAACTATACTGAATACACACGCGAATCTCTCCCTCTTAAAACTACTATGGTAGGCAGAGGTGGAACTTGTTTCTCACCTGGTATTGAATACATAAACGAAAATTATCCAAATGTTAGTGCTTTAATTTATCTTACAGATCTTGAATCTAACGATTTTGGAGAACAACCAAATTATCCGGTTTTGTGGATAACAACTCATGAAGGAGAAGCCCCTTATGGCGAAATCATCAAAATTTGAACAGGACTTTAAAGATTATGGAATTTCTGTTCTGACTGGCGGTGTTGTGCTGCTTGCTTTACTAGCTATTGCAAGTACTACTCACTATTTTATTACCCTAACTTCTATTGCATTTTTGCTTGGAGTTAGTATTTACACTATTTGGAGAAACATATGAATAGTCTTGTAACAAGCGTAACCACAGCTTTGTGGATACTTATCGAAATAATTCAATTTGCCTATATGGCATACATGACATGGAGGTCTAGAAATGCTAACAATAGGCATAGTCAGCGCGTTAGGGCTGCTTTTACTTACGCTTAAAGCAGGCGGACGTAAAACAATAGGTAATGACATTTTTGTCGACGTACTAATTACCCTCACCTTAATGGTGTGTTTTTACGGTACATTTAGTGGCATGGCTGCTGCTATGGTAGGTGGTTTAACAGCATCTGTTGTGTTATTTGTTATGAAAAAAACAATGGTGCACGAAAAATTAACATTTGTTAAACAACCACGTAAATTTTATAAATTAGATTTTTCTACTCCTAAACCTACATGGGTAGAAGTCCAGCCAGATTGGAGGAAATAATTATGGCAAGTGTAAGAATGAGCGGTGAATTGCGAGACAAAATTTTTAAGAATTTTGAACAGCAACTTTATAAAGTATATGAAAACAACAGTGGTCTGCAAGACTATCTTAAGTCTATTCTAGAATCTTTTTATTCAGTAGAAGAACGTCAACTAATGAAAGACTATTTAGATGTTCATGAACGTTTGTTTAGAATGAAATACCCTAAGAAAAACCATGAAAAGTTTTCTCCTAAAAAGTATTTTGGTACTGTTTATGGTAGTCGAAACTCAGATTTTAATTGGGTAAGAGAAGTTCATTTTATTATTAATCCAAATCGTCCGGCTACAGAATCATTAACTTTTATGGTAGGTGACGATTGGCATGAAGAATATACTAATGGATATAATGACAAGTTAACACCACCAAGTAAGAATTATGTAACTGGTGATTATTGTTTAACATTAAAGTTAGAAGAACCTATTCAACTTGTACAAAAACATGATTCTTCTCAAATATGGGCTGCTGAAGGCAGAGTAAGTTCTTTTACAAACCCTATAATTATTTCATCTGATTTAGATGTAGATAATATAGAAAAATTTGCTGAAGGCACTATAAAAATTAACGAGTCTAAAACTCAAATAAAACATTTGTTAGACAGTTGTACAACCCTTAAACGTTTTCTAGATACGTGGCCTGCAGGTAAAGATTCTGTACCACAAGAATATCTAGATAAAATGTTTGAAACACCTAAACCAGCTACACCTTCTTCTTTACCTAAGTTTGATCCTAATTCTATTTTACCTAATGAAGTTAAAGAACAAATGAACAGTGCTATATTAACTAGTAAATTAATGGAGAACTAACTATGGGTGCTATGAAACGTTGGATGCATGATGTTCATGACGATTGCTTATCTATGGGTGTTCGTAATACTGCTAAAAAGTATGACATATCTGCTGATGATGTTAAAACTGCAACCATGAACCATGTTCAATGGAAAAAAAGTTGGTCTGAGTTTGTTATAGAAAATAATATAAAACAAACAATGGCTAATGCAAATGAAGCAGCAAAAAAAAGGGGCCTATAAAGACCCCTTTAAGATTTGCTTAATTTACGATACGTAAATCCACATTTCTAATGTGCCAGTTGCAACATCGCCTGCAGGTGCTACTTGACAAGTAATGTCAATAGTATCATCTGAAGAATAAACGATAGGTGCAAGGTTTGCATCTTCATGGTCAATACCACCGGCTTGGCCGATTGTAGAACCATCAATAAATCTATCTGGATCTGTAGCATCACCGACATCAAGTACTAAACCTGAGCCTGTGTCTAAATCAGAAGATTTAATTTTGATGTCATGTAAAGTTTCACCAGCAAAGATATCTACCATTTGGTATACATCAGCAGCATTTGGTGCAGCAGTTACATTAAACTTAGCATATCTTACGCCAATCGCACCACTAGGAAATGGTTTGAATGACTGGTTACCTGAAACAGGATCACTTGTAAAAGTTGCCATATTTTCACCTTTATTGTTATATAACACTTAATTGTGTCATACTTAAAAAACATAAAGCATTCAGGATGAATGTCAACTGTAAATTATGGATAATCGAGTCTACGTAAAACGTAATCCCTTAGCCTATTATCGGTACAACACTCCTGAACATCTTCCCTATATACAGTGGAGGTTGGTCAGCAAAGGTGTTGCCTACAATATGGTCCACAGTAAACAAGTTGGATGGGAGCGTGCAAAGAAGGGGGAGTATGAGGACTGGTGTGTTCGCATGGAAAAATTAAGAAAGGAAAACTTATGAATTTATTATACTTAGACTTTGAAACTTACTACGACGTACAATTGTCCCTGACTAAAATGACAACTGTACAATACGTTAACCACCCTGATTTTAAAATATGGGGAGTAGGTTTAAAATTTAATGAGGGAGATACAGAGTGGTTTGGAGAAGACCAATACCAAGATGCTCTTGAACAAATACCCTGGGAAGAAACCGCAGTTGTATGTCACAACACTTTGTTTGATGCTTACATACTTACACAGTATCTGGGCTTTTACCCAGCATACTACTACGACACCGCCTCCCTGAGTCGGGGCGTGTACCCAAATCAATCTGCACGACTAAAAGATGTAGCTGTCCGTTGTTTTCCAAACGATGAAAGCTTACGTAAAGGAGAAGAACTTGTTAATGCTAAAGGCATACGAGACTTAGATCCTGAGCTTGATGCACAAATTGGTGGCTATTGTATTCAAGATGTAGATATAACTTATCAGATATATCACAAAATGATGGAAGGTTACCCACAAACTGAGTTAGATATTATTGATATGACTGTGCGTATGTTTGTAGAACCCAAACTTATTTTAGATAAAGAAATGCTTATTGCACACAAAGAAAAAATTAAACAAGAAACAGCACAGGCAATTGAAGATTCTGGTACAACCCGCGAAATTATGGCTTCGCAACAAAAGTTTGCACAGTATTTAGAAGAACTTGGCATTACTGTACCAACAAAAAAAAGTCCTACAACAGGCCAACAAATTCCTGCTTTTAGTAAAACTGACTCTGCATATATACAAATGCAAAACATGTATCCTCAATACAAACATCTTTGGGACGGTAGAGAAGCAGTAAAATCACGTATTGAAGAAACCCGTGCACAAAGATTTTTAGAAAGCACTAACCCTGATGGTACTTTTTCTGTACCGTTACGTTATTACGCAGCACACACTGGCCGTTTTGGTGGTACAGAAAGTATTAATTTACAAAACTTACCCAGAGGATCTGCATTACGTACAGCAGTTATGGCTCCTGAAGGACAACAACTGTATGTTGTAGATTTATCAAACATTGAGGCACGCATGCTTGCGTGGTTAGCTAAAGAAGCTGACTTACTTGATGCATTTGCAGCTGGGCGTGACGTCTACAGTGAGTTTGCATCTCAGATATATGGTAGACCTGTAACAAAAGCTGACAAGTTAGAACGTTACGTAGGTAAAACAGCTATTTTAGGATTAGGTTATGGCATGGGCCCTGATAAATTTAGAGATACTCTTAAAAATGGATCACCATCTGTTGATGTGGGAGAAAGTACAGCTATATCAATTGTTGCTCAGTACCGTGCTATGTACCCAAATATCCCCAGGCTTTGGAATGCATGCAAACAAGCGTTATTTACAATGCGTCACACAGGTAACCCAGAAGGGCGACCGTATGGACCCCTGATTATTAAACCAGGTTGCATACAATTACCCAATGACATGTTTTTAAAATATCCAGAATTAGATTTTGTTGATGGTAATTTTATGTACAACTCAGGAAAAACAATGATAAAAACGTACGGTGCACGACTAACAGAAAACATCGTACAAGCTCTGGCCCGAATTGTTATTGTAGACCAAATGTTAGATGTACAATCTTTACCTGAAGTACAAGTTGTTTTACAAGTACACGATGAAATTATATCAATTGGTTCTAATATTGATTGCGACAAGACACTAGATAAAATACTAGCTATAATGAAAACACCTCCTTCTTGGTGTTCAGATTTACCACTAGATGCTGAAGGGGGCTACAGCCAACGATATGACAAATGAGCAATCTAGTACTAACAAGACGTAAACATGACTCAATAGTTTTACACCAGGATGGTGAAGAACTATGTGTTATTACCGTTACTGCATTAGGTCCTAAACAAGTTAAGTTAGGTTTTAATGCAGATGAATCTGTTAAAATAGATAGACAAGAAATATACGAAGCTAAACAAGCTAACAATTAATCGGAGAATTATATGGAATTAGTTTTCTTAAAAGCAAAGCAACGCCTTGCAAAAGAAATATCAAACAGAGGTACTACACCTTACCCACTTACTAAAAACTTTACATCTGAGCATGTACAAATATCTAAAACTAAAAAAGGTTTACACACTTTATTAAAAACTTTACAAACCCAAGCAGCATCTGGTGCTTGTTTGCACAAAGGTTTGTTAAAACGCCCACTTGAAAACGAATCACGAGCTATGATGGCTGACCGTGTAGCGTCAACAGAGTTATTAGTTCTTGATATAGATGGTATACAAATGCCAGGCAGCCTGACAGATGTACGCACAGTAGCAGAAAAAATAATTGCACAACTACCAGAGTGTTTTCAAGATGTAAGTTACATAGCCCAAGCGAGTGCATCTTTGGGATTTAAAAAAGATAAAGTATCTATGCACTTTTTCTTTTTATTAGATCAACCCACCCAACCTAAGATACTAAAAGAATGGTTTAAATTATTAAATTATGAAACAGACATCTTGTCATCTCAGTTGTCTTTGTCTGCAAATGGACAAAGTTTATCTTACAAATTAGATCCTAGTGTTGCTGAAAATTCTAAAATAATTTATATAGCACCACCTACTTTTAAAGATGACATACAAGATCCCATCTCATCAGATAGGTTTGTACTAGTCGAACGCGGTTCGGTAACCATAGATCCTAGACCCTTGTTAGTTCATGTTAACCCAGAACGCGTACATAACTTAGGCGTTCAGGTTAAAGATGGACTGCGTAAAAAACTTAATTTACCTAAAAAAACAAGCAAACTAAGCACTGTAAGCATTGGGGGAGAAGCACAAGAAGTGTTACAAAACCCAGACAAAATGACTATTGAAATATCAAGAGTTAATGAACCCTATGTTAACTGTAATGTTAACGGAGGCGACAGCAACGGCTACTACTTTGTATTAACTAACCCTCATTACATGTACAACTTTAAAGGTGAACCTGTATGGGAAATACAAAAAGCAGATCCAGATTTTTATCGAAACATATTTGAAATTTTTGCAGATAAAATTGATAAAGATAAAAAAATAAAACCAGTCGCATTACGTGACTTCTACACTGACACTTACTATAACGGAATATACGATGAAACAACCCAACAATTTACCAACGACTACCCCCTCACGCCCACCAATAAGCAGTCTATTGATGACTTTATGCGCTCTCATAATCGCCCTTCCTTGGATTACGTTCCTGATGCTAGGGTCGTATTTGATCCAAGCAATAACAAAGGTATTGAGTTAGACGAAGCTCCTTACTATGTAAACTTGTATAGAAAAACTGAATACATGTTAAAACAAGAAGAGCATGTATCTGAGTTAACTTACGGTGGAGCTGAAAAATTACACACAATAACACCGCACATAGCGCAGCTTCTAATGCATGTATTAGGTAATGGTAAAACTGAATTTGAACACTTTATTAATTGGTTAGCTTATATTTATCAAAACAAAAACAAAGCTATGACTGCTTGGATATTTACAGGCGTACCTGGGACTGGCAAAGGCTTATTTGTACATAAAGTACTTAAACCTTTGTTTGGTGAACAGCAAGCACCTATGCGAGCATTAGAAAATATAGAAGAACAATTTAATTTGTACATGCGCACAGCGCTTTTTTTAATTGTAGATGAATTTAGAATGGGAGATGCAGGTAGTATAGGTAAAATGGCTGACAAACTTAAACACCAAATTACTGAACCCAACCTAACTATTCGTGCAATGCGTTCTAATCAAATAGAACTACCCAGTTTTTGTAACTTCTTGTTCTTAACTAATAGAGCAGATGCAGTCAAAATAGAAGAGGGCGATAGGCGTTACAACGTAGCCCCACGCCAGGAAGTAAAATTAGAAAATGCTAACGTAGATCTTATTAACAATATGGATAAACTTGAACAAGAGCTTTATATTTTTGCTGGAGTGTTAAACAAGTTTCAAGTAGATCAACGTATGGCTCATACAGCTTTAGAAAACGAAGCTAAAATACAAATGAAAAATATTTCTATGTCAGTACTTGAAGAGTTTGCAGCTGCTGTACGACAACGCAATCTTGAATATTTTACAGAAGTATTAGATATACCTCTTACAAATACTTTTGATGCTGGGGGTATCAGTACAGCACAAAGATATCTTAAGTATTGGATAGCAGAAGTAGGTAATGAAATAATTATACCTATGTCTCAGTTTAAATTAGTGTATGACATACTTACTGACAGTCGTAACAAATTATCTACAAGAGACTTTACAAAAGCTATGTCTAGGTTAAATATTAAAACTTCTAGAAAACGTGTAAGTGCAGATAAAAATGCCTCTATACCTAGAGGGGTTGTATTAACCTGGAAATTAGACGACAATATTCGTAATTCTTTAATTAAAGAACATTTTGAAGATAGAGATAATTTACTATTGCAAAAAACTAGCTAGGAAGGCTGTATAACAAATGACCGAGCTTGTACAAGACAAGCGCCCAGATCTCATTAATGTAATAGAGACTGAGGCCCCAAAAGAGTTGGGATTAATCCCAGCCTGGTCTTACTCCGCCTTAAAAACTTACGAAACATGCGCTTATCGTTCTTATATAAGTAAAGTTAAACGCATACAAGAAGACTTCGGCCCGGCCGCTGCACGTGGTACTGACATTCACCAACAAGCTGAAGACTATGTACGAGGAGATCTAAAAGAATTACCTGATACACTTAAAAAATTTCAAAGCCAGTTTGAACACATGCGTGAAGGTTTTATAAACGCCACAGTAGAACTAGAGGGCGAGTGGGGTTTTACAATCGATTGGGAACCCTGTGGTTGGATGGAAAAAGGTGTATGGGCAAGAGTAAAACTAGATGCTTATGTAGAAGAAACAGAAACATCAGCACGAGTAATAGATTATAAAACAGGCAGACAATACGGTAATGAAATAGCTCATTCACAACAAGCACTTACATATGCTATTGGTAGCTTTTTACGCTACCCAGATTTAGAAATAGCTAAAACAGAAATGTGGTATTTAGATCATGGAACTACTATGGAAAAAACATACACTAGAGATCAAGCTCTTATGTTTTTACCAAAACTACAAGAACGAGCAATTGCTATGACAACAGCAACTAAGTTTCCACCTAACCCTTCTAAAAATAGTTGCAGGTGGTGCTCATTTGGTAAAGGAGAAAATCCCTATTGCGAATGGGCTATAAACTAGTATAATAACTAAACTTAACATCCATCCAACTAACACCGGATGTTACAACAGAGGAAAACGAACAATGACTGACGAACAATCTATACCCCTACCCTATGAGCATCAAGCTAATACCACTAACTTTATTCTTAACCACCCCAGATGTCTTATTACATCAGATCCTGGTACAGGTAAAACACGTGCTGTTCTTGACGCCCACGTTAACCTATCAGGTAAAACGCTTGTTCTTGCCCCTCTGTCAATACTAGAAGCAGCATGGGCAGAAGATGTACGTAAATTCCAACCTGATATTAATTTCGGAGTTGCATATGCTAAAAACCGCAAAAAAATATTTGAAGACGATTCATTTGACATGGTCATCACTAACTTTGAGGCTGTCAATTTTTTACAAAAAAATCCACATTATGTTAAAAAGTTTTCTACAATCGTTATTGATGAGTTTACTGCTTTTAAGAACCAATCAGCACAACGCAGTAAAAATATTAGATCGCTTATCTCACATTTTACTAATAGGATTGCCATGTCTGGCACTCCTAATAGTAATACTATTCTAGACCTGTGGCACCCAGTGCTCCTTGTAGATGACGGAGAACATCTAGGGGAGCGCTACTGGGCCTTTCGTAATCAAGTTTGTACACCACGTTTTAATGGCTTTGCTAACGAGTGGATTGACAAACCAGGTATCGAAGAAGCAGTCGCTGCTAAACTAAGCGACATCACTATTCGCTATGCACTAGAAGATTGCATAGACCTTCCAGAAAATATTGTACGAACTGTACGTACAAAATTGTCCCCAAAAGTACAAGCTATGTACGATATCTTTGTTAAAGAATCTGTTTTATATACTAACTCTGGAACTATTAACGCGGTACATGCAGGGGCCCGAGTTAAAAAGTTATTGCAACTAGTATCAGGTGGCGTGTACGACGAAGACGGCAACGTTCAATACTTGCATCAAGAACGCTACGATATTGTTATGCAACTAGTTGCATCACGTAAACATTCTATTGTTGCTTTTAATTGGAAACACGAACGTGATGCCCTTATAGAAATAGCAGAAAAACAAAACATCACGTACGAACTTATAGATGGATCAGTACCTGCACACAAACGCAAAGATATTGTAGAACGCTTTCAAGCCGGTCACATACAAGTACTTTTTTGTCATCCACAATCAGCTGGTCATGGACTTACACTTACAAAAGCTACTACAGCTATATGGTGTTCACCTACTTATAATGCTGAACATTTTCAACAGTTTAACAAACGTATATACAGAGCAGGTCAAAAAAGCAAAACAGAAACAATTCTTATTGCTGCACAAAAAACCTGGGAAGAAGATGTATACAAAAAACTAGACAGCAAATTAGGCAAGATGGAAAACTTATTACACATACTAACGGCACTAAACAATGACAAATGATATACCTTTTGAAAAATTACAAGAACTTATGAAAGATGCAATTCTTGATATTTTAAAACGACCATCAGAAGCTATTGCTATTGCATTAGTTTTTGCAGTAACCGAACTAGTACACACCCGTGCTACTAAAGATGAAGAATTACCAAACACTATGGAAGAACTTATTTCACAAGCCGGCAAGGAGGCTTTAACTTTAACTGATGAGGTATATCTTGCAAAACCACCCTCAGAAACGGAGACCATACACTAATGAATATGGATGAAATGCTAAATGAATTAGCCACAACCCGACAATCTATTGTCGATTTACATGAACAAGAGAAAGTCCTTAAAGCAAAAAAGGATGATCTAGAAACACAGATTGTTATCAGCTTAAAAGATCAAGGAATTGATCGAGTTGGTAATGATGCGTGTACTGTTTCCATTAAACAGGAAATAGTCCCTACAGTACGTAACTGGGACGCGGTGCATGAACACGTACTTGCCACTGGGCAGTTCGAGTTAATGCAAAAACGCATGTCAGCAACAGCCTATAGGGAGCTAATACAAATGGGACATGAAGTCCCAGGCGTAGAAGCAACTGAACTGACCCGAATGAACTTCAGGTCGAAATAATAATATCAACGAAAAACGGAGAAATAACGATGACTGATATTACACTAGTAAGCGATAAAGTGCCGGCGCATGTACAAAAAGGCAGCGGGTTGGGTAATGAAAACATTACTGCAGCTCATTTACAAACTCCCAGAGTTAAGCAATTACAACAGCTTAGCAATGAGGTTGACGAGCAACACAGTGAGCACATTGAGGGGGCCAAAGTTGGCGACTTCATTAATACTGTAACGCGAGAAAACTATGGACAGTCAATCTATGTGTTAAACATACGATTCACTGAAGAGTTTGTAGCGTGGAAGAAGCGTGAAAAGGGTGGAGGACTAGCGGGTAGCTTTGCAAGCAAAGAAGATGCTATTGAATCTCTTAAAGCTCAAAATCTTAATCCAGAGGATTATGATATTACTGAGACCCATTCACACTTGTTACTTAGAAAAGATGCGGAATCAGGAAGCCTGGACGTACCTTTCCTATTTGACTGTGCGTCTTCTAAGTTGCGAGTATCCAGAGAATGGAATACTCAAATCGCAGGTCTAAGTGGAGATCGTTTTTCAGCATTATGGAAAATGTCTTCTGTTAGAACAGAAAATAGAACAGGTCAAAAGTTCTATAACATCCAAGTTGAAAAGGTTGGATGGGCAACTGACGACGATTACAACAATGCAAAAACAGTGTTTGAAAGCATTAAGTAATCACTTTACGTACATGGTGCGACATATACTGTCGCATCATGTATACTAATTAAATGCCTGATACAAAACAAAAAGGTTGGTTCTGGGATGACGTAAACAGACGCATGTATCGTTGGCATGATCTACAACTCCTCATGAGAGAGCGAGTATTAAAAGTTGAAAGAAAAGGACTTCATAAACAAAATCCACAAAAAACTTCCTAAAGAAATTTATAAGTGGAAAATCAACGACCCATATCATGGGGGTGTTCCTGACGCATTCTACTCCGGCCCTGGCGGCTTTTGTTTTGTAGAATATAAATATGTGCAATCCTTACCTGACCGTGGTACGTCGAAAGTACCCATCAATCTTTCTCAACAACAACGCCTCTGGATCCAGCGGGCGCACACACATAAATTACCCGCGTACATAGTCCTGGGATATCCAGACGGTGTTTGTATAACAGACAACCCACTAGCAGAATTTTTTTATTTAGATTGCTTTTTAAGGTGTGCCGTGACTTTTGAAGCATATATCGATAAAATAAGCAACATATGTTTAACTATTAAGGAGTAATAGATGGATATGGTAAATCAACCCCCCCACTATAATCAAGGGGGAATAGAATGCATTGATGGAATAGAAGCAAGCATGAGCAAGGAAGCGTTTGCTGGTTACTGTAAAGGCAATGTTATGAAATATTTGTGGCGTTACGAGTATAAAAACAAAGTTGAGGATTTAAAAAAAGCTCAATGGTATTTAGACAGACTCGTTAAGTCGCAGGAGGAGTAAATGAAAGAGGTAGGAATTTTTACCCAGCATTCAAAAACCCTAGGACGATGTACCAGTGTGGCCGATTGCCCATGCGTTGGCATATGTTCTTGTACTCAATGGGGCGATGATCGATGCAAAGGTTGTGGAAGGACTGCAACTGAAGTTCGAGATTGGAATACTTTTTCTAAAATGGAAAGAAAAATCATAAATCTACGAAATGCGGCAGAAAATTATGGTATTAGGCAGCTACAAAGGGGACCCCGCGTAGAAGGGCCTGAGAAAGCCGCTAGTTAATTATTGGCCTAACGATACCAATTGCATTAACCTACTGGTGATATGCGCACCTGTGGCATCCTGAGCCCACGTTTTTCTGAAAAGCCCTTAAAATTTACCCAGATAGGGGGTTTTTGTTATTTTCTGCTATTTTTTGTTCTAAAGAAGAAATTTCAGCTTTAATTGTAGCTATATCAGTTTTAATTTCAGTAACATCTGGAATTTCTACGCCATCAATTTCTTTTTCTAAAAACTGTACAGAAGTTTCTATAGATGCAAAACGTTCTTCAATAGCTTTTTGTGCTTCTTTAGTGTCACCTATACCACCAATTTTAGCTTCTAAGTTTGTTATGCGGTTTACATAGGTAGCTCCTGTGTAACCAAACCCCGCAAGAGTAGAAACAATTCCTACTAAAGCAATTACTTGTGTTGTTTTACTTTGTAACCAATCCATATAAGTCTCCTAAAATGTTGGCTGCATTTCTTTTAATTTAGTAAGGGTCTTAATATTAGTACCCGCTAATTGATAAAACGCAGCTGTGTTATCTTGAATAGTATTAGTAGTATAAATGCTTTTGGGTTCATACCAAACTTCTTTCTTTGGTAAACTAACTAACCGATAATTATTAAATCCAGGAACAAAACCCATTACGGCTATAATAGCGTTTTCAGATCCATACTCTCCTGTCTCTTCTTGTTGTGCTTGTACTTCTTCTTGCGCGTTTTGTAAGTTTTCTGCAATTATATTTTCTACTGTTGTGTCTGTATCAGAACCAGTGCTAACAGAATTAACTGATATGTTTAGACTGTCTTGATTAGATACAGTTGCTACTGTTACAACAACTTCTGTGGTAGTTGTTTCTGTTTCAACAGTGCTTGTGCTTATAGAAGTATCAGCTACAGCAGTACTACTCATATCAAGAACTTGATTAGTTTGTGCCGTAGAGGATGCAAATTGATCTGACATACTAGGAGAACTACTAGTGCTAATACCAGAGTTAGATGAGGAGCTGACGGCGTTTCCAGCTGCAGCGCTATTACCCGTAGCATGAACAGACGTGCCTGCAGTTGTACCACTAACACTAGCTTGCGCTGTAGCTAAAGTAGATGAAACAACATTTAAAGCCCTCTCTTTACTTATAGAACTTTTTCCTTCCGAAGCCATAATTACTTCTTCTTCTATTTCTTCTATAACTTCTTCTTCAACAAGTTCTTCAATAGGTTCTTCCGCCGGCTCTTCTGCATGCGCAAGTTCTTCTTCCATTGCTGTCTCTTCCTCAAACCACTCCTCCAGTTCTTCAATAAATGTTTCTTGAAACACAAATTCTTCAATCATTAAATCTTCAATAGGTATAAAAACTTCTTCTTCACGTATAAATGGAAGGGGTTCTACAAATTCATCAAGCGGTTGAAACTGTTCAAATATTATATCTTCTTCAAATACGTATTCAGGTTCTTCAAAAATGTCATATTCAGGTTCAAAGATATACTCTTCAAATACCTCTAATTCTTCAAATTCAAAATCGTCATACAAAATGTCATACTCTTCATACCCAAAATCAAACACTTCTTCGTCGTATCCGTAATCAAAGTACTCCTCTTCCTGATAATAACCAATGTCCATTTCTTGTGTATATCCAGGACAAAAAGGCCTATACTGCGAATCAAGGTCACATTGCCAATCGTCGTAGGCATCCCAGTATCCCGTACAACTTGTGTCGTTTAAAGGATTACTACAATCAATATTATTACCGTTGCCCGAACCATACAAAGAACCACCATTTTCTAGCGTTGTATTTATAGCTGTGTTGTTCCAATTGGTATTTACGCAACTAGAACTATTGGTAGTGCCAGTAGAACATTCATCATGGTAGTAATAAGTATAGGAGTTATTTTTGTTAGCTCCTACCTCACCTATAAGAACATCGTGATTAATTATATCTAGTTCACGATAACGTAGATCAAAAGAATTGTTGTTCCAAAGTATTATTTCAAAGCTATTATCTGATGCTCGATTATATTCTCTAAGGTTATACCAACCAAAAATCATTTTGTTGGAGTCCCCGTATGATTTCATACGTGAACCCGAGTCTCTAATTAAATCAGTCCAGAAGGCGTATATGGTATAAGTATGCTGTCCATTGATAGGGTCAGGAGTATAGTCATTACAATAGCTACCACTAGAACCAAAATGGAGACATCCATTAGTTGCCATTCTTGCTTGGCTAAATGTAGACCCATAAAAAGAAAAATTAAAAGAAAGGTCAATTGTAGGAGAAATTCCATCATCAGATACTGAGTAAGCTAGCTCGCCCTCAAAGTTATTTGCATTAGCATTAAGGTCGTAAAGGTCTTGATTATTTTCATAAACATATTGGGCTGATAAATTACTTGTAAGTAATAAACAACATATTATTTTAAAGCAGCGATACATTCTCTTTTCTTTTGAGTAGAAGAGTGCCAGACTTGCTTACATCTTTGTACCTTTTCTTTATACCAAACTTTGTAGTCTGGTCTGTCTTGTTTGTTTTCTTCCCAAGCAACTGTAGCTTCTTTACCTATTTTACCTTGATAGGGACACGGTGTGCCTGCCATTTCCATTGCGACAAATACTCTAGGGTCTGCACATAACAACGATATAGAAGCCACTTTCATACCCATATCGTAAAGGTATTTAGATAGTTTTAATCTTTCGCAGTTTTGATCCCTTACAGTTTTACCACCAGAAAAACCAAACACTTGACCTTGAAACGCGCCCGATCTACCTACAGTACATAAGTCCTGTGAATAAGACATTATAGATGGAGCAATAGCAGAAGCAGGGGGTGCTTCTGATTTTACGTTTTGGTTGATTGTTTGAGTTGAGTTCGACTCATTAATGTTTCTGTTCGTGTTGTCAGATTTTGAGTTGTTCTCATTAACATTCCTATTATCCGTTGTAACATTTGAATCCGACGTCGATTTATTGATATTCGTATTGTTGTTAGTGTTAGTGTTAGTGTTGTTAGAAGTGCTCGTATTGTTGACATTTTGGTTTACCGTAGAATTAACAGTTGAGTTAGAAGTCGAAGTATTAACATTGTTGTTTGTATTGGTGTTATTAGAAGTCGACGTATTTGTATTGGTGTTATTGTTGGTATTTGTTGCCGTATTAATGTTTGTGTTTTGATTGGTACTAACATTAGTATTTGTATTTACATTCGTATTTGTATTTACGTTGGTATTGCTGTTGGTGTTATTATTGGTGTTAGTATTAGTATTGGTGTTATTTGTGGTGGTATTGTTAGTAGTATCCAAACTATTTTGCTCGCAATACTGAGAGCCAGCAGTACAGTTACCTGTCTGATCCCCATAAGAATTAAAAGAGAATACCAATCCTAAAGCTAGAAGCGCACGTTTGTTCATAAATTTTTATTAACATTTCCAACGTTTTCTAGCCTGCCTTAGCCTTGAGTTTGGGTTTTTTGCAGCTTTAGGGAATTTCTTCATCTGCCCTGCAGATCTAGCGCAATAAGATTTACGTCTTTTAGCAGCTTTACTTCCCTTTTTAACTTTTCCTGTTACTGCGGTTTTAAGTTTAGATCCAGGATTTGCTCTGCGATGAGCAGCAACGCCCTTCGCAGTCATACCTGCACCCGCTTTTGTTTTACGGTAGTTGGCGCCCTTACCTTTTGTTGTTTTTCGTATTGGGTTTTCTTTTTTGCGGGGCACGTTTCTTCCTTACTGGTTGTTTTAAATTCTTCTTAAACAGCTTTGCATAGGCTTTTTTTACCTTATCCAAAAACTTTTCAATATATTCTATATACATAATTATACTCATTAATAAAAGAGCTAAGACAATAGTATAGCAAATTACAGTTATTTTCGTCTCCTAGTTGTCTTTTTTTTGGCCATTGTTCTGACTCTTGTGGGTTTACCGCCTACACCTTGAGCTTTAGCACGTTTGCGTTTAACCGCACTTCTTTTTTGTGCGGCTGTCATGCTAGCTGCTTTAGACTTAGGAACACATTTAGGATAACCTTTTTTCTTAGTAGAAGCTTTTTTTCTACCACAAGGCGCGTGTCCACCGCCTTTTTTCTTTCTTCCTATATCAACCCAGTCTTCTTTAAACCATTTTGTTAAGCCACCTTTGGGTTTAGCACTAGCCATTACTTGTACTTTCCGCCCCTAGCTTTATAGGTTTTAGTTAACCAACCAGATGCATAAGCAGACGGCCAAACTTTGTATTTTCTTTTAGCCTCTGCTTTTACTCTCGCGTATAGTTTTTTATTTGTAGGTGTTGCCATTATGCTCTCCTTGCGTTTTTTGTTCTTTTAAAAGAACGATTTGATCTTTTTGATTCCATCTTCATATTTTTAGCCACGCTGTTTAAAGGGTTGTTGTCTTTATGTGCAACATCTTTACCATCCCCTTTTTTTGCTTTGCCTTTAGCTATCATTATACGACGTGCTTTGTTTCGACCGGCCCTGCGTTTTTTTTGTTTAGCGGTACCTTGGTATCTATCGTATTCTTGCCGATAGTTTCTGGATGTCATTACTTACCAATTTTAGCTTGAGCCTTCTTATGTGCTTGTCTCATGGTATCACCCATAAGCATGCGCCTTTTCATAAAAGCCATGTGCTTTGCACTGTGGTGTTTGCTGTGTTTGTTTAAAGAGGTTTGCTGGCGTTTAGAAATGCTTTTTTTCCTAACCTTTTGAGAAGGTCTTTTAACTTTTCTTGGCATTATTTTTTAGGTTTTTTAGGTTTATAAACAATGTTGTCTAATTTTTCTGATACTTCAGCTTCACTCATAATAGTAAATCCATCAGTAGAAAGTTCTTGGTTAGGCACATTAGGTTGCATTTTAGTTTCTTCGACCTTCATGTCTCCTACTTTACCGGGTTTTTTTGGTCCTGGTGTTCTAGACGCCATCTGTTTTCTCCTGTGCAATTAAAAAATCAACTAACTTTATTTTATCATTAATCTCAACTAATTTACCAACTAGCTGATCTAAGTACTCTGTAAAGTTAGTGTGCTCTGGTATAGAAGTAGCGTTTGAAGTAAGAACTTCTAGGTCTAAACTAACCTGGGCCCGTTGTCCTTCAAGCGATGCTTTATAAGCTGTGTAGATAGATCCTTTATCCATTTATCTCTCCTTAGAAGTGTTCTATTACTTCATCTTCCACGGCTAGTAGCTGTATGAAGATTTCTTTTTACCTTTTTTAGCTGGCTTTTTCTTTTTAGCAGGCTTCTTTTTGTACATTCCTTTCATACCCATTTGATTTATACCTCCGCATTTCATAGTTTACATTATTACCCATAGGGGTTGGCTAAGTCAATATCATCTTCTGTTGACCATGTTATTCCATCTAAATGAGACAAAAGGGCATTTAGTTCTAACTCTTTAGAACTAAAATGGTTTGTTATCCAACCAGCTACAACGCTATCTGTTACGTTGCTTATGTGCACAAAGTCAACGTCATTAGTATCTTTAGCAAGGTAATTAAAAGTTATATATTGTTTTGGTACAGTAACAGTATTGCTAGCGTCAGCGGTTTCGTGTGCGTTTATTGTATATTCAACCTCTGTTACTACTGTTTTACCATCTTCTACTACTTGTTTAGAAGTTATAACATTTGGGGTAAAAGTAGCTGTATATCTTTTTAAAACTGCCATAATTAATTTGCACTAAATTTAACAAATCGAACATCGGCTGAACCTATTTGTAAAGAATTACCATTACCCTGCCCAAACATATAACATGTAACTGTGCCACTACCTGTGTATCTAAATGCAATTGGTAAGTTAGCCGTGTCAGCACTACTTACTAATCTAGACTCACTTATGTTTGTGTTTAAATGTTCTATGTCAGGCGTTTTATAAACTACACCAGAACTGCTATCAGTCAATGCTGCTGTGTCAGTGCCCCCAGATGTTTCAGTAGTGTTGACTGTACCATCAGAAAATAACAAATGTATGGTTTTAACTTGGCCTGTTCCTCCGACTAAACGCACGTACCCTTGATAAAATCCAGCACCACTACCTACTGAAGTAATTTGTGCATACCTTTTAGAATTAGTATTAAAGTTACCAATAGTGTTACCAGAAACAAGGCCCCCATTAGTAGGAAGAACTAAATCTGTTGTATTTACTTTTATAGCAGTTACATTTCCTGCAAGAATTTTGTCTGATGTAATTGCATCAGCTGCTATTTCATTTGCGGTAATAGTAGTACCAGCAATTTGAGTAGCAGTAATAGTATCAGTGGCTATTTCAGTAGCTGTAATAGTGGCACTATCTATTTGAGTAGCTGTAATAGTATCTGCTATAATTTTTCCACCATGCAAAGTGTCAATCTTTGCATTTGTAATATCCCCGTCTTTAATTCGCGCTTTGTCTATGTAAACAACATTGGAATCAACAATAAACGGAGCTACCTTAGCATTAGTTCCGTTCCATATTGCAAACTTATCTGCCTGGAACTGCACAAAAGACTGGGACCCTGAACCGCTGCTCGCGTTTGATCCAATGACCATACCCGCGGCTGACTTACTGCCATCAGTTTCTGTTGCAACTGTAAGCACAAACATAGCATTTACATCGCCGTTAAGATTAGCTGTGGTAGTATTTAACGTGTTAACACTAGCAGTTAAAGTATTATTGTTGCTGGTAACGGTGCTACTAAGACTTGATAAAGAAGAGGCAGTAGAACTTTGTGCATTTGTAACAGTTACAATATCTGCTTGTGCACTAGCCATAGCTGCTGTAAGAGTACTACCTGTAAAACTAGTAGCTCCAAATAAATTAACTAAGGTTGAATCACGTCCGGCTACCCAATCATTGTTTGCTGCATTCCTCGTATAGATTTGACCATCATCTGTATCAAACCAAAAATCATGTATTCCTAATGCAGAACCGTCGGTTCTGGTACTTGGAGCACTGCTTTGTTTAATAACAGTAGCCGCTGCTGCGCCTGTGGCAATTAAATTATACCCAGGTAAGTCTGCTAATGTTTCGCTAAGGGCGGCCATAGTCGCCCCTATGTTTTCTACGGTTGTAGCACTAGCCATGTTTGACCAAGGTCCTGGACTGTTAGAAGTGCTTACAAATCTTACCCAATAATAATAAGTACTATCATATTCAATCCCTTTGTCTGTGTATATAAAAGCACTAGTAGTACCAACTAATACCGCACTGCTTAGCTCTTCACTTTGTGATCGCCAAATTTCTGTAAAAGCGTGATTACCATAAGGAGCAGTATTAGTAGATTGGTTCCAAGACAAAAGAACATCGGTAAATAAGCCACTGGCAGTAAGCACCGTAGGAGCTGGTGGCACAACTACATCTCCAGGTTTTTCTCTAAGTGGAGCAAAACCAGTTGCGCCAGTATTTGGGTTGTATGGTTCTTGAGCTAACGTAGTTGCAAGACCACTTTCTATAAGCTCGCGTAAAGTTACGGCTCTGTCTAGTTCATCTCCTCTTCTGCCAAGCCGCACTTCAATCGCTTCTTTCATAGACTCTAAGGCAAGCTTGGTTTCAGTGTCTACTTGAGCCGGGATGTTCTTAATGGCTGGAACTTTAGTCTCGGCCATTAGATCCCTCTTAGTTCATCTATTGATTCAGCAATACAAACTTCATTAACTACTTTCGCAGAAGATACTTCTATTGCAAAATCTTTAAAGGGCCTTGGTGGTAGCCTAAGAATGGGTTCAGGTATATTAGTAGAACTTATAGTTACAGAACTACCGGCAGAATTCACATAACTGCCCGAAACTGAATGTTGTGTACCAGAAAGAGCAATAGTGCCTGTATAAAATAACGTGCCGTCTCCATAAACTTTTACTGTAACAGGAAAAGCTTCCGCGTCTACTTTAACAAACCCCATGCTAGTTGGTTTAGGTGTAACAAAATCTTTAGACTTCCAAGTGTAGGTTTGATCCGTTGTACCACCTTGAAACTTTTTAATTTGGTTTGCAATAATTAAGTATGCATTGCCATCATCAGGATCTGTAAATGTACCTCTTACAAGCGCACTGGCTGTTAAAGTAGTAAAAACTTTATTTCCCCCTCGAGGGTCAAATATAAAACCACCAAAACCAGAACCCGTGTTGTAAAAGCCCAAGTACCTACCTTTCCACAAAGTAGCATTAATAGTGCTTGGGTAATATTCAGATTGCCACTGGTCGGGAGTAATCAAACCCTCTGTAATTGTTTGCACATTATTACCTGCTGCCGCTACCAAGCCTTCTGTACCTGCATACAAAACTACAGTACCTAAATCTACAATAGAAGTTTTACTCAAACAAGCTTGCGGAGTTTCCATACGAAGTGCACTCATAGAAGCAGGATCAGTACCCGCTATAAGATATGGCCTACCTTCAGTGGTTACAATTAGACCATTTCCTATAGAAGCTATACCCACTATAGGGTCTTCTAGTGTAAGCCTATAGCTTGTAGGCCAGGCATGAGGTAAAAACCTTTCTGAAAAACATACGCGCTTGCCTGTAAAACCTGCCATTACGCCGTTTGGCATTGCAGTTAAACCCTTCATTGGCCCATCTGGATATACATTAGTATCTTCGTCTGGCGGTGCAATCCAATAGGTTGAAGGAATTATTTCTGACAACTCGTCATTATTAGAAGTATCATCGTAACTATCTGTTGCCATTGAAACTTCTGCAACAAATTGAAAAGCCGTGGTATTAGAACCTGTATTCGATCTGTATATGCGTTTAACAGCGCCCGTACCAAAATTATTATTTGAGTTAGCACCGGCTGTTGATAAGTTACTTACAGTAATTACAGCGTTGTCATCAGTTGTAAGTACAGTAGAAGCTGCCGATGGGGGTCCTTCTTCGCCGTACGCACTTACAAAAGTGTAAACATAAGAAGTAGAAAAGTCTGGCAGCGCGTCTGTTGTAGCGTTAAAAATAGCCCCATCCGTTACACTACTAGAAGTGCTAGCTCCATTTGCCTCTGCCGCTACTTTAAAAGTCACTGTTGTAGCACTAGGTATTGTTAATATTTTATGTTCTTGGTTTAAGTCATCTGCAGGAATAGTGTTTTGAGCACTAAAACCAGCAAGCTTAACGTATTGACCTACCGCCGCACCGTGGGCATTGGCCGTGGTCACCGTTATTGAAGAAGAGCCAGTGGCCGTGGTTAAAGTGGCATCTTCTGAAACTACTGCTTTAATTGCAACGGCTGGTGTATTTGGGGGGGCTTCAATTCCTAACCTAAAAAATGCGTCAGGGTATACAGTTCCGCCTATTACATTAGTGCTTCTTCCCATACGAGGAAAAGATTGACCTGTCCAATAGACTGTATTGTTAGTATCACCGGCAATTGGACCGGGTACAACGTCTACGTCTTCATCAAACTGTAGCCATTGAGTATCAGTGTATTTGTATATGCTTTGTCTATTAGAATTAGACAAAGTAGTAACGTCTGCTTTTGGGTTTACAACTGTGTCATCAGTTATAGGAGTTAAACGTTGACTCTCTAGGTTAACGTTTGAAGCTGTTTGGGCTAAAGTGTCTTCTAGTAATCTAGGTGAGGCCTGCGGAGCAATTCCACCAAACTGAATAAGTTTAAAATACGCCATATCATCTGAAAGTATACATTATTCCGGCTATAACTGCCGAAAAGACAACCCAAAACACACGTTCGCCGTTGCTTAAATCTTTTTTATTTAGCTTAGTAGTTTGTTCAACAGTTTCTACTCTGTCTTCAAGTCTATCTAAACGCATAATAAATCTATCGTTTTGTTTCAATACAGTGGTTACCCTTTCTTCTATACGAGCAATAGTTATAACAGCGTCTGCGAGTCTGTCTATTTTACCTTCTAGTTTGTCTAGTCTATTTGATACTTCGTCGATCACTTGTAACTCCATATATGTGGTCGAGGTCTGCTTGGTTGTGTGTCAAGCGTATCAAGGTGAATGAATCTGCCATCACCATGTTGTTTTACTCCTAACCCTGTAATACCATGTTTAAGGGCTACTTCAATTAATTTTAAAGCGTCCTTGCCACGTATTAGTATATCTATTGCTTTACCAGAAGCATGGGCTCCTGGTGTTTTTTTCTTGGCTTCTATTGGATGAGTTTTATCTCTATAAGCACTAGTTACAACAAAAGGCACTCCTACCTCTTCTCGTATTATATCTAGTTTATGCATGAAGTCATCATCCATTTTGCATAAACCTGTATGTTTACACTTTACTTCGTCTTCAGTAAAGTATTTCCAATTATTCTTCTTTTTCCACATGTTTTACTTTGTCTTCCTTAAGAAACACTTTAAGTTCTTCAGATATTACTTTTTGTGCCGCTTGATTAACTTTTAAATCATAAGAAATTTTAGCAATATCTTGTTGTAATTTAACAAGCATATTAAAACCTTCTATTGTTCTTGGGGTTAAGTCTTCTATTTTATATTCTAAACCATCAAAATTAACGGTTTTTAGTTCATTGTCAGTCATAAATTACTCCTTAATTTAATCTTCTTTTTTGTCAGATGTGTTTGACGCTCCAAAATAAAATGATATCACAGCGCTAGCTAATCCTCCAAGATACCCAAGAACTAAATTAATAAGGGCCTCAGAATTTTGTTCTGGTGGTTGTAGAGTCACTAAAAATATATAACCCATAAATCCGCCTACAACAGCAATGCCCATTACTCTGGCTGTCCAGTCTTTATTAAACTTTGCTCTAGCATCTTGTTTATCTTCAGTTTCTAAAGCAAAAATATCAACTTCAAGTTCTTTCATTTGAACTTCAAATTGTTTTTCAGCTTTTTTAAGCTCAAGCATTTGTTCTGGACTTGCAGTTTGTATTGCCTGACTAATTGCTTTAGGTTCTGGGGCACACCCGAGAACTTGTGCAACTACTGAAGCCGCTTGCCCACCTAAAGGCCCACCCAATGCGGATCCTAGTGTTGGTGCTACTGCACCTATTACATTTTTAATTAAATCAAACTTCATGTTTACTCCTTGTTATAAATTAATTAGCTGCAATATATGTTTTGCCAGTTGTGATTGCACTTGTATAGCTAGACTTATCTGATGAGTCACCTGCTACATCAGGTGTGTCATCATTTTCATCTGATGGCTCATAAGCCAAGATAATCTCAAGGTGGTCTACATTTCTTTGTACCATCTCGTTTATCTCTGCTTGGGTCATGCCTGTTACATCATGTGAACCACCATTTACAGCGTTGATAAGCGTTACGCTATCGGTTGCTGCTGTTAAACATTCTGTTACTGTTTGTGCCATATTATCCCTCTAAAGTTTCAATTCTTGCTGTTAAGGCATCTATCTTATCATCTGCTTCTTGTAATGCTTTTACAAGCATTGGTATTAAAGCTGTTTCTGATATTCCTTGCGTTCCGTCTTTTGACTCTGACCAAATTTCACTTCCGCTTAAAACTTCTGAATGATTATCTAGT
>Ga0181404_1000116_pt1 | contig 23039 bp, 19 predicted proteins | sample 27SPOviralmetaG_FD_130133 | JGI IMG/M metagenome (GOLD analysis project Ga0181404, IMG submission 130133) | Marine viral communities from the oligotrophic San Pedro Time Series (SPOT) site, San Pedro Channel, CA, USA - 27 SPOT_SRF_2011-10-25 | ecosystem: Environmental > Aquatic > Marine > Strait... | reverse complement strand
TTGTACCACTGACCCACCTCTCTAGCACCGCCTCCCTTTCCAACCTTTTGTGTAAGCTGAGTTGAAGCGGCGTAGTCCTGTATGCTGTTAAAGTTGATGTCAGAAAACTCTGGCAAAAAGGAGTTTCTGCCCTCGTCACTTGCCAAGTAGTCGTTAACTGGAATTTCCACGTTGCTGCTTGGATTGCTCGGATCTCCAACTGTTAGAATCCACTCAAACTTTTCGTTGTATCTGCCTCCCAAAACCTGCTGATTGGGTGACTTGCCCTTGTTCTTGGTGTTGAATCGGTAAATGAGGTTCTTTTGAGCCCCCTCTATGTCCTGAAGGCCTCCGTCCATTCCCTTTATTATCAAGTCAGCGTCGTCATAAGGGTTGTCTCCAGCGATTGTGGCGTTCATAGCTTTGGTGACGCCCCAAAACGTTGGGTCGGTTTCTTTAGAGGATGTTGGGTTTCCAACAGAAGCTTCGTATGTGGCCTTGTATCCCTCTGCATTTCTACCAAGCCCTACGAGCATGTTGGTGTACTCAAGCTCTCCAATATCGCCTGCCATCCATGCGTTTCCGATTGCAACTCTCTGTTGATCAAGCATTTCGGATTGCCAGTCCCACATTCCATCCGCATCAAAATCTCTTGCGTCGTCTGCAATTTGAGATCTAATTTCAGCCTTTCTTTCTATTTCGGCCTGATTTCTCTGAGCCTTAAGTTTTGCTCTAGCGTTCAAAGACTGAGAAATGCTTTGCATTGCTCGGCTTCTGGAAGCATCCATCTGATCAGAGATGCCCTGCGAAAACCTAGTATATTGTGATAAGTAGTTAGGCATTATGCTTGAAATCTTTCTTGTCCCAGCAAGTTACGCATATATGCGGCCAAAGCAGCTTCAGCTCTTTTAATTTCCTCAGGACTTGTTTTGTTTTTTCTTCCTTTGCCAGCATATCCCATGGAACCAGTGGGATCGGTAGCCTTTGTGAGATCCTCTATGTTTCCTGAGTCTTCGTCGTTAAACACAAGCTCGCCACCAGTTGTAACAACCTGAGGCGGTACAACCTGCATGAGCTCATCAAAGCTATTGACACCACCCTGGTCCATAACCTTCTTTAGGTCTTCTTGATCAAGAAGTACTTGATCGTTTCCTGTTTCTGGTTTGCTAGGGTCTCCGTGGTTGAACTCGCCCTGAGTCATGGCGGCTGCGCCCCCGCTTTCCATTGCAAATCCGCCGCCCAACCTTGCCCCAAGCTCAAGAAGTTTCAATCCTCTTTCAGCTACATCGCTTGGAGCGCTTGTGGTTCCAGTGGTATCGTTAGATGAGTCCCCGCCTTCACCCTTTTCTTTGTCATCGTCCTCATTTTCTGTGTTGCCCCCTTTAGTCCCCATCCCGCTAAGAGCGGCTAAAATATCTTCTTTAGGCATGGCAGTCATTTTTGACACCTTGTTGGAGAAGTTCTGCATGTCTTCGACATACTGATTAGCCTGTGAGCCTGGAATCTTTGTTCCTTGATCCGCCAGAGCAGTACCGACTTGAACCCCCATTCCGACAGTGTCGTTAATCATCCCGCTAGTTCTCGCGGCAGAAGTAACGTCTGCCTGAAGCGGCATAACAGTTGCTTGATAATCAACACCGTACATGGCCTCGTATTGATCGTTAATTCTGTCCGTAATGTTTGTGTACTGATCAGTTAGAAATTGATTTCTAGCCGACATGTAATCCGACTCCGCCTTAAGTTTGTTTGCAGCATTTGTCTTGTTTACATCCTGTTCCATTTGAGTCGCAAACTGCAAAGCCTTTTGATCGTCCTGAGCAAGTTCTGTAGCTCGCTGCTTGTCGTTCATTCTAAACTTTTCTACAGCTTTTTGTCCGACAAATTGCTTGAGCCTGGGGTCAGAACCAGCTTGTGCCAGCTGAGTAGAAAGAGCCAAAGTGTTTGCCTCATTAAAGTTTTTGTAGGCTTCGTCACTGACAGCCTCGTCGACGGCATCCAAGGCGCTGGAGCTTGTTTTGACTAACTCGGGCCTTACCTTGGCTATAGGTACGGGCATATCTCCCGATTTAATCTGCTCAAGCTCGTCGAGCATATCATCAACACGTCCTTGTCTGTCTCGGTTTTGATCTTTTAATGCGTTAGCAGCTTCACGGGCAAGCTCTTGCTCTCTCTTATTCGTTACGTGGTTGCCCACAAACATGGAGCCCAGCGCTACTACACCTAGTACTATTAGTGGCATAATTCTTTTTTTTACAAATTTACTTCTTTTTCTTTTGTCTTACGGCTTTTGACATAGACTTGTTCCTTGAGTTAAAGCCAACCTCAACTGAAAACAGATCAGAGCTTGGAGATCCCGAGGGTGAAGACATTTCAATTTCTATGTTTCTTCCAATAAGCGGTTCTTTTGAGTTGGTATACATTGAGTATATCTGCTTGGCGCTACCCACGTTTGCTTGTTGAGACTCCCAAATCACCAAATCAGCTTCCTCAGCATAAATGCCCGATGTCGAATCGCTGCCAAGCGCACTTATAATTCCTAGAACCTCATCGACAGGTACTCCATCCCCGTACTGCTCTAAAAGCAAAAGAAGATCAGCTTGAGTAACGAGCCCGTCTTGGTTTAGGTCGTATGCGCTTGACCCAGGCTCAAAGGCTAATGAGTTTACGTAGGCTTCATACGCATCTGGATTCCAGGTCGCGAAGTAATACGAAATAAGCGGAAGTGCAGTAAGACTAAATATCGCGGCCTTAAACGCATCTGCCGTCGGCCCCACCGATTCTTGACCTATTTGATTGATTGGCACAAAATCGAAGTTTTGTAGTCCAGAACTGATAACAGTAAAATTAGAGTCTGCCAAACCGCCGATGGCTTGAAGGGCTTGCGGGGGAAGAAAACTCATCTTAACTATTACCTCGGTTGTATTAGAGTATGCAAGTTTAGAAATGTCAGATATTCTATACGTAGGCAGAAAAGAAGAAGAAATGTTCCTTGGGTCTTGACCAAGCGGAACAAGGTCCCCGCTTTCAGACTGTTCATAAAGAAGTGAGTTCGAACCTATAGGAATAGGAGACTTAAACATAGGGTGCGAAGAAGGAAAGAACATTTTTATGCTTGTTTCTCCATCAAAGCTCTTTAGTTCAGGCATCCTAGAGTCCCAGTTACCCCTGTATGCGTTCCTTGGGAAGGAAGAAAAGGTGCATGGACGACCAGACCCCAGCGCCTTAGTTGGAGTAACGCTTACCCCGTCTATAAGCCCATAAAGCCTATCGTTGTATCTCTTAAATTTAGACTTGTCAATTACTAACGTTTCATTGCCAGACTTAAGAGACACGCTCCATGGGTATTCCGCATCGACTATAAGGCTTTCAAATTCCTTTATTTGAGTTGGATCTCCTCCGAATGCGGTTGACAATGACGTCCCGTATGATTGACCGTAAAAATTGTTTCTGGTGGTGCCTTCGTCATGAATCCAAGGCTGAACAACACCGCTTGATCCCAAGTGAAATGAAATCAAGTTTTCGTCCATCGTAGCGAAATCAGGAGATGCAAAAGAGTATCTAGTCTTCCAGTGTTTTTGAGATTGAAGATCAAAAGACATACTCATCATCCTTCCGCTTTCGCCCTTAAACTCACTAAACTGAGTGGATTGATAGTCAGATGGAGTAGACAAACATATTAAAAGCTCTTTGTTTCTTGGGTCATACCCCATAGGGGCCCTGTTGCCCCCAGAGGACATCCACTGATCTACCTTTGACTTAAGGTAAGACCTAACACCAAGGTCGCTGATGACCACGGGCGACTTTCCGTTTTTAAGGGCGATAACCCTTTTTCTAGATGAGTCAAAAAAGAAGTAGTCTGAATCAATCTTAATGACTGATTCTGGATGACCAAAAGTTCCAGACTCAATAGGCACTACAGCCTCAGTCCCAAGAACCTTAGTGCTTGAAACTACCTGATCTGTTTCTCCAGTTGCAAGAAGGTTTCTTTGAAATGGAATTTTTAGCACTCTATTCTCGTGAAAAGAATTTATAAATTGACCGTCAAAATCTATCAAGTCAATTTCTCCAAACTCAAAAGAGTAATCCTTAAAGTTTCCAATTTGAGGAAAAGACAACCATCTTTGCTGGAAGGACCCAAGAGGGGTTTGCTCAGAAAAGGTAAGTGAATACTTTCTGTTGACCTCCGATGCGTCTCTGTCTATAAAGTGAACCCTTCCGTAATCTCTAGTGTTTGACACAAACGAGTCTGTAAACCCTTCTGTTTCAACAAAGTATGGTGTAAAGTTACTGGCGGATGTATTGTTTGATGACGATCCAGAAATCAAAGAAACAAATTGGTCGTTAACAATTTTTTGAACATTCATGGGAACGGACCTAAAGTAGACATCCCCCCTGCTCATAGATATTGTGTTGTATTGATGAGTTTTGTTAGATCCGTTGTCAATAATTCTTCCTCCATAGTTTGTCTCATAGTATGGTCTATCCTCACCGAGAGGCTGCTTAGGTCTGTAAACCTCTACAAGACACCTTCTTCCCCAAAATGATGTTTCGGTCGCTACAACCGCAGAAGAAAAGTTTGTGTTTGACGAGTTGTTTTCAATAACCAAAAACTCTCCATTTCTTGCAAGGTCGCTGTCTGGAAGACTGGACTGCTGCTGAGATTCAGAAAACAGCGGGTGATCTTCCATTGACGGGATTAGGTTTTCAACACCCAAAACCTTATACTCATACGGCTCGGACATGTAAACCACTTCCCCGCTGTCGTCCGCGTAGTTAATTATTCTAAGTGTATCCCCTGGGGCAAACCTATAAATCCTGTTGCTTCCGTCTTGCTGACTTACAGCTCCATAAGCAGAAGTGTAAGATATTTCACTTGACTGAAGGTGGGAGAGAGATAGATATATCTTGTCGGCAACACCTTGTTCTGGAGGAACAAACGCATTAGCCACTGTGTACTGAAAAAACTCTTCCACATTAGTGTTGCCCGAATACACTATTCTATAGTGCTCGGCCCACGGTGGTGGTTCATGAAAAATTTGAATCTTTACAGTGGCTGCGCCGTAAAGACCAGAGGTCCTTTCTGAGTCATATCCAGGAACATACACAGACCCTATGGGTTGTACGGCACCGTGCCTTCCCTTTTTGTCATAGTAAACAATTCCAAACTCATGAGACGCTTTTGTTTTAAAAGATCTGCCACCAAGTGCCGCACTGTCAGTGCTGGACTGCATAGTGTTTACACCTAATGCAGAACCATTAGACGCGCCCGTAAATGGAATTACCAGTTGTTTCGGAAACCCATTAGATGCTGGAAAAAGAAAATTTTCAAAGCTGGGACCAAGCTGAGTTCCAGAAATTCCAAAAGCCGATGTAGAAACCCTTAACGTTTCATTGCTGTACGGAAGAATCGGTCCTTTTGACTCTTTTATAACCCCAGAGTTGTCACTTAAATCTTTTGCTCTAAAGTATCTTGGTGGGTGATTTCTAAACGGATGATTAAACACCCTATTAGAAACGGCTAATTTCTTCAAAGAATCTTCTGGAGCAACACCATCTTTAGGCGTGTTCCTGGAAACATTTTGAAGGCAGTATCCTGGGAAGTTGTCAGTCCATCCAACAAGGTTAAACGCCGTTACAGAGCCCTTAACATTTGCATTTCTTCCAGCAGTATTGTTGTCTACGTTGCTTAAGTCATGAGTTCCCATTGCAAGCGGAAAGCCCCAGCCATCACTCAAACCGTCTCCTCTCTCTCCCAGTGCTCTAGTACCAGCATTCGCCGACCCCCCTGGCCCCATGTCCCCGTCTATCAATGAGTATGGGGAATTTGAAGCGTAGCTATCTACCGTGCCCGATGTGGGCCTTGTGGTCCTGTAAAGGGAGAGCTTGCAGTAGTTTTCTACGCCTATGGTTACATTTAGGGTTGAGGCTTTAATTTTCCCCTCCCAGTGGGCACTAACGTTTCTTATAAGCTGACTTGGCGTTCCTATGATTGTTGCCTCGGTGTCGTTGCCGTTAAATGAAAACGAGTCAGCAGTGGTCATCAAGGCCTGAAATCCGTAATTTGATTGCCACTCAGAATCAGTAATTGCAGCTGGGTCGTCAAACATCACCCATGACTCGATGGGGGCTGGTTGCCACGCAACTGGATGCGCCTCACCCTGAGTGTTTTCTACGACATAATCAGACCAAAGGGTTTGTCTTTTTTTAAACGGTCCATCGCTGTCAATCACTGTTGCAGTAATTGTTCCAGCAGCTGGATACGGAATGCCATTGTCGTCATTAACAAATTGAACATCGGTTTCAGCATGATTCCAGCCTGGGGATCCGCTTTCAAAATTTTGTTTGGCAGGTCCGTATGCGTCTGCAGCGGTAACATATCCTGTGCCGTTAGCCGCAGATGGTATACTTAAGTTTCTTTCAATGCTTGGCCAAGCAAGCTGTACCCCACTACCAGAAGCGTTTACGTCATAGTCCCACTTAGAGGTTGCCCTAGCCTGAAAAAGACTTGCCTTAAGCTTATTTGTTGCATCGCTAAATGAATCAAAATTTCCAGAAATAGAACTCGCAACATCTGGACTTATAAGAGACCCAAAACCCGAAGCAGGCAGCGGAATACATGTTTTAAAATCAAAGTCTTTTACGTTTGCAAGAGTTAGTTTAACCCCGTAAAGACTTCTCTGATTTCCATTTGAGTCCTCGTAATTGTATTTTCCGTAAGTACCAGTTTCTTCACCGTAATGTTTTGAGGTGGCATTGCCTCTTGCTGGCTCCAGACAAAAATTCATTTTGGCTGAATTGACAATTCCGTGTGCAAGTCCCATCGAACGAGAACTACCTTCCTGCTGAACCGCGCAAATTAGTTCGCTAAGACTATTGTTTTCGTGGCTTATAACATCCTTGTCATTAAGGCCCAAGTCAAATTCGTGAGTTGCAAACCATTCGTCATCAGTCAATGGGTATTGCTGTTCCCCAGCACCCGATGTTTGAATAGGATTGGAAGATGGGGGCAACCCCCACAAAGCGTGCAAAAGACCCTTTACAAACGTATCTTTTGAGACGCCTGAAGATATATTTAAAGTAGCTGAAAACGAAAGGTTTCCTCCCTTGTAAATTAACGGAGACCTACATGTTTTCCCAAAAGTAGCATTAACCTCCGAAGTAGACGAAGTCCACTTAATTGTATTTTCGTCGCCAAACGACACCGCTCCGCCAACTTGATCGGCTACATCGAGATTTACTCCAGGTGCCAGAGCGTATCCAGTAGCGTCATTTGAAGTTCTTGTTCTTGAAGGGTAGGCGTAATCTCTTGGCCTTAGCTCCGCGTTATACGAAAAAACATCGGGGTGAGGGTTGAGGTATGACGTAGGGCTTATTGAAAGGTCATCAGCAGGATTTATGTTTATGTCAAGAGGTTGCTGCACAAACTCGGATTCGTCAACATTTTCCATTGAGTTTGGAACATCATTTTGACCTACAAACTGATGAAAGTTTTTTGACGGAGCAAGAGTTATGCTTACCTCATACAGTCCCGCACCAACGGTGGACGGAATAAGCTCGTCGTCAATCAAAAAACCAGAACAGGTTAAAAACCTTTCCGCGTCAATGCCCCCTGTCGTCTCCAACTCGGATAGGTCCGCGTCCGAACTTTGTTGTGTTTTTCTTCTGAAAACCACAGGAACAGCCCTAAGGTCAAATGAATAACCTGGAGGTGGAGCTTCAGAAAAATCAACACTAAGCCTGGTTTCAGTTTGAATGTTGGAATACCCGTCTGTGTAGTTTCCGTAAATAACCCTATCTCCAGCCACTTCCTGAGCCTTTGCGTCCCTAGGAACCGCATCAAAAGTTTTTAGTCGGTCTGTTTCACTCATTACAGACCCAGTAATGTCGTTGTAAAACGAGTAGTACCCAGCGTATGGAGAAAACTCAGAATTGGGATCTATCGTAAAAACCTCTGAGCTGACCTCAAAGTATATGTCTTGAATTCTTCTGGCAACGCCATCATTACCCTCTCGGACAATCAGCCTAATTCCTTCGACTTCAGCGCTTTGCCTTGGAATTTCAAGAACACATGTATTTTCTATCAACAACTCAGATAGAGGCCTTGTTCCAGCAGAAAGAATTGCTGGAGGTATAGCTACATTTGAGTAAGGTGCGATTGCACTCAAAAAGCCCTTTCTGTATATGGCTTGATATGAAAACTGAACGCCTCTAGATTTACCAAAAGAAGAATATGATCTTGATGGATCATTTGCAAAATAAAACGTAATTGGGGTAAGAGGAACTCTTGGACATGCGTCTGTAAAATCAGGCTTGTCCGCTGGGTTTAAAATCCCAATACCTTCAAGCGTTGCAGTGTCTGGCAACTCATCAATACACCTGTCTACATCAACGCACTTTGGCTCCCCCTTTCCTCCAGTAAAAAGAAGAAGGGTGTTTTCAGTTGATTCTGAGCTTAAGAACTTGGACTTGTCTACCTCACTAGCCATTAGTATCTTTTCTTTTTCTTTGATGAAAGGCCGACCTGAGTCCTCCTCTTGCTTTGATTGTTGACATCCTTACTTTGGGGGTCAGTCCCTGAAGTGTTCGAGGGCAAATTTACGGAATTAGAACTACTTGATTCGGTAGGGGGGTCGGGGGGAAGTGTGCCTCTGTCGTTTGGAGCGGGTGGGGGAGCGTTGACGAATGGAGTAGTCGTATCTCCGTCATCTGGGCCCGTGCCAGGCGCGGCAGCCTCACCTCTAGAGTGATACACATAATAAGTGTTTATATCGTGCGCTTGCTCCCAACACAGCTCATTCGAAGAGGCAAAGTCGTCGTTGTAAAATCCATTTGCACTAATCGTGTAACTAGTAACAATTCCACTCGTGTCTTGAAGAGATGTGTTATCTACCGATGGGCTTCGTTGACCCTTGTTATGAAAATTGTAAGACATCATGTGAACTGGCTCAACGTAAAAAATACTACCTTGAGACATAGTTTGACTTATTCTCCTGTACTTTCCCCAAGCTGTTGATGTTCCGTCAGAGGAATTCAACTCAAGGCCTGAGTTTACTTGAGGAAGAACAACGAAGGGTCCACCCTCTTGTATGAAGTTGATGGCAACGGATGGGATGTTTTGTCTAAAGAAATCTCTTATCCCAAAACCCGAGCCCCCATTAGGACCCCCCGTGCCGTTTACACCGCCAGCCCCAGCCCAAAGGTCAATGCCAAAGTTAGTGCTTTCCAGTTCTTCTGTACCTGCGGTAAGGTAGGCTCCAGCGTAAGAGGTTCCAGTAGATCCAGAAAAAGTATCCGTGCCAACACCAAAAAGGTTTAAAATATCGGTCCCCCCATGGGGTCCGTTTAATCCATAATCGTTGTTATATTGCGGAGTTGCCGTTATTTCAACGGTCCCTGATATTCCATTTTTTTGAAGGCCTATGTTCATTATATAAAAAGCCATGGGAGCCCCCTCTTTTCTTCCGTAGTGATTTATGCTTTGAGAGGGTATCGAACCTTCTTCACCTGGCAGAACCTCCCTGTATATGTTTCCCTTGGTGTTGCTCTCTGAGTTAATCACAGTTTCTACAATGTTGGTTGGAGGGAGGACTTCACCTTCGTCGTGCGGCATATAGCTGTTGATAAGAGGTATATTTTGGTTCATCGGCGCCCCCCCGACAACTACGTTTGTACCTGGGTCTGCGTAGTTTCCACAAGCCACAACGATAATCTCTCCTTCGGTGGGAGAGTCTGTGCCAACATAAAACTTACCAGCGCCATTGATGACCTCTCCTGCAAAACCATCGCCCTGAGTGGGAGTGGTTCTAATGTAAACTTCACTCATTACGCTTGAAAGCAGTGGGCTGGCGAGGATGTTTATACCATAACTTTCTGCGACCCCCTGGCCTAGCGCAGCCAAGTCTTGCGCAAAACTAAAAGCGCTAGAAAATGGGTCTCTAGCCCAGGACGCTTTCAGCCTGTCGTAATTTGCAAAAGGATAGCTGTAAGAGCCGTTTTTTGGGTACACTATTAGCCCATGTTGAGCCCCCGTTTCGCCACTTATAAAATCGGAAGTGCCGACATTCCAGCTTCCAAACACGCCCTTAAACTCACTGTAACCAGCATATTGTGAATTAACTGGAAGAGAAATTTTGGGGTACGTTTCCATCGAAAGATTAGAAACAGTTATTCTGACAGTGGCCGTTTCTCCTGGCCCAAGGAGGACTTGGTGCTGCTCGGCTTCAGTGGCATGGAAGGTAAAGGATACGTTTGCGGTTGAAGGGGCGTTGTCTATAAAGTCGAAAAAATCAAAAGGCTGATTGGTCTCGCCACTTGGGTCCAGGTTGTCAGAAAAACTAGTTCTAAATGAGGGCTTTAGCCCAGAGGTTGTTCCATTTGGAGTTGTTATTTCAATGGTTATGGCGTCGTATAGTGACTCAAAGACGTAATTCATAGCGTTGTAAACCGTCCCAAAGGCACCCGTCGCAGCAATAATTTCCCTTAGTTCCTGATGAACACTTTTAAAGGGATCTATAGAAACGTTAAAGTAGCCGTCTGACTCCCCAGTATTTACAACGTTAAAGTCCACATATTTAAAGCCACCGCCTTTTTGGGCATCCTCAATCACACTGTAAGATCGGGAAGGGATGTTTATAAATTCGTTAAGGCCGCTCGTTGCAGAAACACTGGGTGGGGTAGGTACATTTGCTATTGTATAGTCGTAGTCTACCAGTGACCTCATCCAGCCGTGTGGAGAGTCGTCAGTTGATACAGACCCACCATATCCATCAGGAACAAGCATTCCAAAAGTTTGTCCAGTTTCTTCGTTTTTAACGGCAAAAGACATTTGCCCTGTGATAACCTCCCCCTCGAATCCACTTGAGGAGTCCCAGCTTTTTCCAAAAGGTATCTGAACCAAAGCCGTGTTGCCCCCATCAAAGAGCTCAGCGGTTAAAGGAAACTCAATTATCATCAAGGGGGCTTCATTGGCGTATATGTCGCTAACTGTTTGGAAAAACCCTTGATTTGAACCAGTATAATTTCCGTCCGTCCCACCAATCATAGACGCCCTAATGCTCATCGGAGGAAGAAAGTAAAGAGACTCCGATGGGGGGTTGTCAAGGGTGACCTCTACTTGTAAAATACCAAAGTATTGAGCAAAGTTGGACTCTGGGCAAGCGATTCCCCCTATTTCCCCCTGAACTCCCTGACTGGCGACCAGTGTCACAAAATTTGCATCATCGCCATCAATCGCGCCGACGCCCGAAATAACTGGCGTAACCTTTATGTCTAAGGGATATGCTGGAAGAACGAACTCAAGGCTAATAGACCTTAAGTAGCTAACGTCTAAGGGCGTCTGGGTGTACGGTGTTGGTACCTCCTCTACAAAAATGTTAAACCCATACGTAGAGTCTTCTTCAGCTATGTTTTCATTGAGTTCAACTCTGAAGTTGACAATAACTGTGGCGCCACCTCCAACCTGCACGTTTGCAGAATCAGATCCAGAAATGTCGTAAGAAAAAGTGTAATTTTCAATAGCGCCTGAATCGTGTGAGTAAGATAGATTTACTTGACCAGACTCATCGCCAAGGTTTTTGATGGCCATTTGACCAAAAAAAGTTTTAGCCGATCCGTCGTAAATGGGATTTGTAAAAAGCTGAGGAGCAGTACTTACTATAAGTGCCGTTTGGTTTTCAATAATCTCTGTGGTGGAATCATCCGCCTCAAAATCGAAAATAGACGTGCTATCTCCAGCCTCCCCAGAAACATTTCCATCTAGAAAAAGAGACTGAATAGTTTTTTTAGGTGTTTTTATAATATCGGCTGCAACATATTTCTCAAATCCGAGATCAGCGTCTCGAAGCAAAAGCGTAACCTTAATGTCTTCCTCTGAAAACTTCTCGGCCATGTACACAGAGTTCGTACTGGGGCCCTTTGTAAAGTAGTATATCCTGTTTGAAGAATCATCGACTACGTGACCAACGACATCCTCAGAAGCAGGAAGATTGTTAAAAAGGCTAAATGTGTTTAACGAATCATTTACGGAAGCCTCTTGGTTTCCGTGAGCTTTTTTTACAACACTTGCATCATTTCCTTCACTTCCGCTTGCGAGGACGTTAAGAGCGTCCAACATCTCGTCTGGCTTAATTAAAGAGGCATCAGACTCCTTGTTAAGCTTTCTTGGAAAAATCTTTCCGATCATAACTTAGGACTTTGCTTAAAGTTCTTTCTAATGACCCGAAGGGCCTCTTCCTTGGTAAAGGTTGAAAGTCTTGACTTGGCTTTTCTCATTTCGTTATACGCCTCCTTCCTAGCCCTTGCCTTTTCACCCGCAGGTACACTAGACTTTCTTTCGATAAGCTTGTAGTAAGCAAAAGCCCTAACCGCTTCCTCTGCGTAAATGTGAACGGTTGGATTTGTATCAAGAGCTGGATCAGAAATGTACTCAAGAACAACCTCGCTGTACCCACTAGAAGTATCTATTTCAATTCTGTTTTGATCTAGGTTAATCCTATACTCCCCGTATCTTTGCCCTCCGCCGATTCCGTAAAGTTGACCATAGTTTCCGTCAAGAAGGTAGTTGTTAAACACGTAGTGGTCAAGATCTTCTGCATCATTAGTTCCCCCGCTAAACCCTGCTGTGGATGATTTTGAATCGGTAGTTCCCTGCTCTGGCGCAGCCGTAGTTCCAGCTGCGGCCATCGAGTAGTTTACGTTTTTGTTTTCGCCGAAAACATACACCAACCCATCACCACCCACAACGCCCAGCTTTACCACGTCTACATAGTCGGCAGGCAAATTGATTGTGTTGTTTGTAGAATCTACTGGGATTTTTGTTGACTTCACTCTTTTGTGAATGTCAAACTCCATTTCTCTTATAGCTCTTTTTAAGTAGTTCAGAATCAAGGGTTTAGACACGTTTGACGTGTAGTCATCCTCCTGGACAGAAAGCAAAAAGTCGGTTGCTAGGTTGTCTAAGGTTACGTAGTTTCTAGCCATTAGTTATTTTTTACTGCCTCCTTTGATGTTTCTTCAGAGACCCCATACGAGTAAACTCCAGTCTCTTCTAGCTGAACCCCAATAAGCTTTGCCATTTCGTTTACTACCTCTGAGTGAAAAGAAGGCGGCAAGTCAAAGTTAAAGCTTGAAGAGTCGTTAATTTCGTATGTCGTAAGAGCCGCATCATCTGAAGAAGATAAAAATGAAATAGCTGGCTGAGCTTCAGTCTTGCTTCCAGAATAACTAATTGATCCTGGGGTTCTTGTGTACTTGACAAGGCACGTTGTGCCTGACGCAGCACCTGCAATATGAACCCTTTCGCCAGAAACATAGGCAACCATCATAATAGAGTTTGTGTCTGAAAGATGATTCATGCCAGAAATACTGCTCTGTCTTAAAAGATTGAATCTTTTTATGTCATACTCTATTTCAACCTCTTTAAAAGACGAAGTGGGTGGGTTAAAGTAGTTCGAGGCGTTTTGACCGTAAGATATATACGCAACATAGTTGCAGTTAGAAGGAAGATCAAAAAGACCTCCAACCCCACAGGTGGCCACGTATTCTGTGTCAAAATAATCAACGTGCTGCTTTGACCTTTCCCTAAAGGATGAATCCCTCTGAGATCTGGACACAGAAGAGGACATTAACTCCTTGGCCAATATCTCGTTGTAGACATTCATTTGTGCCGTCTGAGCAAAATCATTGAAAGAGTAAGGCGTGATAAAACCCTTTTGCTCCTCGTTGGCCAAACTCTTTAAAGTTCTGTATACAGAGGCTATACTAATCATTCTTAGATATTTGAGCAAATATACGAAAAAGGCCAGCATAGCGCTGGCCCTTCGTTTTGGTATAGAATCGGTCTTAGAGCCCGAGTTGTTTCTCAATCTCTTCGACTACTGACGCTCCTTTTTCAGTAAGCAGGAATCTTACCGCAATATCCTCTGCGTCTTGACCGTGAGGAACTGAAACGATGATAGTGTTAGAATCAAACCACCGAACAGCATCGGGTTTTATTGAGATAATTTGATAGTCTTTTGCCTGCCTCAAAAGAACCTTCATTTTTACAGACGGATCATCAAATGATTTTACAAACCTCGATGGGGACTTCTTAGCTATCTGCAAAAGGTCATATTTAACCTCACTCATTTTTCTGTTGATGTCAACCTTAAAGAAAATTGCTACTGCGAGAAGATCTTCAACCTCAGAATTTTTAATCATCGAAATGGCTTCAAACTGATTCATCTCCTCGTTAAGCTTGCTTTCAGCAGTTGCAGCCTCATCAAGAGCCTTAAACACAGCGCCCCCGTTATTTATGTTGTCAGGATGAGCCTCCAAAAACATTCTTAGGTTTGGCTTTTCCCTGGGAACTATGAGCCTACCTTCTGTAAACACGATAGACTCTCTTTTTGCATTAGGGCTTTGCTCGTCAACCCAAATTGAAGGTTCATTTGGGCAATACCTAATTTCCCGAACCACGTCGCTTTCCTTGTCATATACGGTAACTCCGCTCTGAGGGATCATAAACGCTACCCCGCCCCCTCTTGGAATTTCGTAAACACGGGCAATGTGGGGGTCTGGCTTGCTCCTTTTAATAGAAGCCTTTTTCTTGGTTGGAGGCGGTGTTGCTGGGATAGCATTAGCCTCTGTCTGAGCTTTTTTGGGGCGCCCAGGAGCCCGTCTAGTTGTTTGTGACATTGAATTAGAATTAAAAACTTATTGCAAATATAGCAAAAAGTCAGGAAGTGATTATACCGCTTGACTGAGTGTACCTAGTATCCCAATCAGCTTCGTACACGACAACAGCAAACCAGTTTTGGTTGCCACTTAGATCAGCGTCTGCTTGAATCTTTATTTTAAGTCTTTCCCCCACGCTTACGGGTGCGTTATCAAACAAGAAGTGTACTACATCTTGATCGTCTGAACCCGTCACAGCTACCGTTTCTGACTCTACATCTGTGTCCGCACCACTTCCAATAGGGTCTTTCTCTACTGTAAGGGTAAGGTTGCCACTAGAAGTAAAGCTACTTCCTCTTAGTTGAACGCTTTTAACAACAATGTTGCAGGGACAAACCCAGTCTGTGTACGAGTTAGCATCTGAGGGCTGTTCAGTTGGAGCCCCGTTAAGAGGAAGATAGTGAATGCTAGTTCCTATGTCATCAAAGAATCCACAGGAAATAGCCCCGTAGGTGGGGCCTGCTGGTCCCGTGGAACCCGTTGACCCCGTTGGTCCTGTTGGCCCCGTTGGTCCTGTTGCCCCTGCGGTGGAGCTAGGGTCTGCTGTTGTCGTAATTGAGGAAATTCCCGTAACGTCAAACACAGAAAAGTCATCATTTACATCATCGTAAACAAGAACGGACCTGCTTGTAGATGCGGTGGTACCGATTATTCTGTTTATTACGTCGCCTGCTTTGCCTGAAGTGACAGAAAGGACAACCACGGCAGTAGCGTCCTTTCCAGATTTAGTTGTCTTAAAAAACAAGCTGACAGAAGTGTCAGATGTGTACTCTGTTCTTAGAAGAGCAGAGGCGGGCAAAGCTACTACGTCTGTAGCTGTCTTGATGAATAGAAATTGCTTCACCCTGCAAAGATAGTAAAAGAGAGGGAGGCCGTTTCCTCCCCCTCAGTTACCTGTTTAGATCATTAGACCGTAGACAATGTCACGCCTCCAAGGGCGTTGACAATCATCCATCCATCAGGGTGCCAAACAAGATTTACACCCTCATTAGTGTTGTTGATGAGAATAGTGTTAAAATGTCCAGACCTTGGTGTAGTAACCGTAATTGTTGTTTTGTTTGTGCCGTCCGCATCTGTAGCCACAATGCTCATAAACTGCCCGTCAACCGTTCCGTTAGGGAGGGTTGGGGTTAAAGCGCCACCCGATGCCTGTGCAATATAGGTAACGCTTGTAGTGATGTCAATGTTAGATGAGTCGGCGTTAGTTCTTGTGACTGGAGCAGCATCAAGAACTATAGGAAAAACATTTTTGCTAACTGCCATAATTCAAAGATTATGAAGATCAGAGCGAGGGCCCGAAGGCCCTCACTCATTACTTCAGGTTAATTATCCCTTGAGCGCAACGTGCTGGTTTGCAGCTCTCGTGATCAAGTTAATCTCAGAGCGGTAGTGGAACGTTGCCGAATCCTTACCAGTATCTCCGTTATTGTTGAATCCGAGAACACCACCACCAGTCACCCAGTGCTCCATTTCACGGCTGTAGCCGTTAGCTGCCTTGTAGTTCATTTCCAAAGCAGGAGACTTGATACCAGACTTAGGATCAACGACTTGCGTCATTGGAACCATAGCGCCTTGGTAAACAGATGATGCACCCATCAAAGTTGGGTCGTTCAACAGCTTCCAGTCGTGCTTGTGGAAAGTGTAACCACCGCGAGTAAAGCTCTTAAATCCGAGCTGCACTGCCATATCTGCAGAGTTGTTGAAAGCACCGAACTGACCGCTCAAACCAGCAGTCACCTGAGTGGCGATACCGTTTGCGAGCAGGTCGTCGATGGCCAAGTCCTGAGCTCTGTTGAGGTACATAGCGTACTCAGCAGGAGCTCCCTCCTTGTCCAACTCCTTGATGATGTCGTCGATGTCAGACATAGCTGAGAAAGGAGAGGTAGACAAACCGCTCTTAGTGATACCTCTGTCCGCAATAGCAGCGAAGTAACCTTCGGAACCGTTTACACCATCCATACCAGCCACAGACTGAATCTCAACCTTGTCAGTACCATCAGCGTCCATGTTTGTGGCAAACAACATCATCATCTCTCTTCTGTCCTCGAAGCGAGCGCGAGTGTCTTGCTCACCCTTCATGTACCATCTGTAGTCGCCGTTACCGAGGTTCACGTAGCCGATGTTGGTTGCGGCTGAACCAGTAACCTCAAAGCGGTCCTTGATGATCATGAATGGGTTGATACGCTTGACCAATCCTGGCTCCTGGTAAGCAAAAGGCTGCTCAGTTCCCTGACCGTACAGGTTACCGATGTGAATTACTTCACCTGCGCTGTTGAGGAAACCAGTGGCTGTGATGTCAGCGGTAGCACCGTCGAGACGACCGACCACGACGCTCGTGGCGGCTGCACCAGTGCTGGAGATACCACCAGAAAGAACGACACCCACAACTCCAGAACGAGTGTCCAAAACGACATCATTCTTTTGGAGGTCAGTAACGCCAGTCAAAGTAACAGAGTCGTTACCACCACTACTTGAGCTGTTTGCAACTACGGTGCCAGTGTAGGCGTGCTTCTTGTGACGACGAGCTTCTTCGAAGTAAGTAACTTCATCCTGAGTAGCTGCAGCGTTGATAGCACCAGTCAGCTTCAAGAAGCCAGTGATACCTTGATCGCCGTAAGTCTGAATGAGTTGCTCACGAACATCGGGCTTTGCGTATTCACCTACAAGGGTGCCGATTGTTGAATACTTAGAAGGGTCGAGCGCACCCGATGGGGCTACGGTCGAGTTGTTTGTGACGAGGGCGTTGTCTCCAGGGGTAAATAAACCAGTACCACTGTTTACTGAACCACCGTCAATTACGTTATTTAAAGACATAATTTTTAGATTCTAGGTTTGAAAGAAAGTCCGTTACCCGCATTGCTAACGAGGCCCTTAAGCTGCTCGTTTACTGGGTCAACGGGGTTTTGATTTGGGTTTGTCTGTGGAGACTGAACGCTAGAATTAGCGACCTTAGAAACAACGTTCTTCTGACCGTCACTAATACCTTGTCGGTATGCGTTAGAAACAATCTTGTCGATGTTGTCCACTACAGCTCTGTGTGAATTGAGCTTGTCGTAATCCCATGCACCGTCTTCACTGACGTAAGGGTCGAAGTAATCCTCAAGTTGAGCATTCTTCTGAATAAGTTGATTCCGATAGTTGTCGTCCAATCCGAACTGAAAACTGTTTCCGTTGCCGAGATCGAATTCCAATCCCGTAAGCGCGGATGTTTCGCGTCGCATGTTCGCCAACCATTCGTCGTCGATGAAGGTTTCCTCTTCAGGTGCAGACTGCTGTTGTGGTGCTCGGTACGTTTCCCGAATATCACTGATGCTGTCACGCGCCTTTTGAGCGTCTACCTTCAGCTGGAGCTTTGAGAGCGAGACCTCTTGCTCTGAGTAAACCTCAGTATCAAGCTTGTACTTGCTATTTACCAGCATTCTAATCTCATCGTTAGAAAGATTAGGGTAATCCATCGCCGAGTTAATCATGACGACACCCATGTCGTCCATGTTGGCTGGATCTAGACGCTGATAAGCAAGGTAGTCCTCAGGAGATCTTCCAGTGTCTTGAACGAACTGGGCAATCTTCTGAACTCTCTCGTCCAGTTGTGGAGCTTCTTGTTGCTCCGTATATGTCAAGTCGTCGAAAGATTTAATGTCCTTTCCCAGCCGCTCGCTGAGATATCCAAACATAGCCTCTTCGACTTGTTGATTCGTGTATTGCGGCTGCTCTTGCTGTGGAGTCGGTTGAGCAGGTGCGGCCTCAGGGTCTACGTATGGTGTTTCCTGTGGCTGCTCAGGCTGGTCCTGAGGCTGCTGCATAGACTGAGCAAAGTCTTCCGCGTTGTCAAAGAACTGTACTTCTGGCTGAGACTCCTGGGGAGCTTCAACTTGAGGTTGTTCCGCTTGTGGTTGCTCCACCTGAGGAGCTTCGGTAGTAACGTTTTCGTTTTCCATAAATTAAATTGTTTGTTTTATTATCCTGCTGGGGCGAAGTAGCAAACCGCCTTCGCGTTTGAGCCTCCCGCAAGTGTAAGAGAGCTCCATCTTCCATACACTGTAATTCCCTTTGGTATTGTATTTGTGCCATACTGAGGAAATCCAGTGTCACAGTTTCCAACCTGAGTGTCGTCGTGAAGAGAGGTTACGGCAATAACGACCTCCCCTGAAGGAATGGTGACTGCTCCGTTTCCGCTCTTGAGCTCTCCGCCATACTGCCCGAAGGAAGCATTGTTGAACGTTCCTGTATTTGTAAGTTTTGCCATGTCTTATGAATTATGAGTATCTAACTGCTGAGCTATCCAGACCAAACACTGCATACTCAACAATCTGATCTACATCAGTTCCGTAAACCTTAAGTTCTACAGATGGATCTACAGGCATAAAACAAAACTCACCGCCTGCGAGCTTCGCAAGCACTGGGTCGTCATTGGAGGTTTCAGCGTACACGTATGCGTACTTTTCGGCTTCACCCCCAAGGTTTTTCACGTACAGATACGCTCTGTTTAGCTTTTCGTTTGCCTTATGAATAATTTGAGCAGTACCACCTGCAGAGGTGGCAACAATTTTAACTCTCTGAACATTTCCGCTGTCTGCGCTAAGAGACACGCTTGAAGCAATGTCTACAGCAGTGGCGAGAACGTCAGAAGAGCTAACCCTGATATTTGCTCTTACTGTACCCATTAGGCTTCGAAGATGAGCAAGTACTCAAGGGTCATAGCGGTTGCAACGCTAGGAGTGATGCAGATGTCGTTAGCGGCATCGTGAGCACTCCAGGGAAGGAACATCCAGTCTCCAGCGTAAAGTCTTCCGATCTCCTCAGGAGTTCCTCCGCTGTCACCGATAGAAACGGTGAAGAACTCTGTAGCCACAGTGCTTGGGTTTCTCATGTAAATCTTGTGAGCCTTTGCAGCCGTGTATTCGCTGCCCTCGAAAATGTTAACGAGTGATGTTGCGGTAAAGATTTTACGAGAAACGCCTGTGGTCTGATCGAGACCAGTTACAGAGTCAGCCTTGGTCAGCGTAGCCGAGGTTGAAAGAGACAACGCATCGCCAGTCAGATCTGAGCTAGAGAGCGTAATAGTTGCAGTTGTAGTTGCCATTTTTGTTTGGTAGTTTTTGCAAATATAAGTGTTATTTCTTTTTCTTCTTTCTAAGCTTCGGCTTATACCTTGACACCCTGCCTTTTGTCTTCTTTTCCTTTGCTGCCCTAGCTTTTTGAGCAGGGGTCAACTCAGACCATGTAGAGGGTGTTTTAGAAGAAACTCTTTTTGTGGGGCGAAAGGTTCTGTCGCTTCCGCTATATCCTTTTTTGCCGCGTGGTGTACGCCAGTCTTCCTTGAACCAGCGCTTGAGGGCAAGCCCCTTTGCTGTTTTCCTGACCGCCATTACTTCTTTTTGCTCTTGTTGCCCCAGTTCTTAGCACCGACTTTGCGGCACTTGGCCACGGCGCCAGAGGCGTAGGCCGATGGCCACACTTTGTATCTGCGCTTTACCTTATGGTAGCAGGCATCCTTGTTGGTGCCCCCCTTCTTCATTACCTTCATGACTTAGCGTGATTTGCCATCTTGAACTTAGCTTTAGCTACAGCTCCAGGATGCGGTTTGTAATCGCCAGCCATAAGGTAGTATCTACCACCCTCCTCCATCCAGTGATAACCTTTTGGGGGGTCAACAGTCATCGTCTTGCTTGAGACGGTGAAATTCTTTGTTTTTTTTCCCTTTACCGTTTTCATTAGCACTTCCACTTTCTAAGGGCAAGGGCCTTGCGTGTAGGCTTACCGTTTTTTCTCATAGGACCTTTTACGCCTTTCATTCTGGCGCAGAACGAGCGTTTGCGAGGTCCTCCGCCTGGCTGTGGAGCCTTGAGGTTAGAGCCCGTTTCTCTGTTGTATTTTTCACGGCCAGCCTTGGTCAAGCCACCAGTGCGAGACTTGTGCTTACCCATTTTAAGCTTTACGCCCTTCTTTGCGGTTCGAGGAGTGCTAGACGCATTATTGTTTTTCATACAGTGCATGAGACAAATTTAAGAAATTTGATATTTCTCGGCGAGAAGCCTTGCAAGGGCTCTGCACTGCTGATCTCCAATGTCTGTATCGAAGGCTCCAATGGTCGCAATGTAGTTAGTGTAAACTCCAGATCCAGCCGAATGACCCCACACATGCTGACCGTGAAGACCTATGGCCTCCCAGCTCCAGCTCGTTAAAGCCCCAAGAGGGCCAGATTGAGAAAAAGCCGCCGTTACGGGATTGGTTTCACTTGGGTCAATAAAGCCCAGAGCTTTAGAGTTGTAAAGGTGGGCCACTCTGTCCTTGTCTACCCGAACAACAAAAGCCTCAGTAACGTCGGGGACAAGCTTGCCTCCAGTAAATCTAGAGTCGGTTAGCGCTCCGTAGCTAAAGGCGTAATTTCCATCGGAGGACGGTGTTGTTGATGTGTCCTCTGCATCAAGATAAACTCTTGGAAACCCAGTAGATGGGTTGTTGGTGTTAAGAACTAAGGCTGACTTTGCGGCACGATCTTGCTGAATATCAGTCCCCACCGTCTCATCGTGAAGAAAGCAAAACGGAGTTCCAGCCATGCCCCTGCTATTTCCGCTGGTCTGTGAAGCCTCGTGCGTAACCAAAAACAAAACAAAAGAGTCGGTTTGGGTAAACGGCGTAGTGAGCCTTAAGGAATCACTGTCAGGAGACTTTCCTGTAGATACGCTGTCAAATTTTAGAGCACCGTGCGTAGAAAACGGATGCCCAGAAATTTCAAACGTCGGGGGATTAGAAACAGTTGGGAGTGGGGTTGCGTTCTCTTGGACTACGTTTCGAACGTCGATGGCATCGTATGCAGACCCCCCAGTTCCATTGTTGGTCCAAGAAGTCACATCTTCACCAGAAGTGAAGCCAGGTGTTCCGTCAGACCTGAAATCTATCAAAGCGGTGCTCAATATGTCGTCAAGCTCCTGAGCGTTAGATACAGTGGGAGTCTTAAACTTGTTGGGTCTGCTGATAGTAAACTTTACAGACTGACCGCCCACAGTTGAAGACACCTCGGTTGACGCTTGCGCCTCAAATTGAGCCGAAACGTTTTTTCTAGTGGGTTCTGTAATACTTATAGACATTACCTATTTGGCGTTACGTCTTCGTTTACGGTAAACGTCCCAAAAAAGAATGTTTCGGTAGTGGAGTTGGTGTTGTGATTTGCAGCAATGTCGTAAATGTACGTTCCAGGGGCTATGTTCTGCATGGCCTCCCTTGATGCGGAAACGGTAAGAGTACCATCTCCTGCTCCAGTCACAGACGCCAAAAGCTTGTTTCTACCCCCAACAGCGGTAGATAGAACTACATCGGCCCTGCTGTTTGGATTTGTGCTCGTCCTTACGTCCATGTCAAAACTGTAAACAGTAAGATCAACTGCAGATCCAGCTGTATCCTTGACGGTAATGTCAAAGCTGAGACTGTCGCCGCGCTTGACGACAACATTGATTTCTTCTGAAGTGTCTAGGTTAAGTTCTGTTGCCATCCTGGGTAAGGTTTCTAATTATCTCTTTTGTATTGTCTTGTGCAAGTTCTCCTCGCCGATCTTTTCTCTGGCTCATGAGCTTAGACTGGGCCACGGCCTGCTTGTCTACCCTTTCATCCTTTCTGTCCTCCTTAAGGACCTCAATCTTTTGCTTAAACTCCTGATCATCAGTTTTAAATCCAAGTGTAGCCTGAGCCTTAATCATCTCAATCTCCTTCTTAAACTCGTGTAGGGCTTGAGCAACCTGAATGTCAGCTTGAGCCTTAGCCTGAATCTTTTGCATCTCAATCTGTGACTCCATCTGAAGCTCCTGTTGCCTAGACTGAGAGGCTTGTTGAGCGGCCTGTTGTGCCTGCTGAGCCTGCATCTGAGAGTTCTGTTGAGACATCTGCATCTGTCTTTGCTGCTTCTTGGTGCGCCTAAGAGACAAAAGTCTTTCCGCCTGCTCTACATCCTTAAGCTCCCTGACAGCCATTGCGTCTTCAAGATCAATAGCCTGCTGCTGAAGCGACATCTGAATAGACTGCTCAAGGAACTGTCTTTCTCTGTCGTCCATATTTTTGGTGACGGTGACCCCGAAGTTAAACATAGGGAGGTTTTCAAAAGAAGAAAGAACACCCATATTTGACTTTCCGACCGCGTTAGAGTACGCTTCAAAAATAACAGACTCTTTTGGCAACACCTGAAGGCATTTTACAATGTCTTCGCACACACTCTGAAACAAAACAACAGAGGCATTTGTGATGTCGTAAATAGCGTTATTTCCTGCGGCAATAGCCTGCTCTCGAACGCCAACCAAAGCATCACCCTTAGGGGTAGATGCGTCCATGGCCTCGTTAACACCCGTAACATCCCT
>Ga0181404_1000109_pt1 | contig 23442 bp, 38 predicted proteins | sample 27SPOviralmetaG_FD_130133 | JGI IMG/M metagenome (GOLD analysis project Ga0181404, IMG submission 130133) | Marine viral communities from the oligotrophic San Pedro Time Series (SPOT) site, San Pedro Channel, CA, USA - 27 SPOT_SRF_2011-10-25 | ecosystem: Environmental > Aquatic > Marine > Strait... | reverse complement strand
TATTTTTGTATGCCTAATTTATGTTCTATCAGTTCAGCTTTTACTTTTTCTAAACCATGACGTAAATATAAATCGTTGAAGTCTCCGTGTTCACTCGGCAAACGCACGCATGAATTAATCACCGCCTGCACGCACTCCTGCGCCTTCTTCTCTCCGACTCCGCTCTCATCATTATCAAGGGCAACAACAATTCTAGCACCTGAAAGCTTGCGTATTTGAAGGGCTACTGCCATGACGAAATTGGCAGAAAATACGCAAGCTACAGGAATCTGGGTAGCTTCATAAATAGTTGCAGAAGTTGAATAACCCTCTGCTAATATAATTTTATCTAATTTGGGAATGTCTTTTATGTCTGCACCAATGAGAAATATGTTTCCTTTTATTTCTGAATCAGAAGCAAATCTTTTATCACCATTTTTACTAATAAACTGTAGAGAACGAATGTTTCCTGTTGTAGAATACACACCGCAAACCAACATATCCTGGTATTGCTTTAAACCATAATTTTTAACCTTTTTATTTGTGAGATAGTCATGTTCAACAACATTCGGATAAGAGTCGAACCAGCGTTCAACTTTTTTGGCCACTTCGTTATGCCTTTGTTTTTTAGTTTCATCAGCCCTTTGCTTAGCCTCTTGCAGTTGACGTTGTAAATCTTCTCTTTGTTGGGGTGTCATGGATTGATGATTGACACTTGACCATTTACCCTCAAACCCTGTTTTCCAATTACCAAAGGTTGAAAAGTAATTACCGTTTACTTCATTGACTACATAATAGCCAGACTTTTGGTTAGTATCAGCTTTAGTACCAGCAATATCAGTAACTGGTACTCTTACTATCTCTCCTGTTATTTGTAAATGATCGATACGCAAACCTTGTGCTTGCATTTCATTTATTAAGTCGCTTAAATCTTTTGGTTTATTTTGTTCTAAATTATTTCCTTCTGGAAAGTATTTCGTCAGATCCATGTTTTGCCCTTTCATCGTCTTGTTGAGCTACAGCGTTAGCCCAGTTTAAATATTCTCTTACTATAGAAGTAAACACCCTTTTTCTTTTATCCCTATCCCATTTATGTAATGGTTGATTATTTTCCTCTCTTGATAGTTCTAAATAAACTTCTCTGGTTTGTGCTATGGAGTATTCAACACCTTCGTCATTGAGCTGTGCTTTGTTTGGTAATCGCTTACCTTCTCCAATCTTTTTTAAATGTTTCATACTACACGCACCTAACCAATAGTCTCCGTCTTTGTGAAGTAGTGGCCCAGCTGGTGCTTTACAATATGCACACAGCGTGGGCTTGTTATTACCATTAAACTTAAAATGGTGTATCGTCATCATCAACAGTAGTTGTACCCATTGCTGCTAAATCTGAATCAGACGGACCAGTTTTAATATTGTCATCAACGGCTTCTGCTTTTTTATCGGTAGCTTGCCAAGTTCTACCCCAATCTTCATTAATCTTCAGATAACCGTTTTCATCTTTGACTAATTCAGCTGAGACACTTTTACCCATAAATTCAGTTGCAGTATTTTTTGGTGCTTCTTTAATACCCATAGCTTGTGCCATAAGCATCATAGATTTAACACCACTTTGAACATACTTTTCATTATCGTGTCCTACAGTAAAGGTATGATTTAACCTTATACCAGTACCATCAATTTCAAAGTACATCTTACAACCACGCCAACCGTTTCTACCTTCTACCAAATCTTCATCTTCGCCTTGCCAATGTAGAACGTGCCTACCTGGTTCAACAACCGACTTACCTTCATTAGAGGTATCTACATTAAAATTACTTAAATCCATTTTTTACTCCTATTTAGATTAACCTGGATCGTAAGACGAATAAGTATTTAGATACTCATTCAAGTCCTCACAATCCTTTTTTAAATCAGCAAGCCTATCGTAGGTTTCAACTGGATAAGACTCGTTTTCAAAATCAACTTTAATTAATAATGAATCAAGTCTTTTAGTTATCCTGTCTAAGTCTCGCTGTACCACGTCTATATCAGATAAGATACTCACTTCAACATTTCCTCACGGATTGTATTCCAATCCATTGGTAATTCGTCTGGTAAGTTATATCTGTTCTTTGCAAGAAAAGCTGGGTCGTTATTGGTATAGATGATTCTATCGCCAGACACAGTTTTGGTAGTCATACCACTCTTACCTTGCACCTTAATAGTTCCTAACTTCTTAGCCGCAAAAAAGCACGCATCAGAATGTTCCAACAATAATGCTGAAGCTTTCTTATGAAGTTTAAGAGAATATCTATCGTAAGCTTCGATTCGTGGATCTTCCACTTTTCTAACTTCACTATGACATATCTGGAATATCATCATTCCTTTATCTCTTAATCTATTAAGTTTTTCTACATATTCACCCCAATATCGAAGTGTCTCTGCATAACCTTTACCATAGCTAGGTTGATCTATTGATTTCCAGCTATTATCTTCACAAACTTTATCCCAAAGTAATCGTTCAAACCAATCTAATGAATCAACACAAACAGTTTTATATTCATGTTTCTCATTATAAAGTTCGTCTAAATTACTCATTACATCAGAATATGTTTTACATGGTATATGATCCATTTGAATCTTACCTAAACCATCTTCAACGTCTAACATAATTGGGTTTCTAGTTTGTGATGCTAAATAAGTTTTACCAACAGCAGCTTCACCATGAACAATAATTCTTGGTGGTTTCTGTTTAGTCTTTTTTCGTATATCAGCTAAACTCATTTAGACACCTCAATCTTTTTTTCCTCAACTGGCTCTAATATGTTTTTCATACGAGCCTCGTAAGATGAAAGTAAAGTATTTAAGTCATCTATATCGTTGTTAGCTTTGACAATAAAATCATCTCTGATTTGTTTTTTCTCCTGCCAACGAATATATAATTGCTTTGCCTCATCTGGCATATCATTTATTTTATGTTCCTTGCCATCATCAGCGAACTTAACTGTTGGTTCATCAACAGCTTTATCTTTTTCACTCATTAGTTTCTCCTTTATTATATTGTTTATATAAATCGCAAATGCTTCTTGCGTTACAAAAGCGACAATGATCCCCATAAACAAATACAGGGTTTTCTTCCAAGCACGCATCCACACGCGGCTTTAAGAAATCGTATGCCCAATCCACCAAAAACTCTGCGGTGGTAGTCCATGTCTTGATAGGTCCGCCACCCCATGTTGCGCGTGGCTGGACTATTGTAATCTCTACTTGAGTATCTTCATTACCATAACGAGATAATGCACCTATTGCATATATCATGGCTTGTTTGTTGTGTTCTGGACTAACAGGATATTTACCTGTCTTTAAATCTATCACGCACATTTTATGTGGAGTGATTATTAATGCATCTGCATAACCGTATAAATCTTCTGATATTTCTTGGCATCTAACTTTTTGTTCTACTAATAGTTTGCCATTTAATCTTTTTGCTCTGTCTTGCACATATTCAACATAAATCTTTGCACAATCAATCATGTCTTGGTCGACTTCTATTTCAAAATCTTCTACATATTCTTTTTTACCAAGCCAATAATCTTCAAGTGTTACATCAACCAAGAATCCCTTTAAGAGTTGTTCTGTCATGTTGTGAATTAATGTACCAACAGCGGCTGGTAAACCAACTTGATAATCAACCTTGGCTGCCAATGTTGGCATGCCAGGGCAATTAGTCCATTTTTCAGCTGCTGATGGGCTAAGTTTGGCGTGCTTCATGTGATACCCTTGCTTCTTCCTCTGCTCTTATGATTTCGTCAATATCATATAAAATTTTACCGTTAAGGTTTAGATAGTCTGGCCCAATCTTCTTTGCGCGCCATCCCTCTATCGTTCTTGGAGATCTACTCCACCTTTGAGCGAGTTGTTTAGTATCAAGAAAAGTTTTTTCTTTTTCCATTTAATCTCCCTTTTTGTTTTGATTTGTTATAATATATATGTAAATGTACTTGAATACAACAGTTAATTTAAAAAAGGGAGTAGAAATATGTCGATAGACGATATAAAACCAAAAGAGTGGGATCAAGTTCGTAAAGGCGAACAGGATAATGTAACTGATATAAAACCAGATATGGTTAATAAGCCAGCACATTACCAAGGTATTGTTGAGTGTATAGATTTAATAAGAGATAGAGTTGGTTCTAAAGGATATGCCGCTTATTTAGAATCTAATATTTGGAAATATTTGTATAGACATAAGGATAAAGAAGAGAACATACAAGACTTAAAAAAATGTCAATGGTATTTAAACGAGTTAGTTAAATATTACGAGGAGTTGTAGGGATTTACCAAGGAGGTAAACATGAACTTATATGAGTTTGATGATCGAATCTTAAAAGAAAGAAACGGAAGAAAACCTATATATGTAAACAAACACCTTGCAGAAAAGTTTAAAAACTTTTGTAAGAGTGAGCAGAAAGACCCACATGAAGTGGCTGAATATCTAATATCTTTAGGTATGAATTCTGTTAAATACTATGAAGAACCTAAAGTGTCTGTTGACATCGAAGCTCTTTAAATAGGTTTTTGACATTAGTAAGCGAGTCCATCGCTTGCATCTCTTCGTCTTTAATAGTTTTCTGTTTGCTTCCGTCTGGAAAAGTAAAGATAACCTTTTGTGGGTCTAATGCAACCAAGGCATAGACATCTATTGCATCTTTATCGTATTGTCTTTTCTTGGTAAAAGAACCACGCCTAAAGTCATATTCCCATGATACTCTATGGCTTCTTATTTTAGATTGTGTTTTAACCTGGCATTTATAAAGCGTGTGGTCAACATCAAATATGATGTCTGCTTCTGCGCTATGTGGAACTACCATTACAGTATCAGCGTATAAGGAAAGTAACGAGGCTACTAAGTATTCTCCAGATCGGCCAACTCTTTCTGATTGGCGTGGCATGAGGTTATTCTATCCTTTGTCTTTCTAGTATTTTTCTAATGCTTTTATTAAGTCTGTTATATTTAATTTTTGCAAATCTTTCTGGATCTTCCGCTTCAGCAAAAGGTTTTACTTCCGCTCTTATTTCCGTTAAAGCTTTTCTCATAACCAATTCTTTTGTTGGATTGTTTAAATTTTGATATGTTGGAGATATAACCAATCTTGAAATTACATTTTCTACAACTGGACCCATATATTTAGATACTAATTGATCTGCCTGTTTATCACCTGTATATGGAAGTATGTCTCTTCTTTTAAATCCCAGTCTATCAAGTTCTTTTTCTGCTGGGTTTTTTGCCTCTCTTACAGTAATACCAGTTAGCTGTCTTGCTAAAGGTCCTGGGACTTCCACATCTGTTAAAGGTATTCTTACAGTTTCTGGTCTACCTGGTATTGCTGCTCTTGTAGGAGATTCAACAGTAGGGAATCTTTCTCTATAAAAAGGTACGCTTGTACCAAGTTGTTGTCCAATATCTGTTGTAATATCTCCTGTTGGAATTGTGGTTCTAAATTCTTGTTGTTGATCTACAAAATCATTAAACATTCTAAGAGGTGTTAAATATCCGCCAAGAACATCTGAGGTAAATCTTGTTATAGCTTTATTAATTTTATCTTCACTATCTATACCAGATAAATCATTTATTAAATTATCAACCAATGCTAAACCTGCTCCTGCTCTGAACTGCGCTCCAGTTAATCCCTGTAAAATATCTTTAGCATCTGGTGGTATTCTTCCTTCTTCAGACCTTACAACCAAATCTGCTACTAATAAATATGGAGTCAAAGGAAAGTATGGTCTTGCATCTATTGTTGTTCCGTCTGTGCCTTTTAATTCATACCATTTTTCTCCACCAAATCCAGTTCTTTTTGCCTCAATAGCACCCATTAACAAACCTGTTCCTAGCATAGCTTGACTTAAAGTTTTAAAATCTCCTTTAGCTATTTTGGTTCTTTCTTTTGGTGATAATAAAGATAAAAAACCAAGAGGACTGTGTTTGAATTGGAAGTCTATAGCGTTAGCCATGAACCTAGGGAAAGGTAAAACTCCTGTGGCTACAAATGGCATTTTATTTACTGTATCTACAAAACCTTTTAATAATGCATTGTCTGGTGTTTTTGCATAAGTAAACTGTAAGGCGTCATCAACTGCTTTTGTTACATCTGCCTCTGTAATTTTGGATATATCATTTGCCTTAATAACATCGTCAAGATTTATACCTTTTTTTCTTAAAGTATCATCTAATGATGCGGCAAACATACCTCTTCTATAAAAATATTCTTGCATCCTGTTTAAAGTATTTAAACCATCAACAACTTTTTGCGCTCTTGTAAAAGGCTTACTATCAGTTGCTTTTGCAACATCAGATGCATAATTTGTAAATAATCTATTTTTTTCATTTACAAAATAATCAGTAACAAAGTCAGTAATATCTTTAGATTTTTTTACATCTGTCGTTAAATTTGCCAACAACTTAAATGATTGTGTATGGTCTACTGGTGCAGTTTCTTTACCAAAAAGTCTTTTTACTGGGTTGAATGTTTGATTTAAAACGTTATCAAAAATATCAGTAACTGTATTCATACCAACCCTACCAATTTGTGCGGTAAAGTTACGCATAGAAGTAGCAATCTGACTAACCAGTAAACCTCTTCTAATATTATCTAAAGCATATATATTTTCTTTCTTAATGCCTAGCTTTCTTAAAACCGTTGATGGCCAATCTTCAGTAGGAATATTATTAGATAAATCATCAGCAATAGTTTGTAATCTTTTTTGAGCTAGGCTTAATTGATTTAATCTTTTACCAGAATCAGACGCAGCTATTTTAAATAACTGTAAAAGCTCCATTGGATCTTTTATATTATTTCTTTTTAAAACTTCATCAAATATTCCTCTTTTAAGAGGTTCTTCATCTATACCTTGTAAAGCATCAAACAGTTGATCGGATATTTGTATAGATGGATTTCTTGGTATTTTTAATTCATTTAATAATTCAACACCAACATCAATAATATTTTGATTTAAACCTAAATTAATGTCTGCTTGTACATCTGGTGTTGTGTCAGCTAATTCCTCTCTTGCCTCTTCTGCCAACTCTCTTGAATATGCTGTTTTTGGTGGTTCTTGTCCAGTTACAACATCCGCCCAGTCATATATTGCATCAGTTACTTCTTGCTCTTCTGCTATTTCTTTTTGTGTTTGTTTTATAAAAGTATCTTGTTGTGCCGCCTTTTCTGCTTTAGCCGCAACATTGCTACCATAGCCACCTAATGAGCTTCCAAGTCCTGCACCTATTGTTCCACCAAACGCAGCAGATTTTAAGTTTTGTCCAACATCAAAACTATCCTGTTCTCCTGCCGTAATTCTAGCTGATTGTCTTAAAGCATTATCTGCTGCTGTATATACTGCACCTTCTATTGCTCCAATCTTTGCACCTTCTTTTATACCAGCTTTAGTTGCTTGTTTGACACCTTCTTTTATTCCTTGTTTGACTGCTTGTGCGCCAGCTGTAGCTGCACCAAAAGTTCCTATACCAACGTAAGTGCTTGGGTCTGTAGCAAGTCCTTTCAATGCTCTACCAAAACCAGCTAAACTTGATTGTTTTTGGTCATACATATCCATTAAATTAACAAAAGCTTTTTTCTGATCGTCTGTTGCTTGTGTTAATTGAGTTGCTTCCAAACTCATTTTAGGAAGGTTGTAATTAAACCAACCCATATATCTTAAACCATAGTTAGCATATTGTTCATCTGAGTCTAGTTCAGGCGCATCATCACCTTCATTTAGTTGGTATATTTTTTTAGAAGATTCAATCCAAGAAGTATCTTGTTTAAGAGCAGACTCAGTTAATTTTAAATCTTTTGGTTCTTGAATTTGTGCTTGCTTCGGTATTTGTTGTTGTTCAGCAAATATTTGTAAAGCTTCTTCTTGTGTTGGTTGCCTATTAGCGGTTACTTTTATTACTTTACCAGTTTCAGGGTCTGTTATTTGATATACAGGCATAGCATTTTAGCCTTCAATTTTTTCTATTTTTAATTCTTGTTTAGATATATCTGTTGGGATTAAACCTAATTGTTCAAGAAGAGATTGAGAGTCTTCTTTTTTAATAAAATTATCATAAACTAATTTTTCATAAGAACTTAACTTTTCAACATCTCCACCAAGATCTTTAAGTTTATTTAATACATTTAATTCTTGTTGTTTAATTGCCTTGCTTGGATCTACTGGTTTAGCTTTTGCGGTTGCTGTTTGAATTGCTAAGTTAATACCCTGTTCTGGAGTTATAATATCTGCTAAATTTTTAAAAGATTCAGGTAATGTATCTAAATTTTTACCCTTCCATTCTTCCCAAGCTTTTTCTTGTTCTTTTTGTTTCTTTTTACCTTCTTGCATTTGTTGTAATTGCAAAGTATTTTGCATAAAGTTTTTATCACCTCTTAAAGCACCACCCAAAGCATAAAGCATTAATGCAAGTTTTTCGTTTTTAGCACCGCCCATAGGATTAGGTGTTTGTTGTGGTTGTGGTGTTGTTGGTGCTTGTTCTGATGGCACGGTTATTTCACCCATAAGACTTGGTTGTGATTCAGCTAAAGCGTAAGGATATTTAAAATTATAATAAGCCATTATAAAACTCCGTAATTGACCATGTAATAACCATTAGCATCTTTGATTACTGCCTCTGGCATATACTTCATAACTTCTTGAGCAAGTACACCGATTGTTGGGAATTTATCCCAACCTATTTCTTTGGCTTCATCTTTCCAATTCCAAGTGTAAATATTATGACCTTTTTCCTTACCAACAAAAGTAATGTCTTTTTTCATTCTTTCGTCAGAGCCAGTTGCTAACAAGTACGTTCCATATAACTGTGCTGCTGTTCCTAGAACATCTCCTGCACCAGTTTTTTGTCCTTGCGTTGTTGTGCTACTTACTAATGGTGTTCCCATACCAGAACTCAGTAAACCTATTTGTTGTGGTCCATAACCTAATGCTCTTTGGAACTCGCCTCTTGAAGCATCTATAGCTCTTTGTTGTAGCATTTGTTGCTGTGTGCCTATTTGACCTAATAAACCTAGTTGTTGTAATTGTTGTCCTTGTAAGCCACCAAGCAGTCCTGCTTGTTGTTGTCTCGCTCTTAATTCAAGCTCTGGTGCAAACTGTGCCATTTGCATTTGTCTTGCAATATCAGACTCAGCGGCTCTTAAAGCTTGACCGTAACCCTTTTCTCTTTGTTCAGCGGCTGTTCTAGCCATAACTTCTGCAAAAGGTCTTTGTGATTCTGCTTCTAATATTGCAGAACGTGAACCACCAAAAGCACCTGCTCTTATAGCTCTTTCCTGCGCACCGCCACGCGCTATATCAGCTTGTCGCTGTATATCTTGCATAGTTGCATCTATAACTTGTTGTTGATAAGGAGATTGGTATTGGCTAATAGGAGCTGTTAATAAAGAACCAACTTGACCAGTAACAGGTCTAGCTTCTTGTGCTAAAGCTTGTAACCCTTTAGTTGGGTCAAAACCCATACCAGTTTCAAATAAACCTCTAGTAGCTTGAAACTGTCGTAATTGATCTGGTGAAAAGCCAGCGACCATTGGACCTGTATAGGGTAGAAACGGCTGTCGCGCTACACCTCTAGCTGCGCCAAAAAGTTCTTTAAATTGTGCTTCTTGAAATGCTGGTAAACTTGCTTCTTGTACTGTTGTGCTTTTTCCTTTACTCATAAGTCTTTTCTAATTAAATGTTCTGTTTCAAATCCTAGATGTTTTATCTTTCTAATCCATCCTTTTCTGCCGCCACCATATAATCTTTTGATACCTGCGGCTTTTGCAAATGCTTCTATTGATGGTAGCATTTCTTCTAGTTCTTCGTAATCACCACCACAAAATAATAGATTCATTGCTTTAACTTGTGGATATATTACAAATTCTGTTATGTATGCAGACTTTTTGCCTGGCCATAAATGGAATATACCATGTCTTATTTTATCTTCTATATCGTCAATTGTATAGGAATCTTGATACTTTACAGCTTTTGCTATATAAGGTTTACATCTTTCCCATTCAATTTCCCAAGGATCTTTTTTCGCTTGGTTTATATCAACTACCTTATTAGTCGCCTTTGCCATATTCTATAATGCTTAAAACTAAGTGTATGTTTGCATGGTTTACTTGTGCTTTTAATATTTCGCCTTGTTGTAATACGATTCCTGCATTGGTTTGCAACTCGTCAGTAGCGTGTGCTGTTATATTATGTTGTTTATAAATAAAAAACTCATTAGAGCCTGTATCAGTTATAGATACATCTAAATTGGTTTGCTGATTACCATGATCGCAAGCTAAAAAACCTTTTATAATAGCAAAAGTAAAATCATCACCAGTTGGTGCAGTATAGATGGTTTGTTTTGTTGTAGCTGCAAAAGCATATTTAACATTAATTGCACGCTGTATATATTGTCTTTGCGAGGATAGATCCATTATCTTCTACCTCTGGTTCTTACATTCAATCTTATATTACCAACTTGAAAGTCTTGATTTGTGCTACCTGTTACGGTCATTTGTACTTGTCTTGCTGTAAACCTAGCATCAGTATATCCGTCATTTTCAAAGGTAAAACTACCAAAGTCTGTTTCGCTACCTAATGGGGTAAACTTACCTTTAAAACTTATCGTTACACCTGGTAATGTATTTGCTTCTTCATCTGGGATAATTTGATTACATTGCACATAGTTATCGCCGTTACCTAACTCTATTGGACCACTTGTACAAAATGGTGCATCACTATTTAAGTTTGGTGAATTAGATAATGTGGTTGATTCGTGTTCATAAATAAAACCACTTGAATCACCAGCAATAGGATAATCAAACGCACCTTGGTCAATCCAACAGCCTCTATCTAAAGAACCTATAGACCAAGTATTTTCTAAGTAATTCCAAACTACATATTTGTTTGGTGTGTATTGTCCATCACCTACAGGAAAACCCCACCATATTTCATTAAAGTTAGAGTTATGTCCACCCCAGCACGCTTGCCTGCCTGGCACATTCAAGTTGTCATACACATAATCATGCACATCGCATTTTATTTCTCTTACAACACCATCGTAAACAAAGAATGAGTTTTCACCCATCCACGCAAGAAAGTTTCCTGTTTGCACGACTGATCTTCTACTTACAGCTTTACAGTTTGCGCCTGCTGCTGCAATACCATAAACAAAAGGTGAGCCTACATAGCTCATTCTATCTATACCAGTATCACTAAAAACTATGACATCGTTTTGGTATTTAACACCTAATAATGCACGACCACCTGTAGGTATTTGTACATCACCTGCTGTATTTGTAGCTTTAGATGTCCAAGTATTTCTATCTTCTCTATCACTCCAAGATATTTTTCTAGGGTCGCCACCAGAACCAATAGCAACTAAATGCCTTTCATTAGTTACTAGGACAGCCTGACAGCCTGTAGGAGCGTTTGTTACGACTGTGGCAATGGTATCTGCTGTACCGCCTGAAACTGGCCTCCATTTGTATATTTTTCCATCACCAGAAAAACAAAAGACTAAATCTTCACCCCAGTTGTCAAAGGAGAAATGACCTGAAGCAAGAGGTAGCCCAGATTGACTTCTAGCATCGCCATAATCTTCTACGTTATAGTGGTATGCACCATAACCAAGAGGATCATTGGCAGCATCGTTTACAAAACCAGATGGTGTTATATCAGTCCAAGTATTGTCGTATAAGACATATACCTTTTGTCTTGTACCTACAGCTAGTATAGATTCACCAAGATTATCCTTATAGGCATACATACCTATAGGCTCACCAGTTAATGCTGTGTTTCTTAGTTTAGTCCAACCACCAATAGGTTTTAGAAATCCGTTTTCAAAACGCACAAGATTGCCGTCAACCCAACGACCTTTGTTAGCATAGTCAGTTCCGTTTTTGACTATGCCAGCTGGCGGAGTTACAGGCAGTAGTGCCATATTATTCTCCTAAATTATATTGCAGATGATTCATTAGCTGTTCTTTTAGCAGCTTTTACAGAATCAGTCCAAACAGTTGAAGCTATACCTTGAACATCTGTAGATTCTTCAGAAACATCTGTATCTGTATGAGTCCAATTACCATCTTCATCTTGAACAGAACTTACACATTCTAATGCGTGTCTATGAAAAGACCTTGAAATATCTACACCATCTTCCTTGATAACTGTAGCTGTTCTTACTTGTATAGTTTTGTAGTCGCCTACAACTTCTATTTTATCTTCTATTAGTTCTTTTGTTATTGCCATTTTTTTCTCCTATGTCCGTACCTAGCATCCACTAAGTATATTAGTTATTAAACTTGATATGTTGCTGTTCCTCTTATATCAACAGAGTTATTACTTGATGCTTCTAATTCACCCCAAATTGTATAATCATAATTTTGTTCATTTATATTAATAAGCCTAATAACACTTTCACCATCAATTAAAATGGTTGTTAATGTAGAGTCATTTGGAGTGTAATATCTTGCATATATTGACCCTGCTCCACTACTATCTATAGTAAAAGGTAATCCACTTATTTGAACTTGTCCTCCACTTGAAGGCAGTCCACCAGTAGTAATTATACGATAATGAACAGTAACTAGATTACCAATTTTTGTATATTTACCTGTAGCGGTACTTAAAGTAGCTCCACAAGCTGGAGTCCAAGTACCTTCTTCATAATCGTCAAGTGCGTTAGCTGCTGCTGTGTCTCCGTTAAAGGTTAAGCCACCACCTGCAAGAATACGCATTCTTTCTGTGTTATTTGTGCCGAAAATTAATGGTGAGTTTGCTCTTTGATATACATAACCATCATTATTACTACCATGACCAACAAACATTGAAGTAGAACCTACTGTTGTTCCATTACCTGCAAATTCCATAGCAGCACCACTACCTGAACCAGCAGCAACATTTAATAGTTCTGTAGCTGATGTAGTGCCTATAGATACCTTGCCTGAACCATCAATACGCATTCTTTCTGATGAACTTGCCCCACCTGATGCTGTTCTAAATGCAAAAATACCACCAGTTCCACTAGCACCATAAGAAATAAATCTTGTTGTACCACCTGAAAAATCCATAGCAGCAGTAGATGTTCTATCATCTGCTAAAGCACCTGTTATAGCTAATGCACCATTGACTGTTAGTTTTTCTGTTGGACTACTCGTTCCAATTCCAACAGCATTAGCTGAAGAATCTACAAATAAAGTTCCGCTATCCCAATTCAAATCTCCTGTACCACCAGTAAGAGCTGTAAGCGTACCAACACTTGTAATATTAGGTTGAGCTGCTGTAGCAAGTGTACCTGTTATAGATGTATTAGCTGTAAGTGTTGTAAATGTTCCTGCTGCTGGTGTTGTGCCTCCGATAACAGAGCTATCTATTACTGCTCCGTCTAGGTTCATAGCTACTGAAGTACCAGTAGAACTAAATAATGCGTCTACAGAGTCAAGATCATTATTAATCTTTGTACCCCAAGTATCAGTAGATGCGCCTACTTCTGGTTTGGTTAAGTTTAAATTCGTTGTAAATGTATCTGCCATAAAAAAATTCCTCTAAGCTGCGTCTTGTTCGCCTAAGTTTGTCCATGATGTGCTTGGATTAGTTTGTTCTGTCCAAGTTTCTTCTGCTACTATTTGATCGGTCCAAGTCTCACCAGGAACAATAATATCTTCCCATTTTAGACCACCAACTGCATTAAATCCACTTGTTTGTGCAATTACAGATGTTCCTGCTACTACAAGACCACCGATTGCATCAAAACCGCTTACTCCTGTTAATGTTGCTGAACCTGATACAGTAAATCTACCTGTAGCTGTCATGCTTGATACAGATGCTATTGTAGATGCACCACGGTCTATTTGTTTACCAGTAGCGGTCATACCAGAACTTGCTGATATGGTGGAAGAACCTAAATCAATTTGTGTTCCTACTGCTGAAGCACCAGATGTTGCTGATATTGTTGCAGCACCATCAAGTATTATTGCTCCAACTGCTGTAAATCCAGATGTACCAGCAATGGTAGATGCACCTGTAATTACAAATCTTCCTGTTGCTGTAACGCTTGAAGTTGCCGCTATGGTAGCAGAACCTAATACTGGAACTTCAACAGTTCCAACCGCTGTTACATTGGATGTTGCAGCAATAGTGGCTGCACCAAAATGATATACAGGAGTTCCGTAATTGGACTTTCCGTATGTGTATAAGCCATAGCCTACTGAGGCCATGATATTACGCTAATGTTATATCTAAATCGCCAGCGTCAAATCTGAATACATCGCCTGAACTTACAGTCTTAGAAGCTGTTAAGTTTGCATAAGCCATTAGATTACCACTTGATGAGGCATCAAATATACCTACCGCAACGACTGTACCATAGTCTGCTGTAGCTGTTGGATATTCAACCGCAGCTGAGTTTGTTGCTGTGGTTGGGTTTGTACCAGATACAGTAAATGCAGCTGATTGTCTTGCATAAGCACCGCCTGATACTTCTGTACCACCACCTGTATCTGTAGGTGCTACAGTATACAAAGCAACATATAATGTTCCTGGTGCTGTATAAGCATTACCACCAAATACATGGTCTAATACTTTATCCTCTAAATAATCACTAAATCCAGCCATTTTATCTCCTAATTATTATTCCAATAATACATTTTTTTACCAGACTTGCCATAAGTTCTTCTTCTTTGTATTAGAGATCCTTTGCCAAATTCTGCTTTCTCTTGTTCCATTCTCATCTCTTCTAATGCTTTTTCAAATTGTGCTGTAAATAAAGGCACTCTTTCATCTTCCATTAGATAGATAGAAGCGTGTTTTAAAGCACCATATAAGTAAGCATCTGGATATCCTGTGGATATAAAGTTCGTTGTATTAGAACTGCTTAAAGCATCAATAGTGCCATAGTATGTTAATTGTAGCGTATAACTTGTGTCAGGGGTAGGTGCTAACTCTAATGAATTATCTACAATTGCATAATAGATTGGTTGACCAGTTACATTGTTATTAGCTTTTCTATAGACATCTAGTGATTCTATAGACTGTTGAAACAATGGTCTAAAATCATTTGATGTAATTTCTACATTAATAGCTTCTAACCAGTCTGTTGGTAATGACATATATTGTGCATCTGCTGTAGCAGTAGCACGTTTAATCATGTCTTTGGTTCTTAATCTTCTGTTAAATTCACCTTCTGTTGCATCAATAAAAAAATCTAACTGGTCTGTTAAATCTGACCTGTTTAAGAAATTTGCAATATTAGTTTTTAATTCATCATATGTCATACTTTACCTTTCCATGTCCTAAAGGGTTTATTATCAGAATGGTTTAACCATTTCTTCCATTGTGCAGAATCCTTTGACCAACCTTCTCTGATTGCTTGTTGATATATTACCATTGGTACTTCTGCTACATGACGAAAATCTTTACCTGGAGCATTTTCAGATAACTGTTTTACATAGTCTAGTGTTGGTTGAATATTCTGTTTTGTCTGATAAACAACCTTATCATCTTCAGTTGCAAAGATAGATTGCAGTCCTGTCTTATGATCTATTAATGTAGTTTTTGCCATGTAGAGATTTTAGCACAAAAAAAAGGGAAGCCGAAACTTCCCTTAAAGCTTATTTAACTAAACTTATGATGTTGTTAAGTCTGCAACGACACCATGAGCAGCTTCATTAGATACTTCTAATCCGTACTCACAAATAATCATCTTAGTCTCAGCATCACCTATTGTTGAGATATCAATAGTTTGGAAATCTCTTAGGTATGACACTTTTGCAAACTCTGGATCTACTAACAACAATGATCTTTCTCTTGATCTGTTTGATGGAACGATTTTTAGTTCACCAAAGTCAGATGAATAGATTGATACTGAAGCTTCGACTGTGTTTGCATCAACAAATTGTCTAGCTTGTGTTCTACCTGTGAAAGCAGAAATCTTCTGCTTATTTACAGGACCACAGATTGCCATGTTAGGCTCTGCACCACTAGCAAACATAAGTTGTAATACATCTTTTAATAAAGTTTCTGTTAATGCTCTTTGTGTTCCGTCTGTTGGAGCAGCACCGCCACCAGTAGAAGCACCGTTAGTTCCTCTTGAATCGTTAGTTGTAATCCAAGACTCGAAACCACCAGTTACCCTAGCTGTTGTAGCATTACCAGTTGTTTTAGCACCTTTTTGACATAGAGCTTCTTCCATATCTCTTTTAAGTGCTTTAGCCATAATAGCAAGTTGGTGAGCCATTTCTGATCTCTTACCAGCTGCATCTGAAGCTTCTTGTGAACCTGTTACAGTTGCATCTCTAGCTGAAATCATAGCAACATTACTTGCTCTTGCTGTAGCTGTAGAAGCAGCTCTTGATAGTTCAAAACCTTCAAGCTGTCCAGCGGCACTTGGAGTAGGTAGACTTTCTGTCTGCCAATCAAATACTACGTTTTTTATATTTCTTTTTCCGATTGATGACATAAACGGAGTTTGCATTGGAGAAATGTTGTAAATAATATTACTTAAATCTTCTCTGTCAGCAGTAGCTGTATATGTATCAAAGGCGTTTGTTACTTTAGCCATTGTTATATTCCTTTAAATTAATTGTTCAAATACTTTAGCCGCATCTGAGGTTTTCCCAGTTTTGGCCAACCTTTGTTTTGCTTTCTTCACAGGTGTTGTCGTTTTTGGTCGGTTAGTCGTACCAGGTCTAGCAACTCTTGCTGGTGCTTTTTGTGTTGGTTTTTTCTTTGTGGCTTCAACTGTTCGAGAGTTTAACCAAGCATTTCTTAAACCAAGCAAAGCACGATAATCATAAACCTGTTGTATCTCTTCAGGAGTATATTCCAACTCCCTCATTGCATACTCGCTTATAGCAGCTTTTTCTTTGGCAGCAACCTCTGGGTTTTGCCATTCTGGGATTATTTCAAGAAGCTTTTGATTGCCATATTCAACAAATTGTTGTATTTGTTGTTGCTGTTTTACCAAGGCTTCTTGTTGAAGTCTTTGTTGTTCAGCACTTACAGCACTAAGCTTTTCTTTCTTTTCATCCCAAAGCTGTTTTTCGCGAACATAACCAACAGGATCATCTTCATACAAAGCGTTCCAATCTGGTTCGTTAGCCAGTTCGCCCTTTAATTGGGCTTCCATCTTCGGTAACAACTGCGAATATATCGCATCTCTTTGCGCTAACTCTGCTTGCTGCTGCTCAATAGTCTTACGCTGTTGAGAGAGTTCTTGTGTCTTGCGCGTATAATCTTGCTGACGAGAATATCCGTTGATAAGTTCATCTTGCGTAACCTCAACTTCTTGACCATCTACTTTTACTGTAAATGTCTGAGGTTGCAAGGCTTCCTCTTCAACATCGGTTTGTTCTTCATCTAATTCGTCCTCTTCGTCAAACTCTTCTTCATCTTCCACATCTTCTTCAAGAGTTTCAGGTGCTTCAAGTTCTTCTTCAAGGACTTCTTCTACTGCTTCTTCTGTTTCTGCGACTGCCTCTTCAACCTTATCCTCTTCAGGGGTCAAGAAACTTTCAAACATAGTGGCAGCTATTTCACTATCTGTTTGTAAAGCAGTCGGTTTTCCGTTATTGCTCATATAAATACTCCTTAATGTATTTAAGGGTATTTTAGCTTAATAATGTGTAAAAAGGGAAGGTTTAGCCGATTTTTCTAATTTTGTTTATATTAGCTTTTGTTAGCTTACCTTTTTCTGCAATGATACGCAGATGTCTTTCAACCTCTGGTAATAGTAATAATGATCTATGGATATCTTCTCTAGCAGTAACATCTGAGATATCTCTTGAATTTAACCAATGGGTTATATATTCGTTTTTAAGATTTTCTACTGCTTCTTTGAAAACATCGCTTGTTAATATTTGTTCAGCTTGTGCAGCCTTAACTACTTCTTCATGTGATACTGACATTAAAATAATCCCATTGGTTTTGATCGTGCTATTGAAAACCTATCACCTGTAGGCCTATCCATAATTGTTGGGGTATCTATAATTAAAGGCCTATCCATAATTGATGGAGGTTTTATAAAAGGTATAAAAGGTATATCTATTGGTGGTATATCTACTGGTGGTATTACCTTATCAATATCCATTGGTGGTAATGGAGGCATTATACCTGGTCCATAACCACGGTCTACTATTCTTTCATCAATTATTGGTCTGTCATCAATAAATATCTGGTCGTTTATTTTTGGTGGTATATCTATTATATCCATTGGTGGTATATCTATTATATCCATTGGGGGTATATCCCTTATGTCCATTGGGGGTGAAGGTGGTAGTACACCTGGACCATATCCAAAGTCTTGTGGTGGGATTCGTTCTCTATCTACTGAAAAATCTCTACCTGTTGGAACTTGTGTAATTAAAGAATCAACATCCATTAAATCTCTGTTCTCTAAACCAGATATCATAGGTCTTTCCAAAACCTCTCTATCTATAGAGAAATCCCTACCTGTAGGCACATCTGGTATTTGAACACCATCAATACCTGTAGCAAAATCTCTAATATCAAAACGACCTGGACCATATATCGGAGGTAATAATCTACTCGGTATTTGTTTTCTATCTACTGGAATATTTACACCACCAATACCTGTGCCAAAATATCTTGGATCATCAGGTTCTCTTGTTGGAGGTAAAATTGGTGGAGGTGTAAGTCTTTCTACATCTCTAGGTATGTTTAATTGTTCTTGTGTATAACCACCTGGTTGTTCTGGAGAATAGCTTACGCCTGGTGCAATGACTTGTTCCATTGGTATGCCGCCTGCTATAGAACGCGCATAATCAAAACCAGAACGATATGTAGGATCTGACAAGGGTATTGTATAACTGCCGAAATCATCTGGACCTAGTTGTGGTTGTTGAGTTGCAAGATTTCTTAAAATTTGCATATAACCACCACTTCCGCCAAAACCACCATTTCCGCCTGAAGGTATACCTAAAAAATTAAAACCACCGCTATCACCAAAACTAGCAACATTACCCATGCCTCCTTGGTTTTGATATATACCTGGTATATCTAGCGATCTTTCTCTTCGTCTAAAGTCCTCATTCTCTCTCATGCCTTCCAACATTCTATTTAAAGCGTCTATTTCCATATTAATGTGTAATTAGTTTATCTATTTTAGCGTCTAGCTTATCTATACGCTCAATCACTCTATCCATATTCATTATCAATTCTTCTTTGGTAACAAATCGCATAGCAGACTCTTCTCTTGTCTTATTGAGTAGTATATCAACTCTTTTGATTTCTGTCGCGTTAGAACGAATACTATAAATGATAGGACCAAATACTAAGGTCATTATAATATTCCACAATAAAATAGAGCTTATTTCCATTTAGTAGCTCCACACATGAGGGCGTGGCCTACCCTGTGAGTCTTTTGAGATGTCCAAGTGTATAAATCTTGCATTGCCTTTTTGGTTAATTCCTATGCCTGTAAATCCATAATCAGTTGCTTTTGATATTACTTCTAGTGCTTGCTCGCCTCTGAGTAATATGTCAGCAGCTAGTCCTAATGCGTGCGTGCCTGGTTCAGATTTGACTTTTTCTATCGGATGATCTGCACATCTATATCCACTTGTTATTTTAAATGGAAAGCCTACATCGCTTCTTAGTAATTGTAACTTATCTATTAGTTCGTGTTCAATCTTATTTTCACCACAATGCTTACAAGCGAACTCTTCTATTCTGAAATTCTCCCAACTCATTTTGTTAATCCTTTAGTTTTCTCATAACTTCTCATACCACCTAATCCTAACATACCCATTAAAACAGGCAACATGGTTGATGTATCTGCTTGTGGTATATCAATACCAAAAGGAGCAGCAAGTGGACTAATTAAAAAGTTTACTGCAAAACCACAAACACAAATCCATGCTGTTGCAGGTCGCCAAGATGACTGAAACCAATTACCTTTAGCTTCTTCTTTGTTTACTTCTATTTGTGCTTTTGCAATCTCATGGATGTGCTTTTCAGACATAGTTGCAAGTTCATGCGCTATTTGTTGTTTTGTATCTGCGTCTGGTATGAACTTATCAAGAATCTTCGTTACTGGTTGTATTAGTTTGTCTATCATTATGTAACCTTATAAAGTATTCAGCATCGACTAACGCGAGAGGCTTTGTTCTATTTCTCTTTATTATAACCAAAGGTTCGTAAGCTTTACAGTTTTCTTGCGATTGTTCGTATGCTTTCCATACATTAACTGATTCTTGGTTTTTGCACTCTATTGAGTAAGGGAATTGTTTTCTTGATTGAACACCCATAATAATATCTTCACCATTAGAACCCATGGGTCTTGATTCTAAATCTTCAGGATCGAAACCAAGTAATTCAACGAGCTTATCTACAACCCATTGTTGTAAAGCTCTGCCTTTAGCCTTGGCAGATTGTGGTTTCATTTATGTTTTTTAATTACAGGAAGCTCTGCTGTAAGCGAAGCACCTTTGTGTTTTACAAACCCACCAGTATGTTTCATAAGTTTATAAGTCTTACCATCTTTCATAAAGTGATAACCTTTAGGTGCTTTTATTTTCATTACTTTTTCTTTTTCTTTTGTAATTTTTTAAAATCAGCAGCAGTAATTTTATTTCTTGGTTTTGCTACTTTAGCTAATTTTTTTTGTTTTGGTGAGTATTTACTAAAAGGCATATTATTTTCCTTTTTTCTTAGGTTTTGTTTTTTTCTTTTTAGGTTTCATTGCTGGTTTACCATATCCATATCCTGGCATAATTATTCTCCTTGTTGTGCTTTTAAAAACATTTTATTAGCTTTTCGTTCAAAAGACCATTCTAAAAATCTAGTTAATAAATCTTTTAATAACCTCATTTCTTTTTAGATTTTTTAGGTCTGAATAAATCTGAATCTGCTTTTCTTGCACCACCGCTACCTGTTGCAAATGATCGAACTCTACCACAAGCCCATTGGTGTGCAGATACTTTTGGTCGTGAACCAGATGAATAATATGCACCTAATCCACGTTGATAAACCTTTGAAAGTGTACCTCTTGAAATACCACTAGACTTTGAATATTTATCTATACAAGCTTTTTTACTCATCCTTTACTTCTTTGTTTTGAAATTGCATCCATCATAGCTTTTGTTAATTTACCAGATGCGTATAACCTTTGCGTTCTAAGTATTTCGTTTTCTCTAGCTTTAGGATTCTTTGCACCTTTAACATATTTCTTAGGTACACCTTTTTTAGTTTTTGAAACTTTTTTAAACTTCCTTACCATTTTTTACAGCTCCAATATCTTGCTGTTAATTTGTTTGGTGGGTTAGTATCACATTTATGTCTGGCGCGAAAAGATGCTCGTCTTTTTGGTTGGTCTTTTTTAATTGTCATATTCGGATCACCAAATCTAATTAATTTAACTTGGTCTTTTACTTTTGCAAGAACAGCAAACTTTTTAGATTTGCCTGGTGTTCGTTTTGGTTTGTTATAACCGCTAAATCTTTCGCCTCTATATGTAATACTCATAATTAATTTTTATAATAATTTTTACCAGATTTTTCTATTATAGAATCAATAGAATTTTTTGCATCTTTTAAGTTGTTAGAAGCATCTTCATATTGTGCTTCTGTCCAATGTTTTGCTTTTTTAGGCAATACGCCCCAATTCCAATAACCTCCCATATCTTCAATAATATGACCTCTATATTGATAAACACCTTTTTGTATTTTTTTGGCTTTTGGAATTGTTTTTAATGGTTTTGAAATTGTTTTTAATGGTTTTGAAATTGTTTTTAATGGTGGGGCAGCCATACTAAGATAATCTAATGGTGTCTCAGGCTCAAACAAACCTTTAACACCACGACCAAACTTTTGTAAATTAGCTATAACTGGATCAGAACTTAATTGACTTCTTTCTGCCTGCAAAGCTTCATAAGGACTTAGTGGTGTAATAGATCCTACATCTGGAGTCGTAGAACCAACAGCACCTCTTGGTTGCTTGGTTAGCAATATGCGCTGTAATTCTTGCAAAGATTCTGGTGTCATTATTTTTTCTTCCTTGGTCTACCTCTTTTTTTAATAACTGGTGCTGGTGTCATAAAACTATCAAACCAGTTTAAAAACTTATGTATCGTTTCTTTCAACCATACCCAAAACTTTCTTATGTATTTCATTAGTGTAACTCCTTCTCTTCAATAAATATAATTTCTGAATCTGAATTTACTTCACCACCAGACATAAGCGACATAATTCTTAACGCATCATCTTTAGTTTTTGCTTTTATTTCTTTGCCAACATAAACCATATCGCCTTCCAATACTTCTAAATTAAATATTTTGTGTTGGTGGTACATTGCCTGTAAATAATCCTTGAGCTTGATCTTTTGCATTTTGTCTAATATTTTCTCTATCTCGCTCCATAATAGCATTAATTTCTGCAATGTTTATTTGCGCACCATACTTAGCTTGTAACTCTAAAGCTTTAACTCTAAGTTGTGCTTCTTCGATGTCTCTTTGTCTATCATCATCCATGATAATTTTCATTCTATCGGTTTCTGCATCAATGATAGCTTTCTGTGCTTGTACCTGTGCTTTCTGAGCTTCAGCCTGTGCTAGTAAAGCAGCTGGGTCTGGCTGTGGTGGCTCTTGTGGCATTGGTGGCATTGGCGGAACTTCTGTATTTATAAACGATTGTGCGTCTTGGAAACCAGCTAACTCAATCATTCTAGTCAAAGTATTAGCATATTGTTGCATTGATACCAATGGATTTTGTGGGCCTAGTAATTGCATGATTTGTTCTTGTTTTGCAGCTAATCCTGTTAAAACTTGATATTTTTCTTGGTCGGATGACTTAGATATAGCTACATTTACCACCATATCTTTATCTGAATCCCAATATCTTGGATCTACAGGGATAAATTTACCGTTTAATCTAAAGATATCTTGTGCATTTTGGTGTTTGATTACCAAGTTATTTACTGTTTTAAACATGGCTTTTAGACCACCTTCAGCAAAATGTCTGCATATAAGTTCTACTCTGCCTTGCGCACCGCTCATAGTAGCAGTTACAGCTGCGGAAGTTGTAGATTGTAAAGCTTCTGCGTTTAATCCTGCACTTGCTTTAGATACGCCTGTTCTGTTTTCTTTAGATTCGTCTAAATATCCTAAAACTGGGAAAGCTTCTTTACCAACAAAAGGTACTGCGAATGGTTGTACCATGCCTGGCGCTCTCATTCTTATTGGTTGACCGATATCAGTATTTAATACGTCATCTACGTTTACTTGGCCTTCAACAATACCCATTCTTGGGAAGATTGAATGACCTAGTGAATCTAAAGTATCACGCATAATTTGTGATTTAGCAGCCTGAATTGGTTTTAGATAATCAGCTGGACATGAACCAATAGCTGTATGTGGTTCAGGATCTGGACAGAACATACATATTGGTAATTCATCCCAAGGTTCTACATTTAAAACATGAAGTCCATCACCAGCAG
>Ga0181404_1000105_pt1 | contig 23789 bp, 23 predicted proteins | sample 27SPOviralmetaG_FD_130133 | JGI IMG/M metagenome (GOLD analysis project Ga0181404, IMG submission 130133) | Marine viral communities from the oligotrophic San Pedro Time Series (SPOT) site, San Pedro Channel, CA, USA - 27 SPOT_SRF_2011-10-25 | ecosystem: Environmental > Aquatic > Marine > Strait... | reverse complement strand
ATTGATCAAACATATCCTTATGTGACACCGGACGTTTTTGGCCTACAGGTCCTGTACCTTTTCCCTCCCAAAAATCGTACTCAGCATTAACCCAAGCAACTACTAGATTCCAATAGTATGTATTTGTCTCAAATCGCACGCCTTCTTTCCATGTTTCCTGTACAGGTTCTCCGCCTTTTGGTGTGAATGTAGCTGGTCCTGTCATTTTATCATTAACATATGTAGCAACTCTTACATCGCCGTTTTTATATGTAATTGTATATGTGCCGTTGCGCTGACCATCAATCCATGTACCTTCAACAGTACTGTTCCATTGGGGATTCTTAAGAATTCCTTTACCTGATTTTTTACCATCTTCCCAAGAGCCTTTAAAGGTAATTTTATTGTCATATGTTATTTTCCCCGAACCGGTATAATTGGGAGGAAATGTAGCTTGGGTGAAGTTAGTGTTTATTGGTTTAGGAGTTGATTTGCCACCACCGACCGAGCGACGCTGACCGCCGCCACCTGCACCACCAGAACCTCCTCTACGTGTTCCACCATCAGCTTTTTTAGCTTGCTCTTTAAGTAATTGTTCTTGCAATAAATCTTTAAGTTTTACGTTCATACCTTTTCCTTTAAAATAGTTTATTGACTCACTAACTGTAGCTGCAGCTGTTAATCTTAATTCCTCAATTACCTCAGCTTTTTTACCTGCAGCCCACATATCATATAAATTTTCATCATTTGCAGAAACAAATTGATATAATGCATCTAAGGTTGCATCGCCAATATCGCCATCCCATCCACCATCAGTACCTTTGGTTCGGTAATATGCAAAGTTTTTAAAATCTGTTTTGGCTGGTTCATCTGTGAAATTGAGTTTATTTCCAGCTTGCCACATCAATTCTTGAAATGCCTTTGCATCTGGAGTACCTTTACCTAAATTATTAGGATCGATTGTTTCTGTACCTTTTACGACGTTTTGCACAACAACTTCTGGATTTTTAATTACCGGTTTCTTTTTTTCTAACTCTGCTGCTGCAGCTTCTGCGTCTGCTTTTTCTTTAGCTATTGCTAATTCATTTTGTTTTTTTAATAATTCATTATACTGTTTAAAAGTTACAATAACAGATTGATTAAATTGTCCACTTTTATTCTCATCAAACACTGAATCTGATATATCAGGAAACGTTTTCTTTTTATTAATTATATAAACATCCCATGTTGTTTCTTTTTTTCCACTAGTAGGATTTTGATCATCAATAACAAATATATATTCTCCATTTGAATAGTTTTTATACCCTTTATTTTTTGGAATTTCATTAATAACTTGATCTGCGGTCAGTGGCGGATATTTTTTTCCTATACCATGTTTATCAATAAACATATACACAGTAACACCATATTTAAATTTATTTTTTAGTTTTGATATTAAAACAGAATCTGCAATTGCAGTCCCAATATCACCACGCTTCAATTGTTCTAATACTATTTTTTCGAATCGTTTCATTTATTATTATCCATTTTATATAAATATGTTTTTATATAATTTACCAATCTATTAAAACTAAACGACCCTGCCAACGCATTATATTATCGGTTTTAAAGTCTAAATCTAGATCTAGGTCCATTATACCCATTTTATTAATATCTCGTTGTAACGCTCGTAAAAAGGATATTAATTCGGGGTCTACGTCTCGTGCGCCGTCTGCATTAATATAATCAAACACTGAAGCTTCACCTCCTACTTCACGAGCATACTCTTTATATGAATTCATGAACATGTCAATATTATTTACATCATTATTATTTAATGAGCTAGCTTTAGACATTATGTATAATTGTTTAACATCATCAACATAATATATTGGTATAAATGTGCTGAATTCACTTGCACGCCCCACAATAACCGTAGCAACATCAAACTCATCAGATTCATTAGTTATTTTGAAAAGTTTGTCTTCACCGTCAATTTCATAGACTCGGCCATTATCACCTTGATCGAAGAATCGATATTCATTGTTATTAATTTTACTTAATAATCTTTGTATATCTTCATCTTTTAATTCTAATAATATGTTTTTTAATCGTATCATTTTATTATGTTCTTGTCTAAATCAATTCGTATCAAGAAATTAACATCAACGTCATTTCTTTTTTTAATTGGTTGTGCTAATTTACCAATTGCCAATAATTGTCCTTCTGCATTATACAAACCAATACTTGTTATATATGGAGAAAAATCACTACCAGAAACAAATCCTCGATATGTTTGATTATCATCTTTAGTTAACGTAACATTGGTAGACATATTAAAATCACCTTGATCTAATTTTGCAGTTACGCCTAACTCATGAATTGTTACTGTGCTTTTATATGAAGCAGTAAACGGATAATTTAATATGTTTTGATATCGATAATCTATTGTGGATATCACTCCTAACCCTTGTTTTTCAAAAATATTACCAACTACTGGTGTTTGTGAAAATGTACCGCCTTCTGTTCGATCTGCTAAATATCCAACTTCTATTGCTGTTAATGCTTTATTGTATATTCGAATTTCATCTAACTGTCCTTGCAAATTAGAATCAGCAACACCATAACCACCAATACTTAGATTTTCTAAATTATCAATTCTAGAACTAGCACTAAGTGGATGATTACTATTATTAAACAATGAATTTGTTTCTGACGCATGAAGTGTACCATCGACATACATTTGAATTGAACTACCTGTTTTCTGACAAACAACATGAGTCCATGACGATGAGACATCTGCCGAACTAGTTATCATTGATCTGAATATTGGAGATCCTTGTGCACTAAATTCAATTTGATTGCTTCCGCTTAATTCAATTCTAAATGGATATTGTGGAGTTATAGAGCTAGTCGCTTTTGTAATTATTAATTGATTGTCGGCACCAGTATTTGATCCACTAATGAACATGGAGATTGCATAGTCTGAATCTCTGTCATATTCTCCAGCAAGATTAGTTTCTATATATCCATTACTATCAAACTTTGCAGCTAATCCCATTGGCAATGTATCACCATTAGATGCAACAACCCCATCAACATATGTTATTCCACTAGACTCATAATTAATACGAGTAGTATCAAAATATTCATTGAACCCTTCATATAGTTTCAATTGGTTGATAATAGATGCGGTGTCAAATGTGCTATCATTTATATTACCATATCGATCTGAAGTAAATGATGCCGTATTTGGCACTGTTAATTCAAATGATGCTAATTTTATACCTTCGCCTATTTTAAGTTGTGGAAATGAAAATATACTAGCAGTTTCATATAAGAATTTTTTAGTTAAATTTAAATTGGTTTGACCAAAATTATAATACGGTTGATTTTTATTCTTATAAAATAAATGATTAACTGAGAAATATGTAACACTTTGTAAACTACCGTCAATATTTGATGCGTCATTATATACCAATGTTGTTTCCAATGCTGGTAAATATGCTGGATCGATATAAACTCCTTGTAGTGGTAACATACTACTAGTAGCACTTCCACTATAAACAGTAAATGTTTTATGTGCTTGAAATGGATTAATCTGAATATCTGTTGAATCTATTTTTTTAAATACGGTTGGGTACAATCCCTCAGATATATCTTCATTGTTTATTTGCGTTTCCGACATAATAGTAAAACCTCGTTACATTTAATATAAATATAACGAGGCTAAAATACGTATTGAAATATTAAAAATCTAATTTTACTCTAATCAATGCTTCACTCTGGAATGATTTCAATAATGGCTTAGATAATTTAGACACTGCTAATAATTCTTGAGCGTCATTATATAATCCAACGGTTGTAATATACGTTTTTGGATCACCAATAAATGTGCTCTGAGCAATTTGACCATCACTACCAGTTATATATGACGGATTATTTGAGAAATTATAATCTGCATTTTTTATTCTTACAAAATAATGTGTACTAGTTACTTTTTCAGAATTTCTTGCTAAGAATCCATATGGATCACTAGTTGCCGGGTTTGTTATTAAAGAAGATCCCGATACTGAATGGAATAAACGGAAATGATTATTTCCTTCCGAACTAGATCCGGTGTTAGTCTGATAATTTAATTGTTGATCTAACATGTTACCGTCTAATACCAATGTACCAAAGTCAGGATAAACTAATCCATAATAAATTGGGCTAGTAGAATTATAAACTCCACCATCAATTGATCCTGATACTATATTATAAACACGTCCCGAATCTCCAACCGTTGCATTAGCAATACTCGAATCATCAATCAAAGAAACAACTACACTACTACTAACTGCTACATTACTACCAGTTGCATTAGTATCTAATGAAGCTGACATATATCGCAATGGCATTTCAAAATTACCAGCATCTAAACGTTCTTTTAATCGATTACGTTTAAAATTAACAACATATATAGAATCAGTACTTCCAGAACCGGCAGTGGTAAATCTAGAATCAGTCGGATTTAATAAAAGTTGACGGTATTGTGAATAAATTGCTTTAGATGGGGAATCATTAAGTTGACCTTGTGAATTCGACCCACTTCCTAATGCATTACCATATGCCGCAGCAAATTGAACTGCAGAACTATCTAAACTTGGATTTCCGTCTAATATATCAACATAATATCTACGTTGCGATTCTGTTTGTGTTGATGACGTAAAATAAGTAGTTAAACTTGCTACATTACCACTCCACAATCCTGCAGTTACAGTTTCTGATTGACCTTCTACAACATCAGCATCCATATCAAATTTAGTAAATGTTCTACCTGATGCAGATAGAAGTGAAATTTGTTTTTGCTCTGCTAACATTTCAGCAGCCAATTGTTGAGCCAATTGTTGTACTTGTTGATTTACTTGATTAACATCAATATTTGCTGGCTGTGCTGCTGGTGAAGTAGGAGCCGCATTTCTACCTACAGGTACTATTCCTAACTTTGGTTGTTGTTTTAATTGTTTAATTGTTTTCATGTTTTCCTATTTTAAGAAGTCGCATTTGAGATAGTAGCAGTAGATGCTTTGTTTACTGTTAAGTTAATAGTAGTAGCACCACCAGTTTCATTACCAATAATTGTTATGGTTGCTGTTTTAGATTCAACTAATAATGTTTTAGCAGATATTCTAAATTCAAATCCAGAAACCGCAATACTTTGTGCGTCTTCATTATCACCAATAAATCTTGGAATGGTAGGTAACGTAGAAGATTGTAATTCTCTAGTTACTGTTAGATCTGCTATACTAGAATCTGATAATATTGCTGTATATCCTAAATTAGAATTTCCTCCAACTAAATTAGCAGTATTTGGAGCAATTATATTACTGGTACCAGGACCTGGTAATATAATAGAAGAATTTCCAACTGAAATAATTGGTATATTTACCGTTGTCTTTGGCAATGATACTAATTTATACTTTAATGCCTGAGTTTCGTCTGGTATTGCTTCTGTAATTGGCATATTCTCTATAATCGTGCCATAATAATTTGTTCCCAGCGGATGATCTGGATTCCATAGTGAGTAATCAATTTCATCATCACCAACTGCAAATTGAGTAATATTAAATGCATTACCTCCCTTTGCCAACAACTCACGTCCTTTTAATGTGAGGATCGCATCGACAGTTACACTACTATTATTTAAATATCCCATATTGATTTACCTTTTATTTAATATAAATATATTTCAGTTAAATTTTACGTTAATATAAAACTACCTTGCGTTCCTGGTTGATTTGTATATATTAACTGATTACCGTTTGCTTGTCTAGATTCAACAACTGGTCCGCCGTCTATTGTCTGTATTGATGCAATATTAAAATCCGGACTAGTTAATTTAGATCCATTATATTTTTGATTATTAATACCAATTGGTAAATAATCTTGAACTTGTGCAAACTTTAAAGTAGATCCACTTCCATATATCCCACTACCATATGAATATGCACCATATACTCCAGTTCCTGGTTGATTTGGTATTTGTTTGATTTCAGATAAACTGGCTGATAATATTACTGGTTGTTCTGATCTACTTCTCCAATATGGTGTAGATGAAGTTATATAAGTACTTCCTGATCTAATTAAATTTTCATACACATATGTTGTACCACCATATTTAGATGCAACTGAAGATGTTAAATATCCTTGTAACTGATCATCGTCATTTGCAGTTAATGTGTATATATCATCAGATATAATTGCATCATAGTTTTCATAATGAGCAGACGCAGTTACTTGTGTATCTGTTATAGTTGTATTATATGTGCTATTAACACGTTCAACTTTTGGTAATATAGTATCTTTACTACGTTCCAATATATTTGGTTGAACTAATAGTCCTGTTAATTTATTTACACGAGCTGGTAATAATTGATCTAACTGTTTAAAGAATGATAAATCAAATAATGTAAATATTTTAATATATCCATTAATATCATTTCGTTGACTATACTTTTTCCAATATGTTTCTGCTTCTTGTATTAATGCCGGATATGATTTTGCATTTACACTACCAGGATCTCCTATATAATCATCTAATGATTTAAATCCTAATTGTGCAATAATATCTTCATCAATCATTGTTTGTGGAGAAAAATATACCCCTAACTTAGCACTATCTAATGGAGCTTTATCAAATTGACTACGTTCAGCTCTTGTTTTAACGTCTAACGATCCAACTAGTTCATTATCTTCTAAACGAATCTTATTATCATCATATGTTCCAGCACCTAATGATATACCGTCATAATAATATGTTTCTTCAATTGAGTCATATGGGGTATTATTAGTCCAACTTGCAAATGATGCAGATATTCCAGAATTATTAGGTTCCACTCCAGTTAAACTACTAGTTGTAGCATGATTAATTTTTTGTGTTAATGGAACTCTGAAAACTAATTCATCATATGCATCTACATTTCCATCATATGCTCCTGGGGCTTTTACATGATTATCAAATGGCGAGTCTTGTAAACTAGAAGTCCACAATCTCAATTCTTGAAGTTGTCCTAATAATCGACTACCACCCGTAGTACCACCTAATGTTAATGTTCCAGTGCTAGCAAAAGAAGATACATCTGATGCTGTTACAGCTGCTATAATTTTTCCATATTTAGATTTTTTAGCTACAACTTCTAAATTAGATCCATCTTTACGTAATACTGTGCTTAACCATCCACCATCAAATAATTCAATATCTGCTGAGCTACTACCATTGATTTGTATAGTACCCATTGTACCAGAAGTATAATCTAATGTTACTGTGTTACTTCCTATAGTAAATAGGTTCATGGTACTAGGTAATAATGGATTAGTTATTACATTATCAGTACGGAATCTAAGTTCTACTGCTTCAATTGGTTGAGTATAATTAACTGTTACCGTACCAGCTGTATTTGTAATTAAGTCTAATGCATAATCAAAATTTAACTTTTCATATAATGGTGCTCTGTCTAATCTAGGACCACCATATTCATTAATAGTCATCAACGATTGTGGAATACCATAACATGACAATAATGCTTGTATACTTCGTTTAGTTCCTTTAGACTTTAATAATAATGGTAAATTATTTACAATTCGCCTCCATATAGTCGATGTTGACTTCTGCCCGGAAACTGACGGGTCACCTACTGAATTAGAACCGGTAATTGGTGTACCTGTTTCTGATACACCTAATGTGTATTCCCAAAGCTTTTGACCTTGTTGACCATTAGTTAAATTCCATCCAAATTGTTTAGCAACTGAATATAATAAATCGTCAGACATTCCTAATTTAGGATTTTCTTCACGTTTATTTATTTTAGTCATATGATTAATATATGTATATAATATATCATAATGATGACCAAGCATATTAACAAACGTAGTTAAATCAACACTATCCGATTGTAATTGAATGTGATCAGGAACTGTTCTTAATAATGAATTATCATTTAAATTGTCATATAACGAAGCAGATGCATATACCCCAGTATACCAAGTTTCAAATTGACTCGACGTTACTGAATATTGAGTATATGGTACAGTAGAATTAGATTTTGGTATTGGTTGTATATAACTACCGGTAACAACTGCAACATTTGCATTAATTACTGGAATGTCATAAGTAGTTAAATTAGATGAAGATTCAAAATACAAGTAATGCTCAAAATTATCAAAACCTCCAATTAGTGATGATTTTAAATTTGCAAAATCTTGTGCATTCGTTGTAGCATTACTACCTGATATTCCAGTTAATACTAAACTTTGTGAAGTATAATACTCAATTAATTGTAATTTATATTTAAAATTATCCAAACGCTCTGTTGCTGAACTATAAAATATAAAATTATTAAAGTCAGAATAATCAATATTCAACTTCATTCCAGACAAACTACCAGAAAAGAAACTATCAATAATTTGTTGCGATGTTGACGTAGATGATCCTAATAAGTCATTCCAATTCTGTAAACCAGTTTCTGTAGACGTATCATATGAATAATTTGCTTGCCAATTAGGACCACTTAAAACATTAAATGTTTGAGCTTCAATAATTGATTCAATATTAATATTGTCAATATAAGTTGGTTTTAATTCTTTAACTACCCAACATCTAAAATTTGTTTCAATTGATTCAGGTAATGGTTCATATAATTTGACATATAGATATTCGCCAATTACCACACTATTAACAAATTGTACACATTGATTTCTGCTAAAATTTAATAGATATGTTTGAAAATAACCAATTGGAGACGTTTGATTAACAGTTTCTATATAATTTGCAATTTGCTTTATAAAATTAGAATCATTAACATCAATTGCTTTAAGTCGTATTTCCGTACGATCAGGAGATATTTCATCAATTCGTAAATGTTGCTGATCATATCCACCTATTAAATTTTCAAAAAAGTTAACAGCTATTTTGTAATTACCATTTGTTATTTTTAAATCTTGTAATTCCTGATAAATATCTAAAACATATGGTTGTGAATCAAATCGTATTTCAGTGTTATTATCTGAATTAAAATATACTGGTGTATTTGGTAATGATTGACTTTTATGTTGTCCGCTTATCCAAACATCACCTGAATATAAATGAAACTCTACTGTTGATTGATTAACAATCGTATCATCAAAATAAACTGGGTCTATAAGATTACTATTAATATTTTGCAATTGTACAGTATCAATACGTTGCGCAGAAATAGATTTCTTTGCTAATGATATTTGTTCTATATTTTTATATTGATCTAACATTTTATTCTACTATAGTTTCATTGTTAGTTGCAGCTGTTCGTCGTACCCGTACTTGATTGCTATTATCCAATATAACAGTATCTTGATTAATACTATACACATTTTCATATAAGTTGTCTGCAGGATTCGGTATATCAACAATATCAATATCCCATGAACAATTTTCTGCTAATATCCAACTAGGATTACCAGACACATTCTTTATAGTATACACATCACCTTTAAATGTGTTATTCATATCAACTATGTATGTTAATTGCAAAAATGGGTATCCGTTATCATTAAATCCATATGGATTTGTAGTATCAGTTAATACACCACTAGGTGTTGATCCCTGCTCTTTATATATTGTAAATGGAACTGGTAATGGATTATAATTTTTTGGATTTCGTCTTGAAATCTCAGTTACAAATCCAGTACGTCCAGGAGTTGAAGATCTCCATTGAATTTGAATTGTGAATTTTAATGTCTTATTTTGTTGTTTTAATGTGTTAAACACATCTTCAGTAATGGTATAACTATTAACGTTTTCTTGAATACCACCGGTAAATTGTAATGCTTTTAAACCAGAACTTATAGTTCCGGCATTAACACCGGCATCTCCACCATCATTATAATACCAGGAGCTATCATATGAAGTATCAATTCTTTGAAGTCCAATTGGTTGACCCTTAGCATCTACAGATATTGGTATTATGTATTTTGCTGAAACATTATCAAAATCAAAGTTAACATCAATGTCAACTGGATTACTAGTAATTTGAACTGGGAAACTAAAATAATTAAAACGCGTATCCAATATGTCTAACATTGGCTTAGAATTAAAATTAAAAGAATTGGTTTCAATAACCATATAAGACCCAGACTGAACTACAATGTTTCCATTTTCATCTCTAGGAACAATATCGGTATTATTAGAAACAACTGTTAACCCATCTTTAATATATTTAGATGTTTGCTGTAATGCTATTGGGTCTAATAAATTTTCTTTTTGAACTGCCATTATCTAACTACTTTAAAATAAATTTCGTCATCGATATAATCTTCCATAAAGCCATCTTCAATTTTTAATTCTATGCGGTAATACCGTTCTGGCATAAAACTATTCATATCTACATGTATGAAATTACTTGTGCTATCGCAACTTACTTTATTATAAATATTATCAAACGGAATTATGTACTCATCTGTAGCAGCATCTCGTATTGCATAATATGTAGTAGTCGGCAAATGTTTAACTGTTTCAAGTGGGAATAAATTTGAAGGAGATTTTTGTGGAAATTTATCTCGAGCATATATTCTAATTTTAGTTATCTCAGTGTCTTTATACGACGGTTTAGTCTTGCTATAAGTCAAGTATGACTCTAAGTTAACCGACGATAATGATCCTGTTGTAAAAGTGCTATTATCCCAATACATAGTTAATCTAGGGACATATATAGTATGTGTTTCTCTACTAAAGAATTTAATAATGCCGGTCTTAGTTCCGTCGGCTTCATCTGCATCTGAAAACTTGATTAAAAATCCATTATTATCTACGGACACATTACCACTTCCAGATATCCATGTTTTTACTGCACCAGTAACATCCATATTAATATCAGTTGGTCTATATGAAAAAGATTCATTTTCAGTTAATCCTGGTTGATAAAAATATGATGAGTCAAATGATGACGTATTAAATATTCCTGATCCAGATTGCCATAGCCAACTACCACCGAGACCACTACCGGATACATATAAACTAGGTGCACCGGTGTTAATAACTTGGCTACTTGATATCCAATATGAACCACTTAGTGTTTGTGAACCACTAGGAGAAAATGACCAAGATGCGTGAGGTGTAGCCCAAGATATTCCATCCATAGTCGCAACAGTGCTAGTAGAATAACCGGTACCATTAGTCCATGGTTGTCCCATTAATTTTGCATCTAAAGTGTAATCTGCAGGAAGGTTAGTTGCGTTGGTAGTAAATAATTGTAATACGAATTTACATGAATTTAAGTCTGCAGAATATTTTGTTAAAGTGTCTTGTATTTCAGACATATCAAATTTAACTGCAAATCTAGATTTAACCAATGTTTCACCATCAGTATCTAATTGTTTACCAACTTCTAATATTTCGTCTAATCCAGTATTATATGATTGAAGGCTATTTGCTTCATACATGGTAGAGTCACTATCTGCATAAAATATTCTAAACATAATTAACTTCCCGAACCTGTACTAATCATTAAATAACTACCACTTCTCCAAAGTTGACCATTTACAGACGGATCTGCTGCAGGAAGTGATGCTGTATAAATAAATGCTGTACCTTCTGATATAAATTTTGAAGTGACTTGCAAATATTGAATTGACCCAGATGTTGTAATTACATTTGATCCGCTAGTATAAGAAGAACTAATTGAATTTTCAACATATGACGCAGTTTGAGCTGTAGTAACGTAACTTGCTGTCTGTGCTGTGGTAACATATGATGCTGTACTAGCCGTACCTGTTAGTGTTCCAATTAAACTACCGGTGATATTTACCGATCCACTAAACGCAATATTTTCAACAGTATTTCCAGTTAAAACATTATATACATCAGAAACATAACTTGCTGAAATAAGGCCACCTGCCACAATACTTGTTCTATTATTCCGTATTACGCCCATTTTATATCCTTTTAGTATAAATATAAAGATATTAAGAACTTACTACTCTTCCACGAATATCTTGATTAGGATATTTTACTTCAAAAATACTAGGATCTAATGATGGATAAATTATTCCATTTTTTGTTGCTGGTGCAAGATCATATACATTTCCAGAATAACCATTATCTGAATCATATATATTTCTGATCTTTGTAGATACCACAGTCTGTACTCCTTGAATGTTACCTATAATATTAGTAACTGCAGACTTTATGATAGGTTGATTAACTTGCCAACGATCTATATTAAAATAATCTTTTAAACCAGAAACACATTTTAACAATACTTCATTACTATTATAATTAGGAAGCACGGTAATTTCAAAATTAACTCCTATATTAATAATAAATGCATCTTTTATATTTACAGCATCAGTTAAAATACGATAATGATCGAGATATGTTTTTAAATTTTCTTTAATAGCCTGATTCAATGTTACTAGTTGTTTATCTGAATTAAATCCTAGAACATACATATTCATTGCTAGTGGATTTGGAATACGCTTTTCAACTTGATCTTGTTGTAATATCTGATCATCTGGTACAATATATGCTTTTGCTACACTACCAAATTTTGATGACATCGAATAACATCTGATTATATAATCTTCTCTTGTTACTAAACGATTCTGTGTTGCAAAATTAGCTAATGCATTATTTTTTATGTCTTGAAGTGTGTCTTGATTCTTAGCACCAGTTGCTGGAACTGGATTATTTACAGCTACAGAAGATTTAACAAAATTAACTATACCTGCATTATTTGTATTATTAACATCGTCTTCGAATTCTATAAAATCTACTAAAGTCAATACATTTGCCGGCACGTTATCAGTAATACCATTTCCTACTGTATATTTAACTGTTAATGTGGTATTTGCTGGGGCTTGACCATATGTTCTAGTAAATAAGAAATTTGATGGATCAATATCAACATCAATTGCTTTACGAAATCCTGCTAATCCATTTCCTACATTAGTAGGGTTTGGTACTATCTCCTCATCATTATTATCAGATACACCCGATCCGAATTGCATTTCTAATAAATTATCACTACGTAATCTAGTAATAAAACGTTTAGATGATTTTCTCAATTTCAACAAACTAGGTGCTGCAGATCTAAACACTGATAAATCAGGATCATTTTCTGCTAAATTAGGAATCGACTCAAATACAGTGTCTTGTGCTAAATAAGGAACCATATACCAATTATCACCATCTGACTCTTCACATGATATAACATCTATAATATTTCGATCTGGTAATACTACTTTGTCATATGCAATAGGAGTCCCAAATGTAAATGTTGTAGTTTTAATTGTTCCTGATACGGCTCTTGCTTTTTTCTTTAGCAAATAATATATAGGCTGTTTAGTAGCATCATCCGTTTCGTATATGGTAACCTCAGTTGGATTGATACTAGAAGAAAATGCAAAATCAACCGAGTCCAAAGTTCTAAAAACAGCCGGTCCGGCATTTTGTTTTATTTGAAATCCAGATTTAATAGTTAATGCATAATTATAATCTGGTCGAACATTATCACCAGAACCAATAGATGGGACTAATTGAAACACATCAACATCTGTATAAGCTGGAATTGCATTTTTAGGTGCATATCCTAATTCTTTTGCAATATCAAATATATTACTACGTTCTGTTGCTTGTTCTAATAATGATTCTTTTATGTTATTATCTGCATAATATGATAATACATCACCAACATATGAAGCCATTTCCATAAACAACATTCCAGGAGATGATTCATTAAAATCAGTATATGAATCCGGAAAGTATTGTTTAGTAAAGTCTATTAGATTTTTACGAAATTGACCAAAATCTTTATTTATATACGTTATGTCTTTATTTACATTCATAATTAATCTATTGTTATGGTAGATGAATCTTCACTAGCAGTTATCGTAATAGCATCAGTATTAAATCCATCAACGGTGTATTTTAATGTTATTTTAATAGTGTGCAATAAAGTCGGATCGTCTTCTACAGTTAATATTTCTAAATCTTGTACTACAATATATGGTAACCAAGAACTCAATGCTTCGTTAATTTCTAAATTGATTAACTCTTTAATATCAGGAGTACTAGGCTGAAATACTATACTTAATAAATTAGTACCAAAATTAATCAGATTGTATCGTTCACCTTTTCTTGTTAACAATAAATTTCTAATATTAGCTTTAGCTTGATCATTTGTCGTATACAATGTTTTAAATACACCCGGATTACCGAATGACAGGTCTACACCTAATCCAATTTCAGATTTTGTCGTTGTATCATTAACTGTTTGTATACGATATGCCATTATAGTGCAAAGCCTTTATTTTTCTTTTTATCCATTGCTTTCATTAATCCTCTATAATCACGATTCATTGCCTTTGCAACTACCGGATCAACTTGCATATTTTTTCCTGACTCAGGATCTTCCATTATTTGTGTAGCAGCATTACCACTTCGCATCATACCAAATCCTTGAGCATCATTCGAAGTAAATGACATATTATCCATTCCTTCTTGCATTAAATCTCCGTAACTAGGTACGCCTTCTTCTCGCAAAGGATCTGTTTCATTTAATATATTAGCAAACTTATTATCCGCATATAATGATTTACTTTTAGTTTTTTTAATTGGAGCTGGTTTACTCTCAACCGATTCTGTTTGTAATTCTGTAACCGTTGAATGTAATCCTTCTCGAAGAATTTCTGATAATTCTTCTTTAATAACCTCTCGTACGGCTGTTTTTAGGGCTTTTACAAGTGCTTTAGATTCCATGTGTATTCTTTTTTATTATAAATATGTATAATGTTAATTTAAAGGATTTCCCCAATCGGTATCGGTTATCTTAGGACCATATGATACATTGTTAGATGTATTTAAATAATAATCTCCAATCTTACCTAATTCTGGTGGTGGATTTCCTTCTTGTTTATAAACTTGACTTGGTGCTTCTTGCAATGATGTCAATAAGTTCCGTTGTTGTTCAACCAATTGTTCAATTGAATCTGATCTTTGTGTTAAATCAGTTTCAGAAACATTTGATTCATTATAGAATTCAGTTGGTACTAAATCGTTATAATCAGTAACTGTTGATTCTGTTGATATATTAGGTATATTTAATTCAATATCACTATCGCCACATACTGTATTTAATTTTGATATTGCAGTAATTAATACTGGTACTAATGTTAGTATTTTAGATTCAATTTGAGTAGGCAATGATTGTAATGGTTTTACTGCTTCGACTGCATTAACAATTAATTGATTTTGTATAGCTTGAGTTTGCAATGATATAAATAAAGCAGCCGTTACTGGGTTAGATAATTGAGCAGCTGCAATTGCTGCATTAATCCCCTGTGCGGTTGATACAATTGTATTTACTGCAGTTATTGCACTTTGTATTTTAGGAATATTTTGTTGAACTTGTGTAATTAATGATTGTATATTTTCTAAATTTTGTTTCATGTTTTGAACTCTAGGGTCATCACATTTAACATTGGTTGGAAGTTTTACTGAATCTTTAATTGTTTGATTAGTTTGGTCTACAACTAAATCCAATATATCATTAAATTGTTGTTGTATTTTATCCACACCAAATGATGGTGCTTTTGTTAGACGATCGAGTGGTGGTATGATTGACATAATATAATCCTATTTATTTGGTTTAAATTCCATTTTATATTTTGAACTTAATAAGTCTTGTAACTGTTTCTGTGCTTTGTTAACATATGAAAGATTAATAAATGTACCAGTAGATGAACCACATTGCACCATGGTGTTTAATTGATTTATTATACTCTGTAAAACTTCTAATAATACTTCTCCATGAACCATACTTTCTGAAGCTTCTTCACTTCCTAATTTTATTGCTCCAGTAGAATTTAAAATTATACCTAACGGCGAATCGATAACTGCTAAGTCTTTTCGAGCTTTTAATATAACACGATCAGACACACCTAATAATTGTGATCCAACGTAATTAGTTTCATTACCGCTTGTAGTTACACACCCTGTTAATGAATTAGGTTGATCTTTGTTTCCCAGTACTAATGGTAGCTTTTGTGTGCTTGTTAAATATAAAGAAGATTGATCAGTATTAATATCTTCAGTAACAAAGTCTTTGTCTTCTTTATATTTTCTTCCATTAGACAAAACAAGTATAGGATCACCAATATTATTACCACGCCATTTACCTGGTTCGGAATAATTATTTTTAAAATCTACAGTGCTACCAAATCGTATACTATTACCATATCTTCCTTCGAGCATAAAATCACCACGATATGGTTGTAATGGAGATACTTTAGATTCTTCAAATTCAGTATCAAATTCTAATTCACCAACAGTCGGTAATATATTACTATTAGTATTCGAACTCAACGCCATTGGTAACATGTAATACCATTGTGGATATGATTCTTTTAATGTAGATTCATGACTTAATGATTGAAATATTAAAACTGACTCACCTGATATTGGGATTTGTTTAATATTAGAATTGATTGGTTTTACGTTTTCTATAAATTTTAAACGACCATTTAATTTGTATTGCACATCAATACCAAACAACATATCAGCACTAGATATTCTTGTTTTTTCTTGTGTGCCTGTTTCCTGATTAATAGTCATGCGTTTACCAGCAGGATATAGTACATCACTATTTCTTTTATATGTGTTACCGGGACTAGTCTTTTTCATGACTTCGGCTACATATATTACCGTATCAAATAAACCATCATGATGTGGCATTACTATCCTTTATTTTAGATTTTGCAGCTTCAATCTTTTGTTTTATTTCTCGGTCTTCTTCTTCAATCTTTTCAATCTCATCTTCTAGTTCATGAGTTAATGTTGATTGTGCTATATTAATCAATTGCTGCTTTTCTTCATCTGAAAGTAAAGAATCAGCACCAGTAATTGTTTGTGTAGTTGATATATATCGCTGTACAATTGCGGTTAATTTAACTAGATGATCATCATTCTTAACTGCTACGTCTAAATACTCTTTAATAAGTGGTACTATAATAGTAGCATCTGATGCATTTTTTATTAGTGGTTGTAACTGAGATATGAGTTGATTTATCTGTCTATCCTTCTTTTTGGAATTGTGATAAACATCATGCATAAGGTCAGCAAAACTGGTACCTTTGAATATTTCATCATTTCGATCCATACATGTCCTTTAATAATAAATATTAAAAAGGCAAATTCATGAACTCAGTATTAGCATATTCACGAAATTTTGTTTCGTATAGGTTTTTTAATGTTTTTACGACTCGGGTTACGTTTGTGGTTGGAAGGCCGGTTCTTTCTCTGATAAAGATATAAAGAGCCTTTTTATTAAAGTCTTCAATATTAATTCTTTGTTCGAATAAATGTAATACCGAATCTGCTACATGTATATCGGTTGGATTTGAAAATATATAATTTAAATTGTCATAACAATATTCAACAAACTCATCCATGAAATACTTTATAATTTCTTGCATATCAGTGTTATGTATTTCTGTTGGAATATTTCTTTGCTCATCTAAATCAATAGGTTCTCTATTTTGTTTTACTTTTACATATGCTTTTTGATTTTCAGCAATAAGATAATTAAATGATGTTCGAGTATAATATGAATATGATTTACCAGCATTTGGTTTAAATTTATCTAATCTTGCAGTTAAATATGTAACTAGATCAGTTTGTAAATCTTGAAATGAACACTTATTCAAAATATAAGTAGGTTTCATTTTATTAATTAAATTTTCTGTAAGCTTCATGAATGGTGGATATATAAATCGCCTATATATCTTTTCTCGCTGAGCTGGATTCTCTGACTTATTATAAGCACATATTGCTACGTCTTGAATCCTTGTATAATAATTATTACTTTTCTTTCTTTTCCTCGGCATCAAATTCTTTTTTTAGTTCTTCTGTTACTTCTTTTAATAATTCAAAGGTAGTTCCTGACTCGTCGTCTTTTTCAAACGCACCCAATCTATCAATATTTTGCATTGCTTCATGAGATTGTTTTATTCTCACGTACATGTATTGATTAGTTTTACTAACCTTATCATAATAATCTTCTTGATCTGCTAAAACGCCTGCTAATACAAATGCTCTATAAGCAAAATATATTGTTAATACGAAAAATATTCCGGCTGTTACTCCAAATGCTATAATCATGACATATCTTTAAATATATCCGCAATAGAGTTGCCAATATTGGGATTGTTTTCTGCTAAATTTTTCATCGCAGTACTCTTAGTAGCTTTACTCTTTGATGAAATAGGATTAGGTGTTCCTGCTTTATGATTCCTCCATTGCTCATATTCTATCTGTGCTGCCATATGATCACCATGATGCAAAATAATTGCCATATTAGTTTTCAATTTAGCTTTTTCTGATCTTGCTACAAAATATGGTTTATTTGAATCATCATACATTCCATCATGAATCTTAATAGCTTGATATTCATTCCAAGACATTGAAACTTCATATTTTTGTAATAACCAAATAGATAGATCTGGTACCATAGTGAAAGGAATATTTTCATTATGCTTATATAATCTACCCATATTCTTTCGATGCCAATCTGATGTTTCTATTTGATAAACTTCATTACCATCTCCTGGAAATCCTACTTTACCTAAATCATGATGCATTGCTGCAAACATTAATTCTTCTTTAGTATAACCCGACATATCAGCACCTGATGATTCCCATGTATTATATAATGTCTCTGTACATTCCATTACTCGCAGTACGTGGTCGATATAGCCCCCTGCGAATGCATTATGAAAGTGTGCCATGGAAGATGCTGGCATCATCGCGATACGATCTTCGAAGTCATCATACATTTTATTTAATTGATCTTTTCTTGTAGGGAACAAGTTATTAACTTTAGATCGATACATTTCCCAATTCTGATTTATCTTTTCTGCTTCTAACATAATATTATTATATTAAATTATTTTCGTAAATCCAATAATCTTCCATTAACAGAATCACTAGTGCATTTCCAACACGTAACTTTAACTGCATTTAGATCAACTCTTTCAACAATACGATCGCAATATTTACATTGCAGTTTTTTATATCCTGAATTCTTTTTTGTAACTTTTAATTTTTTCATTTTATTTCTGATCTTATTATAACTCGTTTTGATTTTTCTTTTTTAACTGGAGGTTCCTCATTGTAAATATCAGATTCTGGTGTCGGCTCATGTCTATCAACATATGCATCATATGTATCAGCATCAGCAAATATATCATCCAGTTCATCATCTGTAAAATTATCAACCATATCATTTAAAGCCATGTCATGTGCATGATCTTCATCCCACTCTTCTTCGATAACAGGCTTACGTTTAGATTGAATTAAACGATTTGCTGATATCAATAACATTACAGCTAGCGGATCAAATACAAATATAAAAAGAAGTATAAACCAATTAACAACAGTGTCAACAGATTGGTTTACTTGTTGTGCTACATATTTAATAGGCCCAACTTCCGCAGAAACTTTGGATTCTGTTTGTATTCTTAACATTTGCTGATCTAGTTTACCAACTGAGTCTGAATATATAATTTCTTGACTGTATAAAGTATCTCTTCTAGATATTGTTCTATCTAATTCTGCTTGCAATGCTTTACGAGTAGCTGAAGATGTTGTTGTGATAACTTGTCCTTCAGCATTTGTATATTGTATAACGTTATTAGAAAGTCCCGATGTTAAATCTGTAATATTTGTATTTAAAGATTCCTTTTCAGTTCTAATGTCATTACTAAGTGTCTGGTAACGTTCTTTCTTTAATTGTAAAACTGCAATTTCAGATTCTTGATTCTGAAGTTCATATGCTGTTTCTTGATATGCCGAAACTAAGAATCCATATATACCTAATGATGTGATACACATTAATATAAAGACTGCAGTTACTAGATATGTTTTTAATAGAAATGTAGTTGCTTTCCATTGTCGATGCAAATATGATGCAGTTATTAATTTAGAAGCTTCTAATATTGAAGCCATAATAATAACTGCAGTTGCCTGAGATGAAAACAATTTACTTAGTCCAAATACACTATAATAAGCAGCAGTGCCGGCTAACCCTAACGAAGCTAACAATACAGTATATGGAAATATCCATTTCATTTATTCTCGATCGATATAATATTTTGCAGATTCTAGTTTACGGAAAGCTTTTGCTAAATTATCAATTGCTGATGTTTTATCAATTTTACCTTCCATTAACATTTTACCTGTTGTTCTAACTATCTCTTTTGCATCCTCGATGTCATCAGTTAGTTTTGCTTTGTAACGAAATTGTGGCATTTATGACCTTTTAATTAATTAATACTATTTAATATAAATATGTTAGTCTAAGATTAGTGGTGTTTGACAACACTGCACATTGATATTTTGGAGAGCTAATTCTTTTGCCTTAGCTTCAACAACGATGTCTACGGCATCTACACCATATGTACTAGGAGTAGTCAAAATATAATCTGCATGAGCTTGCTCACGAATCTTACTGAACTCTTTGTATGCCTTGGCAAATGTCGGCCATTTAGGCAAATCATCCCAAGCAATATTATGCTTTTCACAAATACCTTCGATAAGACGTTGCTGCTCGCGTCTACGAGACTCGGAGTAATGAGTGCATTGAGTAACACCATGCTTCTGCCAAGTGTCTCGAGCCATAAAGAATGCTTCTTCTTCGGTTAAGTCACCAGTATTGAAAGTATGATGCCAATAGTCAAAAGTAATAGGAATATCGGTAACACTGTGCACCATCTGATATAGTTCGCGAACAGAATACATAGAAGCCTTGTCGTCATTCTCAATAACCAATCGAGCTCGACACGATTCTGATAGGCGATAGTAGTTCTTGATCCAACGTGCAATAGTAGCCGGCTTATCATTATAAGTAGCACCTATATGAATATTGATCTTGTTATCAAAGCTAGGAGCATAACCAAGCATATCAAACATCTCAGAATGTCGTTCTAAGCCGACAATACTATTTTCTACAACTACCGGATCCGGACTACCAAGTATATGAAATGGACCTGGATGCGTAGTCAATCGAATATTATTAGCTCGAGCATAATCTCCAGCTTCTAACAACACACGACTAATTTCTTCATAATCAGGCAAGTCCTTGATCTCATAATGATTCCATCTAGGAAATAGTTCACTACCAATACGAAACAGATGAATACCATTTGCTACGTTCCATTTGAGAATAGGAAGCAGATCTTTTGCGTTAAGCAAACTACGGTCAGATGCTAACTGCATACCACCTTCGATAAATTTACGTTGAATCATTGTTCGACCCGTACGAATATTTTCTTTGCCTAGGGTCATATTGTTACAGGCGTAACCAAATCTAATCATAACTTTAATTGTTTAATTCTTTAATTATATTAATAATATAAGAAATATTTTGCATATATCCTAATGTTACTGGTTTTTTGTAGATTGGATATTTATATTAAAGAAACCTCAAAGGGATAAATATATATGAGTTTAGAAAAATTATTAGCGGAAAATTTACTTAGATTTGGAGTGAAGAATTTAAATAATCTAGAGGAACAAGATCCGCGGTCACAATCAGTGACACAATCACAAGGAAAAAGTAAAAGTATTTATGAAAATCCAGATATCGTTTTTGATACTGATTATCTTAAGGCTAGTAAGTTTCTACAAAAACGAATTACGGCTGGTGTTCCGCCTGATAATCCAGATCCAATAAACCCAAACTATGAAACTCAGATTTCAGAACTAAAAGCACATCCTGCATATAAATCACTGTTAACAAAAATGTCTGAGGAAAATTCAGCTGAAACTCAGATGAAGATTTTTTATTATCGATTAACACAAGAAAGTCGTTTAAAGTTTTTGGATCAGGCTTTAGAATTTTTTAGATCATTTACTAAAAAACGTAAACTAGCAAAAGCATTAGAAGCTGATCCTAATTATACTGGTGTTGATAAACTATATAATTTTGATGTTGACTTAAATGTTGATAAGAATGTTCAAAGATTTAAAATTGAACAAGAGGATGATCCGGGTAACGAAATTCAATTTCAAGCTATCGATATTCCATTAGATGTTGTTGGTGCTACAACATATGTTGATATGTCGACACAACCAGGTCCCGCACTGCAGTCAGCAATAGAAGCATGGACCAAGCAAGTTGCAGACACGTTAGCTGCAGCAAAACAATTAAATCCAAAAGCAGTAGCAACATGTTCTAATATAGAAATTGCGTCTAGTTGTTCTAGATTAAGAAACTCTACAAATATAACATGGTTACAATTATCACAAGGAAGAGCAGTTGAAGTCCAAAAAATTCTCATTGGTAAGTTAAAAGAGTTAGGAGTTTTATTTAAACCAGATATGGTACGTATGTTACGTGGTGGTACTAATTCAACAGCGGATGGCACTAGTGGACCTAATCCAGGTAAAATAAATGGAACCCAATTTACAATTTCTGAAACGGGTGCAAAAAATAGTGTGTTAAAGGCAACCAAACAAAATATTAATATGTTTGGTACTCCTCATACAACTAGAGAAGAATATGATCAATATAAATTTTGTAAAGCAGCTGTTAAAATAATTATTAAAGCTGATGACGTTTTTGTTGATGAGGTACCATTACAGCCACAATATACTTATAGTAGAGGATATACATTAGAATTAGCTCCTAGATATTATAGTAAACCAATTAAAAAACTTAAACCAAAGAAAAGTCGATATAAAGGTGGGGGTAGTAGTACTAAATATAAGCCAATAAAGAATAAAACAAGTAATAAAGCTAAAAGAGTACGTAGTCAAATGACTAAATGTGCAGCGTTTGGTAGTGGATTCGGAGGTTAAGAATTTCAATCATTATTATCTAAATACAATAGTAGTATAATATATATTATTGTCTTTTGGTGATTGTATTAGTGCGATACCACACTCTGTATAACTAGGCCATTTCATAATTTTATCATGAGATGTACTTCCTTTAAATCCTTCTAGAGGAGCCTTTGCAATAGTACTATTGAATATATACAATGATTTAATTTTTGCCGACGCAACTATCTCTGCTTTTAAACCATGTCTATCCCATTCAGACATTTTAAATGATTGATTTTTATATTTATGGGTTAGTTTTAATTCATCAGCACAATATGTTGATTGCATTAACGCCATTTTAGTAAGCGAATCATCAATAGTTAAAGATGGTAATCCTAATTGAGTTCTATATTCGTTTAGATAAAACAACACAGAATCAACATGATCTTTTCCGTTAAATGTGTTTATTAATTTTTTTGATGACTCAGACCATTCCATTAATTGTTCAACAGTTAATGTTTTAGTAGGTAATCTTGTTATTGTGGTTTGACTGATACTAGTAACACTAATTAATAGTGATATAGATAATAATAACTTTTTCATAACTTTAACTCTTTAACTCTTTAATTATATTAATAATATAAGAAAAAAAAGTCAAATAAACAAATTATTTCTTCACAAATCCTTTAAGAAAGTCTTTTTGGCGATCTATTGCCTGATCCAAGCTTCGTGTTTCTGAATTGTTATCATGCACTCTTTTAGAGCTAGACTTAGCACTAGTCTTTGCGGTAGCAGTGTTTCTGGATCCTGAAGTTTTTCTGTTATTGCTATTATCATCGACTCTGTTGCTTCCACTGTTAGTTTTGCCTTTAGTTGTTGAGCTTCCGGTGTCTTCATGAACTCCTCTAGATTTAATTCGCTCTTGGGTTTGTTCATGTAAGATGAGTCCGACTTTATAATCTGTGGAATATTCTTTAATTTGGATTCCACACGGGTATCT
>Ga0181404_1000102_pt1 | contig 23970 bp, 28 predicted proteins | sample 27SPOviralmetaG_FD_130133 | JGI IMG/M metagenome (GOLD analysis project Ga0181404, IMG submission 130133) | Marine viral communities from the oligotrophic San Pedro Time Series (SPOT) site, San Pedro Channel, CA, USA - 27 SPOT_SRF_2011-10-25 | ecosystem: Environmental > Aquatic > Marine > Strait... | reverse complement strand
CAATTGTAGTTGTATAAAAATTTCAATTACTAATAGTAGTGTCAAAATACATTGTTTATACCAAGGATTTCCCGATAAAGAAGGACAAACTTATATATCGCCGGGCGAACTAAATGAAAATTCTAATAATTTTGGTTTTTTAAATGACAAAATAAAACACTTTAAAGAATGGATAGTTTCACCCCAAAATCTAGGTTCATTAGATTTAAATATAAATATATTTATTATAAGACACGGTAATGCTTTTCATAATAAACCGTTAAAAATAGGTAATAAAAATTATTTTAAGCGACCATTAGATTCGTGTTTAACACCATTAGGTATATATCAAGCTCATACATTATCTAAATTTTTAATAGAAGGTGATATATTAGACAATAAATCTCCAAATATATTTTGCTCTTCATACATGAATAGAGCACAATTAACAACAATAGAAATAGCTTCTGATATATATAATGAATCTATGTTTAAAAATTTCAAAATGTTGATGAGAAAAATGTCTATGGCCAGATTGTATCGTATATTGGGAAAAAATTTAGAAGCTTGGAAAACTAATATGAAAATATTAGCAGAGGATTTTTCAGCAAAAAATTTACCAAGTTCGAATGACGAAACATATAGACAATTAATTGAAATATCAAAAAATGTAGAGGATTATTACAATTCATGCGAAAAATTTATGCATTTACCTAGTGTTAGTATACCGTCTGAAGGAACATTATTATTTGAACCGCCATATTCTAATAATTCTTTAAGAGTAGATTTTTATACTAATTTAATGAAATTAAGTAGATATGAAATATTAAAAGGTGGTAGGAGAACAAAAAAAAAGAAAAAAAGGAAACTTTATTCAAAAAAAAAAGATACAAGAATAGAAAAAAAAGAACTAAAAAAAATGCACTAAAAAAAATGCACCGTTTAATATAATATTATTATGTGTTATAGTATTATATGACTCTACATACAAATAGTATTTCCAAATTAATACAAGTGTCAATAATTATCGGAATTGGGACAACCGCAACAACATTTATGGGCGGATTAATATTTCCAAATCAAGTTGATTGGAGAGATTTTGCATCTATTGGAGCTCTCGGAACTATTATAAGTGCTCATTATGCCATACAAAACTCTAGAAAGTTATTTTAGATATTTTATATAGTTAATATATAAATAATGAATAAGGGTGATGTAAATAAAGACAATCTATTAAATATAAATGACACATTGTTATTAATAAAAAATGTTGTAAAAAAACTAGACATTGATGATATCCAAAACGCAGATTTAGATAAAAATAGTAAAATTAATTTAGTGGATATTATAAATTTATCAAGAGCAATTGAAGGAGAAAAAATTTCATATGAAAAAGATGATAAAAGCGTTGTTGTTGAAACCGTAAATACTAATCAAACAAAAATAGTTCCTATCCCGGGACCAAAAGGTGAACCAGGGCTTAATGGTATAGATGGAAAAAAAGGAATCCAGGGCGAAAAAGGAGAAAAAGGAGAAAAAGGAGAGACCGGTAAAGATGGTGCTTCAGTCGATGATTTACTAGAAATATTAAAAAATGATAAAAAATTTATATCTTTAGTATCAATTGAAATTTTAAAAAAAATAGATAATAAAAAATTGATTGAAACAAATGATAGCAGTAATCTTATCAATTATTATTAATTGAAACATGAAAATTAATAATAATTATCGTCTTCTACGGCGTGATTTACGGCGTGATTTACGGCGTGATTTCCTACGTCTCCTACTCTTTCTACGTTTTGTTCTACGTTTGGTTCTACGTCTACGGCGTTTTCCTGCTATTTTTTTCATAGGGCCTGAAGATGGTTTATTAGGCATTTCTGTATAAGTTGCACTTTCACCACGAAATTGGCCTTCTTCATAAGTAGACCCATCAGGATTTTCATGTTTTTCATGTTTTTTTTTAAGTAAAGAACCTCTACCTCTACGTCTTCGTGTTCTACGCATCTTTGTACTACGCCTAGATTTCTTTTTTGAACCACCATATAATCCCTTAAATACATCGCCACCACAACCTTGATATTTATTTTTATTGCCGCCTTTTTGTTTAGTTGGCATTCTAACATTTTTTTGACATTCTTCTGGTCCGACTGGTTTTCCTATTAAATCTTCTCGTTCACCACCTCCTTTTTGTCGTTTACGACGTCCTCCCATAGTTGGTTGACCTGGATTATTAAATACCGCACCAACAGCCAAATCTTTCACAGTTTTGAACCCTTTCTTTGTATTTTCTACTATATTACCTAATGTAGGATCTTTTTTAACTACATCAACAGTAGATTCTCCTGATGGTATTCCTCTATCTGTCCATTCGGCACCTCCTTTATTTTTTTTTTGTCTTTTTTTACGAGCCATTAATATATAATTTGGTGCGATTATTTTTTTACTTCTAAATATTTGTAATATATAACTAATGGATGTAAAACAACATTATGTATACAATTATTCCGATTTACCAAAAGAAGGATGGATTCAAGCGTGTATACAATGTCGTGAATATACTTCTAAAGAAATTTTTTTTAAAGCAATCAAACATAAATATACCGTTCACGAATTTTACATACATTGTTGCCCTCGATGTAAAAAACGACATAAAACTATTTTTAATTATATAGAATTTAGCGATTTGTGTGATGAAATTATAAAAAAAAGATATCCAGAATTATTTTCCGGTTGAACCATGTCCACCACTTCCTCGTTCTGTATCGTCCAATTCATCTACTAAAATAACTTCATCAAACGGCTCCAATGTTGGTGTGCACAATTGCCAGTATCGTTTTCCTTTTTCCAAAACAGAATTTCCGTGAATACAATCCATCGCCGCTTTTAAATTTCCACGATAACCACTATCGATAATACCTACATTGTTGGCCAAACGATATCCTGTTTTATAAATACTTGAACGCGCATACATATAATATGCACTAGGTGTAGACCACCACCCCCCCGCCGGGGTTTTGTGTATTTTATACAACGAACACTGAATGCCTGTATTAATCAAAGTTGTTTGATTTCCTCTCCATGTTTCGGGGCAATAAACGTCAAATCCGCTATCTGGAAAATCATTATTTTCCATCATATCTACATGTTTATCAATTTGTTTTTGATATAATTCTTTTAATTCTTCATTATCACCAACCACTTTAACGCGTAAAATCCATTTCGTCATTTAATTAATTTAAATAATATAACATTTAAATCAATTTTATATATGTTTACACATTTGAATATTTGCATTGGCTCTTTCATAGGGTGTTGCTCTATTGCAAGTACCACTTCCTTTAATATTGCGTCTTGCTTTAACTCTTGCCGTTTGCAAGGATGCATAATTAAATGGTAATGGTTTCGTTACAGTAGGTTTTTTTTCATTTCTAATTTGTGAATAGGATTTTCCAATATATTTTGTAAAAGTTGTTTTTCTTTCAAATCCGTTTAATACAATAGGTTTTATAATATTATCGACGGTAGCATTATTAGCAAGTATACGTAATTTACTGTTAGGATCACAACAAGCTTTTTGGTAAGAGACTTTACCATAATTTTGGTAATCAATTTGTGGATTTCTTTTAGTTCCGTCTTCGTTTCTCTCCTCTTTTAATAAAACACAACTCTTTTTGTTTTCAATATAAGTGGAACTCCCACCATTGGGTCCAACGTCGGGAATTTTTTTATAAATATTATTGCTAGTGCAATCTTTTGATGGACCGCGACATCCTCTAGCTTTTCTATTTAAATAATTCATATACGAATAATGTATTATGGGTTTAGAAACAACTTTTGAACCGTTTCCACAACAAGAATCGGATTGTGTCATATTAAGAATATTACCTCCACCTACACTGTTTTTCTGATTTGTTTTTACAACACTGTTATTTTTTGTTCTCATTAAATTTGAACCACCATTTTGTATAGCACCATTATTTACTCTAATTCTTTCACGACGAAGTGCTTCGCCTGTGCTGGTTCTTTCTGTGATTACCCATTTATTTTGCATCGCTTTTGACTTTATTCTTCTAATTCTATTTGACATTTATAATATGTATAGAAATTAAATAAACAAACAATAGCGTTCATTGGAATTATCTTTTAAACATCTTAGTAAAGCCCAATATAATTTTGTTTCTAAAATACAATCTAAATGGTTTTTGTAATCTGAATAATTATATTTGGAATCTATTTTATTTAAACAATTACAAACAATCATTGCCAATGAATAAAAAATGTTTTGTTGGTAATTTATAATTGTTGGAATTTCAGTTATAGTTTTTATATTTGGAGAGAAATATTTATGTTTGGAATAAGGTTTATCTATTTCTAAAGAATTATTTTTTACCGTGTAATAATCTTGCAAATTTAAAAATATAAAACTAAAATTATTTTTATCCGATTCTACAAATATAATATCATCCGGATGAATAGATAAAAAACCATAGCCCATATTTTCTAATAGTTTGATTTGTTCAACTACATCTACAAATAATGATTCACACATCGAATAAGATAGTTCTTTCTCACTTTTTAATAAATCTGTCAGGGTAGATATTTTTATAGCATTGATTTGAAATGCCACTTTTCTCTCCACATTTACTTTTACAAAATTTTTTATCTCTTCAAAATATTTTTCAAATCTTTTTTCTTTTAAAATAAATGAAAAAAAATTAGGTTCTTTTTCAAGTAATAAATCAATAACACCTGTAAAAATACGTTTCATTGTATAATATACATAAATATTCTATATTTAAATATTATATTAATTATTCTATTTTTTTTATGACATCTTCTAAGACATTTCCATGTTTGAATGCCAAATTCTCTCCACTTAATGAAAAATCATTAGGTGTCAATATACTCCAATCTGTTTCAGATTTTAAAATTCCAACTTTTGTATAAATATATCCTACTAATGCTGCACACCAAAAACGACTTGTTTTTTGCGGTGCACTATCCGTATCAAAAAAAGCTTCTATCCAATCTCTGGGAACTATATCATATGGTTTATCATATACAATTGAATGTATTTCTTCTAATTTTTCTTTTGTAAATAAATGATCTACTGTTTGACCACACGTAGGACAATGATGGTGTAAATTTCTTTTTAATTTTCTTAAAAATACGTGCCCTTTACCATTGTAAGCTTCTAAAATTTCTTGTAAAGGTGTTATTTGAACGCCCAATTTCGTCTTTCCATCTTGGGGGTCAGGTTTTCCTTCCCAACTACTTTCCCATACATACAATCCTTTTAACGGTGGCATGTCGGCAAAAACAGGGTCTCGTAATACCATAGCAATATGCGTATAATTGCTATGAGTTCCCCATGATATCATTTTAGTAAAAGGTCTGAAGAACCAATTACTACTATCGGATACAAATAATAATAAATCTCCCGTTTGTAAATCAGTCATTATATATATTTGGAGAGATAATTTTAAGTTTCAAATAAAAAAAAGCTATCTCCTGTCTTGTTTTTATAATTTAAATTCGATATTGTATTGCCTAATCGTCGTTGAACATTTGTTCTACCATTTGTCCAATGAAATACCCCAACATAAATTCGCCAAATTCGGGGTCATTTGAACAAGCTTTACACACAACAGATAACACTAGAAGCATTAGAAACGTATAAATCAGTTTTACGACGAATGGGATTTTTTTATATCGCACCTCCTTCACTTCAATGGGACGGCATACGGGCGTTTTTTGTTGTGGAAATTCAAATAAACTTGTGTCGATAACCACTGTGTTGTATTTGATCGGCTTTGTTTTTTTACTGGGCATAGCCTTTTCAACCATCATACCGGTTATAAAACCATTCTGATAGGAATTGGCATTTACACCAATCAACAGCGTGAAAACAGCGAGAGTAAAGATTGTTAACTTCATATTTGAGACTAATTGACACATGTAATAATATATAAACTTCAATTTAATTAATTTCATCTGGTTTACCGATAAATAAAAAAAGCTATCTCCTGTCTTCTTTTTTATTTGTTTATTTATTTTTCGTTTTTTATAAAAGTTGATATACTAAGTGTTCTATTTATTTACATTGAGCTAAGCTCCTTCCAGTTCTCCACACGGTTTGCTAGCTGTTCATCCGTAGCCCAATCCTTGGCGATAAAACCGCCAGTGCCGTCAGGAACATAACCATCTCTGTAAGCGACTTCGGCCTGTCTAGAAGCGATAGGGTCTTCGCCTACTACACCGCTCTTGTTATCTGCTATCTCACCCTCGCCGAGGTCTAGGCACTTCTTGCGTTGAACGCGTGGAATCATCGAAACCTTAACCTTAGCATCCTTGGCCTTAGGACCCTCAGCAGGTCGCTTGACATTGCTGATAGACGCCTTCCAGAACCACGGCTCATCATACATAATCTCTACGTGTCCTCCATTTTGTAGATGAGATAAGGTTTGGCGATGGGTTCGCATATTCCACTTCTTCGCCTTGAAGTGAACGTAGGCTCGCTTGTAGATGACCTTACCATCTTTCCACACCGGGATAAGGTCAATGCGCTCTACGAAGCCCATACCAGTGTCTACCATTGCCTTCTTCACGTCGTGCCACTTGAAGTTGGCGAAGACACGAGGAATACATAGGCTTACACCTGTGTTTGGGTTCGAATTTTCTTGGAAATAATTTTTTTGGGAAACTTGTTTTGCGGACATTTTGATTTGAATTGACTTGAAAACTGGTTTGTGTTTAACTTGTTGTTGGGGAATGTCTATCACATGTAATAGACCCAAAACTTCAATTTAAAAAAAAAAAAATAGTGTTATGGTTGGGGGTTAGATAAATTTATAATTTAAATTGAAGTAAGTTTATTGTTTATTTTATCAATCAAATAAACCAATGAGAACAATTGCTTATAATACACAATACTACAGAAATAACAAAAAAAATAAAACTATCATTCACCAATGTCCACATTGTAATTATTCGACTACAGGACCAAAAATAACATTAAAAAACCATATAATGGCAAAACACACTCCTGAATGTGATAGACCTTATCAGTGTCCACACAATAATTGTTGCAGAGGATTCGCACAAAAAAAACTATTAGAAAGACACTTGTTGAAAGTTCACGATGAAAATATTTGCTTAACAACAGATAGAACAATTGTGGAATTTCATGTAAAAAGAGGCAAATACAATCCTGCTTCAAGGGCTACACAAAACAGGATAAATTATTATTTGTCAAAACCTAATGGAATTTTATATCAAGAAGATTTAAAAAATTACGAATTTTTACCAGGAAAAAAAATAAATAAAAATCATATTTATTATGATGCTCGTGAAAATTATATATCTTTAAAAACATACAATAGTGAAGAAATCAAACAAATAAGATTAAATAAAAAAATCAAAAAAAAAAAATCAATAATTTTAATTTAGAATAAATATAAGTTTAAATTTTTTATTAATTATACCTTTTTTTTATATATGGAAGATGATAAGAAATATTTACAAAAACAAATACTTACTTATATGGGCAATAAAAGAAAATTAGTAAAAAATATAGAAGAAATTATTTTGTTGATTGAAAAAGAATTTGGAGAGAAAATAAACAGTATTGGAGAAGGATTTTCAGGAAGTGGTATAGTTAGTAGATTATTAAAATCAAAATGCAATAAATTATATGTTAACGACATAGCTGGATATTCAAAAACGTTAAATGAATGTTATTTAACGAGTTTAGATGATTTAACACCCATAGATATGGAAAAAATAAATAAACATGTAAAACTATGTAATCAGTTTATGGATGGATATAATTTTGCAACCTGTGTACCACTATCTTTTGATTCATTTATAAGTAAATTTTGGTCAGCAAAAGATGATGAAAATATAAAAGAAGGCGAAAGAGTTTATTATACTAGAAAAAATGCTTTAAGAATAGACAGAGCTAGATTTTATATAGATAAATTCGTAGAAAAAGAATATAAAAGTTTTTTATTAGCACCTTTATTAGTAGAATGTTCTATTCATAATAATACGAATGGACAATTTTCAGCCTTTTTTAAAGATAAAACAAAAAAAAAAGGAATGTTTGGTGGACATAAAAACATAGATATAAAAAGAATCACAGGAGATATTAAATTAAATATGCCTATTTTAATTAAACAAGGGGCAACTGCTATTGTTTCTCAAAAAGATACAAATGTTTGGATAAATGATATACCCAAAGTAGACCTTATTTATTACGATCCACCATATAATAAACATCCTTATAATATTTATTATTTTTTATTAGACATTATTAATGACTGGAATTTAGATATTGAAATACCGAATACATTAAGGGGACAACCCAAAAATTGGAAAAAATCTCCTTGGTGTAGTTTTTCAAAGGCAAAGCAAATATTTATTGAATTAATAGAAAAAACAAAATTAAAAGCAAAATTTCTTTTATTATCTTATAATGATAACGGTATAATATCTATTGAGGATCTAGATAAAATTTTAAATATGCATGGCAATGTTTATAAAATACCAGTTCAACATAAAACGTATAATAAACTCAAGGGAATAGCTGCCTATAAAAGAAAAAAAGATTTTGTTGATGTTAAAGAATTTTTATGGTTGGTCGAATTTAGGTAAATTTTGTTGTGATATACTTGCACTACATTTCCAATACCATCCATAGTCATAATCATATATTATTTTAAAATTTGATTTATTTAACAATAAATTTCTAGCTTTTTGTGCTTTATCGTTTTTACTGTCCCAAAATATATGAATAAATGCTTTTTTAAAATTACCAATTTGAATTAAATCTATTTTTTTTATTTTGCCGAAATGATATTTTTGAAACACGCTAAAAATATCATTTTTTTCAATAGTTTTTTCTACTTTTGGTATACAAATACTTGGATAATTATATAAGTCTTTAATATTCATTTTATCAAATAAAATATATTTTAATATAAATCAATTTAATTTACTGTTTCTTGTATTTCTAATATATACTTTTTTTAAGAATTTAGATTTCGCCGTAAACAAAAATTATTATTGCTGTTAAGAAACATTGTGTCCTCGTGGCCCACAATTAAAGATATGATTAATTCTTTAATATAATAATTAAATTGATTTATAAATATATTATTTTAAATAATTAAATATGTTAAAGATGAGTTCTGATAAAAAACGAAGTAATCGATTTGATGTTTTAAAAAACAGAAATACTAATTGTTTTAAAAATGAAAAAAAAAGTTCACGCTTTGATTCATTAAATTCCAAAAATAGATTAGAAGAACAACCAAAAAACAATAGATTTAATTCACTTAATTTCCAACGACCCGATAACAGTCGAAGATTTGAAAGGTCAGACGACCGTGATAGATTTGAACGACCTAATAATAGTCGAAGATTTGAAAGGTCAGACGACCGTGATAGATTTGAACGACCTAATAATAGTCGAAGATTTGAAAGGTCAGACGACCGTGATAGATTTGAACGACCTAATAACAGTCGAAGATTTGAAAGGTCGTCCGACCGTGATAGATTTGAACGACCTAATAATAGTCGAAGATTTGAAAGGTCGGACGGTCGTGATAGATTTGAACGACCTAATAACAGTCGAAGATTTGAAAGGTCGGACGGTCGTGATAGATTTGAACGGCCTAATAACAGTCGAAGATTTGAAAGAAATGGTAATTCATTTCAAAATAATAGACGTAGAAGATATAATAATATGCCACCCAGTAATAAAATGGGCGACCCAACAAAATGGAAAGAAGGGTCTTTAGATGCATTTATGAAAATGAGTCATAAAAAAGAAAAAGCAAAAAACACAACAACAGAGGAAGAAAAACCGAAATTTACAAAATTAAATTTAAAAGATAAAGCAGCTGAACAAGAACAAACAGAGGAAGAAAGACAAATAACCATGGCTTTAGCCATGCAATATCAATATTATACTGAGAGTGAAGAAGAAGAAGAAGAAGAAGAAGATACGTTGAATCTTCCTCCTTCGACAGATAATAGTGCATGGTAAATAAGTTAAATATCATTATATATAATAATTATTATCTATAATGGAGTATGAGACAGATGATTTAGATATAAGAAAATTGAATGAATTAGAGATGGAAGATGAGCCATACGACGATTTTTATCCAGAAGAAATCGACGTTATAAAAATTTTTTTTATATACGTGAATAGTAAGAATAAAATAGTGGCAATAAAAAATGATAATATACTAATCAATGAAAACAAATTAAGTAAATTAGAGTTATCCATATTAATGAAAAAAAATAAAAAATACAACGGAATATCATTCGAACCACTTTCTTTATTAAAATATAATATTGAATTATCTCCACAAGAAGTAAAAAATTATTTAAATAATGTCGATTCTTATAATTTTTTAAAGGTTGAAAAAAATATACAAGATATACACTGGAACGATAGTATAGCATTGTTTAAAGATATGAATAGTTTATATGTTATATATTATGAAAAAAAAAGGAAAACTAATAACTATACAAAAAGAATTAAACTAGTTAATAAAGGTGTTTTTAGATATACTAGAAAAAAAAATTAAATTGATTTAATTAAATGTATTTAAAGAAACGAAAACAAAAATAAGCATTATGAGTTCATTCGTTTCCGCAGTAGACAAACACACGTCTCTTCAATTTGGAGAAAAAGGACATTTTGAGTATGGATACTCAAATGATTTAAGTGAAAAAATTGTTCAATATTTCTTTCAATTAGTTAGAACGCAAGATACGACAATGTTAGAAAAACAGTTGTTTGAAATGTTGAATTTTATAAAAGGAAATGAAAAATATTATATTAAAGAATTAACATTGTTATACAAGTTAATTGGACAAACTAGAGACATTGTGTCCGGTAAAGGTGAGTATACTCTCAGTTATATGCAAATAGCAGTTTGGTGGCAATTTTATCCAAAGTTGGTAAAAAAAATTATTCCACTATTCTTTACAGATCAATCACGAGAAGAATTAACAGGACATCAATATGGTTCGTGGAAAGACTTGAAATATCTATGTAATTATTTGAGACAACGTGGTGGAAATCACCCATTGATTCAATATTGTATTGATTTGGGTTTGGAACAATTGCGAAGAGATTCAGAAAAATATGATGAATATCAAAAAAAATTAACGGAAGACCCTGCATATAAATGCAATATATCGTTGATATCAAAATGGCTTCCACGTGAAAAATCTAAAAAATTTGGTTGGTTGCACGCTAGGATGGCATATACATTATATCCTGAATATTTAGAATCTGCTCGGGAAAAGAATGATAAAAATGTTATGCTGAAAGCGAAACTAAAATGTAAAATTAATTTTACAAAATATTTGACGAGACTAAATAAAGTTCTTGATACTACGCAAATTAAACAATGTGCGAAAAACTATTCTAGTATCGACTATAATAATGTGACATCTCTTACTATGAATAAACAAAAATTGGCCTTTCAAAATAAAACTAAGAAAAATAGTCAAAGGTGTATGGACCCGGATAGAATTAATGGTGCAAAAAATTTTAGTGAACATTTACAAAAATCATTATCAAATGATTATGTGAAGATTCATGGCAAAAGATGTAATGTTTATGAGTTGGTAAAAAGTGCAATTAGTTGTTATACGGATGAGGATAGGTTAACCGTGAATCAACAGTGGAAAGACAATGGAACAAATAATTGCGAAGGATTGGGTAATATAATTCCAATGGTAGACACATCAGGTTCAATGGAATGCGATGAATGTATCCCGTTATATAATGCGATAGGTTTAGGTATTCGTGTTTCTGAAAAAACAAATGAAGCATTTAAAAATCGTATACTTACTTTTGATGCAAATCCAACGTGGGTCCAATTAAACGAAAAAAATACATTTGTTGAAAAAGTTCATAATGTTAAGAAAGCCCATTGGGGTATGAATACTGATTTCTATAAGGCAATGCGATATATTTTAGACGTTATTTTAGTTAATAATATTCCACCCAATGAAGTTTCCAATATGATTTTAGCAGTATTTAGTGATATGCAAATAGATAGTGCAATGATTGGCGGTGAAGATAAAAATACAATGATTGAAAATATAAAAAATATGTATCATAGTGCTGGATTGGTTTCACAATATAAAACACCATATAATCCTCCGCATATATTGTTTTGGAATTTACGTAATACATCTGGATTCCCGAGTTTGTCTACTCAGGAAAATGTTAGCATGTTGTCTGGATATAATGCGACACTATTAAATGTTTTTGTGGAAAAAGGATATGAAGGACTAAAAAAATGCACACCAGCGAGTATGTTGTTTGATGTGTTGAATCATAAAAGATACAACATTTTGGATGAAATTTTAAAAAAATCTTTAAAATTAATGTGATTTCATATAAATAATTAAAATAAAAAATAAATTATTTTTTTTATATAAAAATAATTTATTTTATATATACATGAATGTAGATAGTTCTTATAATAATATTAGTAATTTATTCGAAACGACCTCTTCGAATATATCAAATTACGATGTATCTGATAATACAACCACGGGTGATTTACTTAGTAGACTTTTTAATTTACCTACAATTAATGAATTACCAATTAATACTTTTGATATATCATATACTTCGCCCTATAATAATTGGATTAATAATCCATTGATATCTCCTAGAAGAAGAAGAAATAGAAGAACGACTTTAAATTTTGAATTTCCAAATAATATTGTTTCTAATTATAATAGAAGAAGAAGAGCTACAAATATAGTAAATGCAATAGGAGATTTATTAAGTTTACCACCACAACCTAATGATATTGGAGGTATTAATAATTTAACAAATAGAGTTTTACAACAAAGTTTATATCAAGAAGCAGATTCATTTAAAAATGTGTTATCGGAAAAAGGAAAAAATTCTATAAAAATTAAAAAATATAACGATTCATTCAATGATAAAAAATGTCCCATAACTTGTTTAGATTTTGAAAATGGTCAAGAAATAGCTGAATTACCATGTAAACATATATTCACACCTGATTCAATATTTGATTGGTTGGAAAATGAAAAGGCAGAATGCCCTATATGTAGATTTAATCTCGATTCAAACGAAATAAAAAAAGATGATTTATTAGATTTAAATATTACAAACAATACGTTAACAACAACACCTATAATTTCAAATTTTTTACCCACTCTTTCTAGTAGAAATAATATTTCATCCTCTATAAATACAGATATAGAATTACAAAGAGCTATTTTAAGAAGTATTCAAAATCCAAACAACACAGAAAATCATGAAGAAGAAGAAATAGAACCTTTAATACAACCCGTAAACACACAAAATACTTTTTATTTTACATTACCGATATCAGAACAATCAAATGTATTTAATACAGGTTGGAGCGATGATGACTTTGATATTACAAGTGAAAGTGAAAATGAAATAGATGTAGAAATAGAAAATAATGTTGAAGAATCTAACGATACAAATGAAGAAGAAGACGATGCTATAGAAATTATAGAAGAACAATTAGAAGAAATGATTAATGAAATTTATAACAATATTGTAGAAGAAGAGCTAGTTTAAATATCATCCCAATCAAAGTCATTATCATTTAATTCTGTTTTTAAATTTGAATTATCTGATACAACAGTATCAGATGTTTTAACATAATCTTCTATTTCCACGTCATTTGTAAATTCAATATTATCTGCTTCTTCATTTTTAATTTCATCAAATAATTTAATTTCTTTAAGAGTTTTTAACTCACTTATATGTTCTGCATTATAAACTTCAAGAAGGTCGCATTTTGGAAGTTTCCCAGGTTTTACTATTTCCCAATCGCGCAATCCAACTAATACAATGCCGCCATCATATATTTGATTACTTCTTTTATTTCTCCCTTTAAATTTTCCTCGAATTATACACGTTCTTTCTTTACTATCACTATTGCATTTAACTACACAGCAACCACCACCGCTGATTTTTATAACCATTGCATAGTCTTCTCCTTCTTCTTTTATTTTTCTTAATTTATGACGTCTTAAACCTTCTTTGAAATTTTTGCTAGCCATTTTTTTATGGCGATTTCCTCCTTTCGTATTTTTTACCATTTTATATAATGTATAAAAAATATTTATTATTAATTCAATTTAATAATGTATTTTGCTTTTATACAAGTTTTCAAATGAAGTATCATATATTGTATTTAACCAACTTTCGATTGTGCTATTGTGAATTTTTTTAAAGAACAATAATAGTTTTTCATCGGGTTCATAATTATATTTATCATAAAAATTTTCTAAATCATCTTCGTCTTTAAAAACTATTGATTTATTTTCAAAAATGTATTTATATTTTGTTAATCTTTCATGCCATAATGGTGTATTTTGACAATAAAATTCCCAATTATATATAGCTTCAAATTTATCAAAATTATTTTCGTTTGTTCCCAAATGAAAACAGCCTATATCATCGCTGATGCTGTATAATCTTTTTTCATTTAATGTATTATATACATTAATTGATTCTTTATTTACATTAAAAGTAAATTCTAAATTTTTTTGTCTGTTTTTTATTTTGTTTGTTATCACCTTATCATTATATTCTTTTATAGAAAATACAACAAGTAAATGGCATTTGTTTTCATAATATTTATTATCTATAAATTTTTTCGATTTAAATTTTTCTAATATTGAAATACAATTATTTATGTCTTTATTACAACATTCTTTAATATAATACATAGCTTTCAAGCAGTTATTTTTTTTTAAATGGTTAGTTAATAATTTATTTATATCTTTTACATTTGTTTTACCCCTTACATGTGCTGTTCTCATTATAAATATATAAGGGTCGCTTTTTAAACTAAACATAATATTGACAATTTCACATAATGGTTTTATATCATAATTATTTTTAATAGATTTTTTTATATTAGAATTGATTTTTTTTATTTTTGAACTATTAATAATATAGTAAAAATCATAAAATATTTTTAAAATGAATTGAATTGATTCTTTTTTAAATCCACTGTAATATATTTCTGAAAACCAGAAATAACATTCCTTTAGGCTGTTTTTTTTTAATATAGAATCAATAAAAGATAATTTTACTTCTTCCAAAAAATATAAAAATCGCGTTAGATGTAATTTAGCCATTTATATCTATTTATCTAATTATTATTAAAATCAATTTTTTTCTCATTAAAGTACATAATGGCAAATGCATGGTTAGCCCACGTTAAAGCAACGATGAAAAAACACAAAGGTATGAAATTTAAACAAGTTTTGAAAATGGCGAAAAAAACTTACAAAAAATCAGCTTCTTCTTCTTCATCACCAAAAAAACGTCGTCGCACTAAACGTAGACGTAGTAAAAGTAGAGGTAAATCCAAAAGAAAGAAGGGTAAATCTCGCCGCCGCCGCAAACGCAGACGATAAATTATATAATTATATTTAAATTTAATAATATAATTATACACGAAAAACCTCTATTTTTTTTGTAATAAGAGCTGTGATTTTTTTATCTTGTTCTATTTTCACACTTACTTCATCTCTATTTTCTAAAAATAATTTATTTAAATCATCAAAAGTAGCCTTTTTATTTATATCGTTATCCAATAAAAATCCATTAAATGACTTTATAGTTTCGTTTATTGATAATCTATAAAGGGGATTTGGATGTATATTTTTTAATAAAATTTCACAAAAAAAATTAATAAAATTATTATTATTATATCCTCCGATATTTAAATAATATATAGCTTTTAAATACAATATTGACAAAGAATAATTATCCCATGTTTTCCAAAATTTTAACAAATATTTTAAACTTTCATCAATTGATAATTTATTATAATCCAACATTTGTTTCATACAAATATTTCTAAATTTATCTATGAATTCATTTGAAAAATTCTGTAAAGCAGTATTTTTTGATACATAAGTATTAACCATTTCTGTTAATTCAATAATATTAGGAATTCTTTCTTTTTTTACTAAAAAACAAATATAGTGAATTTCCAAAGACCAAATATAGTAATCAGGTGAATATATATAAAAATAATTTTTAAGATTTTTTATATTGAGTTCGTCTGTATCAATGCTTAATCCAAAATCAATTATTATAGGCAAATTCATTTTTGCATTAAATAAAATATTATTTCCTTTTATATCAAAATGGATAATATTGTTTTCTATTAATAATTGGAGAGATTTTAGTAAATGATTATAACCATTTATAAGATTATTTAATATTTGTTTCGAATTCTTTTGTTGTATTATATAATTTAAAAAATTATCCCCTTCTATATAAAGTATTTTTAATAATATAAATTTGTTTTCACTTTCTCTTTTAAATAATGAACACTTATTTTTATCACGTGTTTCTATTTCGCTTATATTTATAAAACACGATTTTAACACTGGTGTGTATCTATTTTTATAACCATTTATTTTTTGAATTTTTTTACCTATATGTATTTCTTTTTTCGCACTTTTATTATTTATTTGAATTTTAGAAACATATTTTGTATTTTCTAATGTCTTTCCTTGACAATCTATTTCTGGTCTAAAAACACAACCAAATCCACCTTCTGATAATAAATTTCCACCTATCATTAATTAATATAAAAAAATATTTTATATTTATTTATTTTTGTTAATTATTTTTATTGAAATTATAAAATCTATTTTTATATGTTTTTTTTATTTTGGTTTTAAAAGCTTCTTTATTTAATGTTGTTTTTTCATTATTTATAAATTCTTTGGTTTGTTCGTAATCCATAAATGCAATAAAGGCATCTTTTGGTTTTTTATTATAATTTCTAGCAATATGAGTATCCATCCAAATAAGCAATTCACTTTGCAATCTACTATATAATCGCCTTTTTTTTGGTTCTTCTTTTTTGTTAGATTTGTTTTTAAAGTAGTATCTTGTACTTTTATACATTTTTTCTATAACGTCTCCTTGATAATTTTTTTTCCTTAAAAATTTTGTTTCACTTTCTATTAAATCTTTATTATCTAATATCCAGGTATCCCAGTTTTCTTTAAAAATCTTTGGGTGCTCATAACGATGTATTTGGCTAAATTCTATTAATTTTTCTAAAAATGATTCACTAAATTTAAATCGGTAAATCTTAGGTTGGTCGCTCATGATTGAATAACTAATTATTTTTCGATAAATTATATTTCAATTTAATATATAATGACCGTATTTAAAATTTTAGAAAAAATTCATTTAAATCCATACACAGAAATGTATGAAAAAATATTTATAATTGTCAATAAACCAAATGATAAAACTTTATTAAGTTATTTAAAATTGGTACCTAGAAAAAAATTAACACCATTTAAAGATTATTATAATACAGAATATACTTGTTATTATGCTTTTGTTTATCCAAAAAATTCATTAAATTTTATAACAAACTCAAATATCGATACATTAATCAATATTTTTAATGAAACGGGATATAAAATAGAATATGAAATGATGAATTTAATAAAAGATAACGATAAAAAAGATATTTTTTGTTTTATATCAAAATAAATTGATTTAATAATTATATAATATTATGAATTAAATGCCAACAAAAAGCGATATTGAAAAATACCCAGAAGAATTAGTAGAAGAATATATTTCTACACTATCACAACTAGAAATACAAGTCATGGATATAGCAAAGAAAGATCTAGAAACATCTTTTGATATACGAAAAAGTATAGGATTTATTAGTTGGATAAAGAAAAAAGAAATATGAGTATATATTAATAATGATAAGTGAACAAGAACAAACACAAACTATGCCAAAAATATCGAGTACAAATATAAATAATCAACCCAATCCTAATAAACAAACGCCGGCAAAAGAAACTCAAACACAGGGAGTTAATTCTGAAAGTGTCCCGGGTGCTGTAGGCAATTTAGCTTTAGCCACTCCGCAACTTATTGGAAATCTATTAACTTTTTTAATTACAAAATATATACAAATAATTAATTTGTGGTTTGAAAAAGTATTGGATCAAGTAGGCCTTTCACTAGGTCCTGAAACAGATTGGTCTACAGAAAATGAAAAATCAAAAGTAATTTTTAAACGTATCGCTAATATTACAGTTGATGTTTTGCAGGATGAAGAGTTTCGAAAATTATTAATGGAAATAAAAAATGAATTATCTACTATTTCAAATGAAATAGCATTACCTTTATTTAATGAATTTTTAGATGTCCTTCAACCCATAATTGACGAACAGGGTAATAAATTAATCAATACCGGAACGAAAGGAGCAGAAACAGCTATTAAAAAGGGTATTCAATCCGCGGTTACTGCTGCGAATGCTGTTCCGGCTGTTAGTGCTGCTAATTTAACTGCTAATGCTGTAGCTTCTGCCGCAAATGCCATCGGAAAAAGTTTGGAAGCATTGGTTATTGCTGTCGAAACACTCATAAAAGTAATTGAAGGTTTAGATGCAAAAGGAAATGCTATTACAGCACCATTAAAAAAAGCGATTGAATCTTTTAATAGAGTAAAAAGTCTATTTGAAGATACTAAAAAAACGATTGATAGCTTGACCAATAAAATTAATTCTTTTAACCCAAACAAAATAATATCCAATGCTACGCCCAAACTATCTACACCTAACGTTGATACTCAGCAAACAAAGCCAGTCGTAGGTGGAAGAAAGCGTAGAAAATCAAGACGAAACAAAAAAAAATCCAAAAAAAAAAGAACTAGAAAACGAGCACTAAAAAAAAAGCACTAATTAGAGTTGCTTTTTTTCCAAAGAGACCAGCTAGTATCTTGTTTAACTTCCGATTTTTTTTCATATTTAATATTAAATGCCCAAAAATCTTTTAATTCGCCCTTATATTTATACTTATTAGACTTATTAGCAGAAATTTTTTTAGATTTCATAGATTTATTTGTTGACAACTTTGGTTTAATAAACAAATCATCATCCGGCCCTTTTTCTAGTTTTTTTTCTTTTTCCAATTTCTTTTTTTCTAAGGAGTCTTTTTGCTGTTGTTCAATATCATGTTTTCTATCTATATATAATTTGGAACAATTATACGTTTTACAAAATTTTCTACAAATAGTATCCAAATAATCAAAAGAAATATTATTTTTATATTTTTTATCAGCATAATAAAACCACACTTCATCTTTTTTATTGTATTCCATTATGACATTTCCGTTGGGAGTATTTTCTATTACACAAATATTTTTATAATAATTATCATCGTGGATTGGTTCATCTTGATTCGTTTCCAATTTATATTTATCAGTATAAATTTCTTTTTCTACTTTCTCTTCTTCTATAACATCAATACAATCATTTAAAGATTTTTTTATTTGTGGTCGCCAAATATATTTTTCTACAAAAATAGAACTCAATATAAAACTACAAAATATAGTAAAAGGAACAACCGAAACGAAATAAATAAATTTATTTATTTCTGAAATATCTTCACCATTACAATAACACAATTCATAATCCATATATTGTATATTAAAAACATTTATTTAAATTCTTTGTATAAGCATATTTTGTACTATAACCATTGTTCAACCATATATTAGCACATCTCTTGCAATATCTATATTTTTCTAATCCTAATAAATATGGATCTACAATATAAACCTTTGTTTTTTTTGTTGTTTTACAAGTATAACATTCTTTCTTTTTTTTCGTTTTCTTTTTAGGTTCAATGATATCCCATATCGTTTTTTTCTCAGAAGTTTTTTTTTCTTCGTTTACCATTTTTAATCTTAAACTCATTAAATCTTCTATTTCTTTTTGCATAGTATTAACTTTTATTTTCATATATTGTTTGGTTTTATTATTAGGATGTAAACAAACCAAATACATACCGTTTACTTTTAAACCATAATTCTTTTCCAGCATATATTTATATGTATTTAATTGTAATGAATAATGCCAGTAATTACTGTCTGGTAAATGATTAATACATTCTGTAATAGCATAATTATTCCAGTTGGATTTTTTTATTTCCTTACATCGTTTCCAATCATATAATTCTATTTCTCCACATTCATTCATATACATCATGTCTATACTTCCACATAATTTCAATTCTTTATCCCATACTATCATCTCAGTTCGATAGGGCAACATATTTGTTTCTCTTTTTACCCAGTCATCAAATTCCAAAAACCATTTATATTCAATGCTATCATTTTCGATTTCCATTTGATTATAATAACATTCAATATCGTAATGCATTTTTGTTCCAGCGGCAGCAGCTTCGTCTCTATTTTTATCCCACATAGCTTTAATTTCATCTTTTGTCATACCATAATATTTATAACCCGGCTTCCAATTTTTACCTTTCATCATTTTATCAATAATTTTATCCGCATCAAAATGTCCGAAATGAGAATGATTCCAAGTTGTCACACTCATAAAACTACTATCTCCATCAACGGTATAAATATGAGGTCCTTCATCAAAAATGACGTGACTATCTCTTTCATGAGCATTTACTTCAGCTAAATAATTTGGTTCTGTGAATGTTTGCATATTGTATAATAGATATTAAGTAAATAAATTTAATATCAATTTAAATTGTTGATGGGTTGAAGGTAGATTTATATCGAATTACTGGAATATCGTATATAGGAGTTGTTTCCGTTGCTTTATAGTAAGTATATAATTTTATATCTATTTCAACCCCGTTTGTATCATTTAAACCTATCATTTTAATATCAACATTATGATTCGCAATTACGTTTCCGGCTTTATCAAAATATAATCGAAATTTACTGCTTTGAGAAGGTATTTTATCGCTTATACTATTTGTCGCACCAAATATATTTGTTTTATTTAAATCATTTATAATTTTATTTGTCCAATCAGATTCAATTGCTAATCCAAATTCCATTGCATCGACATTCGCTCTGAGTGGACCGCTTTGCAAATCATTATCAACAGTTATTTTGTTAAATTCATTAAAGGTTTTATTTAATTCTATTTCAAAATACATTAAATCTGGTTCTGGATATGTATTAGTTGGATTGGCTGGCGTAGGTGAATTTAGTATTGCATCGGGTATATTTACTTGTATTCGAACATAGGGAGCGTTAATATAACCGATTATACTTTCTACACCTGTGGAAATAGTGGGATTATTAAAAGCCGTAGGATTTAATTCAGCTTGATTAATGATATTGATTTGTTCTGGCGTTAATGATTGTCTTTGATTACCAGAAACAGGAGGAGGTAGAGATGGAGGTGTTGGCGCCGTGGTCGGGACATTAACGGCGATTGGTGTTAATGGTGGTCTAAAGGGCGCATTGGGTGTAGTGATGGCTGGTGTATTTATTGTAAAATATTGGTCGTTTGTTTTATCAGTTTCATTTTTTTTTTTCGATATGATAAATGTCAAGGTAGTAAATGTATTAACAGTGGACCCCCAACCTAGTTGTTTATTAACCATTCCTATTTGGATTTTTCCATCGACAAAAATATTTGTATCATATTCTTTAGTTAAATTAAAACTTGGAATAGATATTGGTGCAGTTCCGCCCCTCTGTACTGTGGCTATCTGCCAATTAACATACCTCGCTCCAGTATTAGACGCGGGATCGATTGGTGGTCGGACAAATTCATGTTCAACGTCAACAATTTGTTTACTAGTCAGGGGTGTTCCATAAATAGTAGAAACAGAAAAATTTATATCATTAGTCGGAGGAGATGATGTTATCTCATAATTAATATTGGGCAATTTTAATGTAGAAATAACTTTTGTTAATACACCTGCAAAAGGAATTTTGATACTTGGCAAATAAAATAAATCTTCAATTGCTCTAGGGTTAAGATCTACTTGTAATGTCAATATATAGTAATTAAGACCTTCCACTTCTAATCCATTTAAAAGAATTTTTTTTGTATCAATAGAATTACATCTAAGTGAGCCGGTAGTTGGTTTACTCATAATTAAATTAGTACATCTTACATTACCACTAACATCGACACTAAAACTACCCGAATTATTATCAAATTGTTTTAAATTATTTGCTTCGCCTACACTAAGTAAAAGCGGTGGTTGTTTTTTACGTTCGACTAAACTTACTTTTTTAATATCAAGTCTGTTATATTCCATAAAACCGGCATGACTATAAGGAAATCTATTATCAATATTGTTGCCAATAATAAATTTAGGTAGCGTATTGTTATTTAAATCGTCTAAATTATCTTTGTTTTCATTAATATTTAAATCACCTAATACATATGTTGTATCCAAAATTTTGTTGTTATTTCCAATAATGATACTTTCTTGTGTTTTATTAAAACTAATATCACAACAATTTGAGTCCCCTATAATTTTTGCATCACAAGTTATATTAGGATAATCGGTGATATTAGTAGATATGCGATTGTTGTTGCCTATTATTTTTCCCGATGATAACCCTTTGTTAATTTTATTAGAATCTATTATTTTATTTTCTGTTCCTACTATTGAATGTATTTCATTATTTTCAACATTTACCATATTTTCGAAACCAAATATTTGAACATAATCAACCCGAGACGTATTGTCTTCCCCAAAAACTAAATTTTTACTTCCAAAAATAGTGTTTCTAGCCCCTATCGTTAAATTATAAAATTTTTCAAATGAATTATTGAAGGCATGATTTTCACCTATTGTTAAAGAATAATTTAAATTAGTGATAATAGATTCATTTACTAAACTAAAAGTATAATCAGAATTATTAACACTAGAATCACTTCCCAATAAACAAGAATGATGACCGCCACTAAAAGACAAATTATTTCCTGCTTTTAATATATTTTTATCTAAATTGTTAACATATAAATCCAATAAAATAGTATTTGAATAAATAGTTTGGTTTGTTTTTACTGGTGGATTTATAGAAATGTTTTTTGAAACAATTAAAACCCCCTTTTCTTCACCACTAGAACCAAAATTATATGGGTTATTTACAGATGTATTTGTCCCTATCATAACGTTTCCTAATACTGATAAAAAAGAATTAGTATTTTCGTTAGTTTCTGCATTAGTGTTATCAAAACCTATAAAAATTTTTTTATCATAATAAATATTGCTTTCTCTAGTAGGTTTCCATAGACTAGTATCTATTTCTGTTGGGTCTACTTTAATTTTTGACCAATTATTAGAACCTGTTTTAATTAATAATCCATTAATACCTTTTTCTTTATCATATTTAATTGTTCCAATATTTGCTTCAATATTTTGATTCCAATTGCCTATTGTAATTGTTTCAGATAAATTTAATGAACCGTTTATGTCAACAGTTGCATTATTTTGTGAAAATTCAGTGGGTTTTTTATTAAAAAAGAAACGGCTATTATTGGTAATGTACAATTTAATATTGGAAGATTCGTCATTAATTTTTAAATTATCATCATTTTCACCTACAATAAATTTAATTCCGTGTTTTTCATTTTCTCGTTGTAATCTTCCTGGATTATACCAATAACCTATACCAACCCCTTTATTACCAACACTATCTTCATTAAATGCTATAACATGATTTCCACCAATTCCTTGAAATTTTAAATTATCAAAATTGCCAAATGATAATTTACTAAATGGTTCACTAGTTCCTATACCAACTGAAGTTTCATATTTTTCATTTTTATGATAAAATTTCTCATTTTTATAATTCCAATATCCCCCTTTAGCATTTAAATTATTTACATTAAAATTTCTTCTGTTTCCTGAATGTTGCTTCCACATATATATTTTAATTATATAATTACTAATTATATAATTACTAATAAAATTTAAAAATACGCTTCTTTTTTTTTTTCGTCTTTCTTTTTTTGCTCTTTTTTCGTCTTTTTTTTTTTTTTTTTTTTTTTTTTATTTTTTTTTTTATGATCTTTTTTTTATTGATTTTTTTTTATATGATTTTTTTTTAATTGATTTTTTTTTAATTG
>Ga0181404_1000101_pt1 | contig 24169 bp, 32 predicted proteins | sample 27SPOviralmetaG_FD_130133 | JGI IMG/M metagenome (GOLD analysis project Ga0181404, IMG submission 130133) | Marine viral communities from the oligotrophic San Pedro Time Series (SPOT) site, San Pedro Channel, CA, USA - 27 SPOT_SRF_2011-10-25 | ecosystem: Environmental > Aquatic > Marine > Strait... | reverse complement strand
TCTACAACTGTCAACGGAAATTCTACACCTGTCAATGGAAATTCTACAACTGTCAACGGAAATTCTACACCTGTCAATGGAAATTCTACAACTGTCAACGGAAATTCTACAACTGTCAACGGAAATTCTACAACTGTCAACGGAAATTCTACACCTGTCAACGGAAATTCTACGCCTGTCAACGGAAATTCTTATACAACTACCGCGCACAAGAAGGGGCTGGGTAGTTATCTTTATATAATTATTGCGTTAATAATAATTGCGGTCGTATTTGGGTTATATTTTATATTTTAAAAAAAAATATTATATTACAGATAAAATGAGTAGTACACAGTGTCCGCCTCCCCCCGTTGGGAAGACCCTATATGATAAAATGAGTGATGCCATAGACGCGGCAGGAGGTAATCAGAAATGTAAATCAACTTTTAATAATGCGGTATCGTCTGGTATGTCTACGGCATCTGTGTCAGCGGCAGTGCACATCCCGTTTGCATCGGCAGGCTTCAGCGCGAATATGTCCTCTTCCCAAAACAATTTGCGCGAAAAGTTGACCAAAGAAGGTTGTAGCGATTTATTCATGAATATTAATCAGCAAATAAATTCTAGTCAGGCTATACTCTGCCAAATAACTAATTCACAAAGTACAACATCGGTATCTTCCAGCGCTAATGCAGCTATTAATATTACTCAAGGACAACCGGACTCCCAACAACTAGCTTTAAGAACCGCGGCCTTGGGGCTAATTTCAAAACCAATACCTCCAATACGCCCGGGAATAGGGGGAGGTACCCCTACAAGCGAAGACTACCAAATGTATTCAATTGCATTGGAAAATTATAATGACGCTATGAAGATTACTGAACAAGAAATTAACAGTGTGATGGGTAAGGTTGTCATTGACAAGACAAACTTTATGAACTCGGCTAATGTTGATATGAGAACTATTAGTAACGTGAATGCTATCTCAACCACTGCCATAGCAACCCATTTTAAACAGGTTGCACATGCGTCTGCTATGAACACACTTAAAAATAAAACAGGTATTGGTTCCAGTTCTACCCCAACAAAATCAATTGTAACAAATAGAATTAACAGTAAAGAACAGAGCATCACTAGTGCTATTAAGAATCAGTTACATAATATCAAAGTGCAATCTCTTGCCGAATCAAGTGTTGATATTGTTTTTTATGGCGCTTTAGATATAAAGGGGGTAACTTTTGATCAACACGCGGGGTCTAGAATTGTTGCTAATAATATAGTTACAACCGCTACAAATCTTGGAGCGAAGGTAGCATTAGGCATGCTAAGCGATGCGCACACTTCCACTAAGTCTCAGAACGTCTCCACCGGAGAGGGTGCTGTACTCCAGAAGCTTCTTGCCGGTCAGGTAGCAATGACTAAAGCGAACGCCGCTGGCGCTGAAAACATGTTTAAAACTGCAATGTCCGGCAGCGGGTTCGGTATGTTATTATTAATACCTGTTATAATAATTGGAGCGATACTAATGTTCTTTCCTAAAGTTGCTAGTATAATTGCCCCAGGTCCTCTTAAATATGTATTGGCGGGTATATTACTGTATCTCATAATAGCTTGGTTTATGGGTTTCTGGCCTTTTAGTAAGTCCAAGCCTCCTCCGTCGTCTCCCAAGAAAAAGCCTGCTTCGTAGTCACGGTGACGACCTAAAGCTCAGGATGTTCGCAGTTGGCACGAAGGACATTACCGGAAATTCAATAAATGTTAAAAAAATAATATAATATTATAATAAATGAATAATTATTACATTTTGGGGTTTGCCGCGGTAGTTATTTTAGTTTTAATTTTGTTTACCACCGGAGAATTTAAAGGAGCGGTTATAGTGCCTGATTATCATGGTCCTTATATTCCTACTCAGGAAGGTTCTTCCAGAGGCGGCAACATGATGTATACATATAGAGATTTAGGGGTACCGCTTTGGAAATGGAATGATTGTTGCAGCGGTTAATTTTTTTGAATTACATACGAATTAATTTTAAGAAATAATTTATATGTAATTATAAGAATGAAGGTAATCACTCGTAGCGGAAATAAAGAAGATGTACGCTTTGATTTAATTACTGCTAAAATTAAAAATCTTTCAGAAGATCCCGAATTGGGACATAAGTTAAATACAGACCCCGTTTTTGTTGCTCAAAATATATGCAGCCTTATTTATGACGGAATTACAACATCTGAACTAGACGATTTTGCTGCGAGTTTTTCTGCTACTTTATTTAAAAACGATCCTGATTATCTTGTTCTTGCTAGCAGAATTGCTATTAATAATCACCACAAGAATACGGAAGCTTTGTTTGAAAATATTATGCATAAACTAAACTCAGCTGGAATTATTTCAGATGAGTTTATGAAAAACTTACAAGAACATAGTTTGCAAATTTCGGAAATGTTTGATTACAACAGGGATTATTCAATTTCTTATTTTGGATTTAAAACTCTCCAAAACGCTTATCTATTAAAACTTGACGAAGAAATTGTAGAAAGACCTCAGCATCTTTTTATGAGAGTGGCGCTTTCTATTCACGGAAGTAATATGGAAATGGTAAAAAATGTTTATAATTCATTATCAAACAAATACTATACGCACGCTACTCCTACGCTATTTAATTCTGGTACCAATTATCAACAATTGAGTTCTTGTTTTCTTCTAGGAACAGAAGACTCAGTTGAAGGTCTGTACAAGACCGGTGCGGACATGGCTCAAATTTCTAAATGGGCAGGGGGGATAGGGGTTCATATTTCGAACGTAAGGGCAAAAGATTCTTACATCAACAAAACTGGCGGAAAAAGTAATGGGATTATGCCTCTTCTTAAGGTTTACAATAACATTTCAAGGCATATTAATCAGAGTGGAAAGCGCAATGGTTCGTTTGCTGTTTACATAGAACCGTGGCATGCCGACATCTATGAGTTTCTAGATGCAAAGAAAAATAACGGAGCCGATGATATGCGCGCGAGAGACCTCTTTTATGCACTCTGGATTCCAGATTTGTTTATGATTAGAATAAAGAACGATGAAATGTGGTCACTGATGTGTCCAAATGAATGTAAAAATTTATCTGATAGATGGGGAGACGAATTTGAGGAAATGTACAAACTTTACGAAAGTCAAGGCAAATTTAGAAAACAGGTGAAGGCAAAGACTCTATGGGAAAAAATTATTAATACGCAAATTGAAACTGGATCGCCTTATATTCTATACAAAGATACTGTTAATCGTAAGTCTAATCAAAAACATTATGGAATGATTAAGAGCAGTAATTTGTGCACGGAAATAGTAGAATATTCGGATTCTAAAGAGACGGCGGTATGCAATCTAGCAAGCCTGTGTCTCCCGGCGTATATTAAAAACGGAGAATTTAATTTTAAACTTCTCGGAGAAAAGACGCAAGAACTTGTTGTAAATCTCAACAATATCATTGATATCAATCATTACCCCACGCCAGAGTCTAGATTTTCCAATAATCTACATAGACCGATTGGAATCGGCATTCAGGGTCTTGCAGATGTGTACATGATTCTTAAAATGCCATATGAATCAGAATCCGCCAGGGATTTGAATAAGAAAATATTTGAATGTATTTATTACAATTCCCTTCTTATGTCAAACAGTCTTGCGGGGCGATACGGTCATTATGAGACTTTCCAAGGGTCTCCGTCTAGTCGGGGTATACTTCAATTTGATATGTGGAATGTTACACCAAGTTTTTACTCAAAAAATGAATGGGATACATTAAAAGAAAGTATTAAAAAGTCCGGTCTTCGCAATAGCCTGCTTGTTGCTCCTATGCCAACCGCTTCTACTGCACAAATTATGGGAAACAATGAATCATTTGAACCGTATACATCTAATTTGTATACGCGGGCTGTTTTATCTGGTAATTATATCATCGTGAATCAACATCTTATTAATGAACTTAGAAATCGCAATTTATTTAGCAAAGAACTTATTGAAAAGATTATGTTAAATAGGGGCTCTGTTCAAACGCTCGAGCTTCCAGAGGATATTAAACAAGTTTATAAAACATCTTGGGAAATGTCTCAAAAGAAAATTCTAGAACAGGCAGCCGATCGCGGAGCGTTTATTTGTCAAAGTCAGAGTTTAAATTTGTTTGTAAATCCGCCACAACCTAAAGTAATTCACTCTATTTTAATGCATGGGTGGACAATTGGGCTTAAGACTGGTTCTTATTACATTAGAACAAAATCTATTCTTGAAAATCAAAATTTTACGACTGATGTATCTAAAGAAAAGAAATCCGAACCAGGAGAATGTTTGATGTGCAGCGCGTAGTTTAAAAATTTAAATATGTATATTATTTTAATATGAACCTGATAGCGCAGCAAAAAATAATCGAATATTCGATTATATTGTTTTTATTATTTATAGTTTCTAGGACAAAAACCCCATTGATATTAACATTTTCTTGCATTTCCATGATTATGCATATTATTAGACTATTTAAGTTGTATAAAACAGGGGTATATAAAATTTCAAAGTCTTTAATAGATAAGATATTTTTTTTACTTGTTTCTATTATTCTTTTAGTTTATTGTCTTCAATCTAAGGATGAATGGATTATACTGTTTGGTTTATTTGTTTTCTTCTCAAAAATATTAGATTTTTATAGCGAAAATGATTCGATAATTGAAGAAATATCTACATTAATTGTTTCTTTTATAATAACTAAACTAATCGCAAACTATTTTATATATAAATAAAAGAGCTAATGCAATCACTATAATTACGACCGTAATTATACCATTTAAATTGTTAGATCTATTAGTAAAATTATGCATAAATTCTTCGAGTGTTGGAGAGTCTTTGCCTAATTTATTGTTTACAGATTTATGAAATGAATATGCCCATTTTATTAATTCATCTTTGGAATCAAGAGAATCTTTAAGATTTGATTTTTTAAAAATTTCTTGAGAAGAATTTGTGCATTTATCACACGGTAAAACTTTCATTATATTTTCATAGAAAGAAAAGTAAACTTGTTTATCTTCTGAATTTGGGGTTTTTGGGTAACCATTTGCCACAAAATGAATCGTTTGCCAAAAATACGGCCCCCATAGTTTTGGGTTAATGTTTGATTTACCCGATAAACTCATTTATAATTAAATTAATATTTTATTTAAAACACTTAAAAACGTAATTTAATAAATAAATACTATGGATCACTCACTTGACGATTCTTGGACTCTTTATTTACACTATAAAGATCTTGGTAAATTGTACAACGACAATGTTGAAAAATTAATTGAAATAAATGATATTATAACATTTTGGAAAACATTTAATAACATACCCAAGATTTACGAAATATTTTCAGATGGGAGATCCATTAAGAAAATGAAAAGAAATAACGCAATACCATGTGCATATTCTTTTTTTAGAAGCAATGTATTTCCATGCTGGGAAGACGATAAAAATAAAGAAGGATTTGAATTTTCAGTTAAAAACGGAAATCAATTACAAAAATTCCAAGAAGAATGGATGAATTGTATATTAGAGTTAATCTCTAATAAACAAGAAGTTTATAAATGCATAAATGGCGTAAGAATGGTTGATTGTACAAAATACGATAGCGTTCTGTATAGAATGGAAATTTGGGTAGATTCCGGAGAAAATAAAGACACAATCGAACAAATTTTAAAATCCGATTATTTTGGGCTTAAAAGATATAAATTCTTATATCGCAGTCATAAAAATATTAAAGAAACAGTATAAAGTCATAATTTATTATAAATTATAAGTACAAATGACCGAAATGAATAAACTTCTAGAACGTCTTGATAAAATTGAGGAAAGTATTAATGCAAAGCTCGATCCTCTATTAGACCTTCTTCAAACCATAATTTCAACAAATCTTAAAAAGACATCTACGGCTACAACTATTGAAAATGAATCTTCAAATGTACAGACACCGGAGTTGATGTACATATCAGATTCTGAAAATGTATACATATCGGGGAATAAAACTTATGATAATCGCGAATTGATCAAGGCAACGTTTAGAAGTTCAAGCTGGAATAAAGAAAAATCAGCTTGGACTTTTAAGAAATTTGAAGATTACGAAAAGACTTTAGTTAATGTATTTCCAAATATAATTAAGGGTCAATAGTAAAAACAGATAAAATACATTTCCCAGATCCCACTTCTCGGCCCCATGCGCGACGAATACGCGAATCTTTGAAACAATAATAAAAAACGTCTTTTTTACGAAGACCTAATGTTTTTGCCATCGTCTTGACTCCTAACTTTGTACCACGAGAGTTATTCAAAAGCGTGAAAACGGGATTCATATTAATTACAAATATAATTTCTCTTTAAATTAAAATATTTGTAATTATTAAAATAATGGATTTTGGCAAGAAAGGTGACGCAAAGAAGGCTATGAAGCTTCATCATAAAGAGGGTATTACACTTAAACAGGCTTGGAAACGAGTCAAAAGTAAAGATAAAAAGTCTAAGAAAAGAAAGACGTCATCTCCTAAAAAAAGAAAGGCAGTTTCGAATGCCAAGAAAGCCATGAAATTAAAGTGGAAAGAGGGCATTACTCTTAAACAGGCTTGGAAAAGGGTAAATAAGTTTGGAGATACGGTTTGTCCCCCTGGTTATGAACCAAATGCTAGATGGGCTGGTAAGCCGGGTCAGAGGCAATGTATTAAAGAATGTGAAATTTTTAAGGTCAGGGACCCTGATACGGGAAGATGCACAAATGCGATAACATATGGACAAAGACAAGGCATGATAGCCCTCCCCGACGGCATGGAAATTAATCCTGCCACTGGCAGGCTAAGAAAGGTTTGCTTACCTCCGAATATGAGAGACGCCGGCGGAAGATGTGTTAAACCGACGACTCCCATTGTATTAAAACCGGGCTATGAAATTAATCCGGCTACTGGAAGACAGCGTAAAATGTGTTTGCCCGGTGAATATAGAGATCCAAACTCCGGAAGATGTAGAACTATTAAAGATTTTTCTATAGAGCCATTAATCATGGACCCGACGGTTGGTTTGGCGGGGTTTGGCAAGGGATACAGATTTGGTAATAGCAGGAAATGCGGGTTTGGAAAATGCAAAGCGTGTACGGGAAGTTAATTGTATTTCCGGTCCACCTTGAAATATTAATGTTATCTAAATTTAATTTCATATAACTATTAATTTTTAAAAAAAATGTGAAATATATATTAAAATATAATGAACTCTTATTTTGGTATGGCCACTGTTTGTCCACCTGGTTACCGACCTAACAAACGTTATCGTGCTAAGCGCGGTCAGCGTCAGTGCCTAAAAGGTGCTCCAAAGAAAACTCTAAGAGAGCTTCAGGCTATCGCGGCTGCGAATAGTGTATCGATTTACAAACGTCGCAATGACGATATGGGTTTCACTCGCACACCGCTTACCGTACGTGCTCTTAAGTACAGACTTACAAAGTTGAAGGTTGCTCATTTTGGTATGGCAACTGTTTGTCCACCCGGTTATTCGCCTAACCCAAATTGGCAGAGAAAACCTGGTCAGCGCCAGTGCCTCAAGGACAATGTAAAGAAGGCTCTTAAGAAGGCTGCTGCTAAGAAAGCAAGGCCTACATTAAAGGATCTTCAGGCTCTTGCTCGTGCTAATGATGTATCAATTTACAAGCGCCGCAGGGACGATATGGGTTTCACTCGTACACCACTTACTGTTAAGGCGCTCAAGCTTCGCCTTACAAGGATGAGGGTACCATACAAGTAAATGCAAATTTAAATCTTAAATCTTAAATATAATTTATAATTTTTTAAAAATATAAAGTTATAAAATATATAATACTACGATGGAGCCAATTCTTTCCGAAGCCTCTAATAGATATGTTTTGCAACCTATAGTGTGGACTAAAGTATGGGAAGCATATAAAAAACATCAACAAGCTTTCTGGACGGCCGAGGAAATAGATTTTCCAGCTGATATATCAGACTGGGAACAACTCTCTGAAAGCGAGAAATTTTTTATCTCCAATGTTTTATCTTTTTTTGCAGGCTCCGATGGTATAATATTCGAGAACTTATCTATTAACTTTATTGACGAAATTAAAGTACCGGAGATTAGAGCTTATTACGGTTGGCAGGCTGCCATGGAAACTATACACTCGGAGACATATGCTTTAATGATAGATACGTATATACCAGAAGACTCTAAATACAAAATTTTTAATGGAATAAAGGAGTTGTCCGGTGTTAGAAAGAAGGCTGATTGGACGCAAAAATGGTTAAATAAAGATATCTCATTTCAGGAGAGACTTGTTGCGTTTACTATAGTAGAAGGTATATTTTTTTCCGGTTCTTTTTGTGCCATCTTTTGGTTAAAATATGTTAAAAAGTTAATGACAAAAGCCCTTGGTAAAAGTAATGAGCTTATAGCTCGTGACGAATCTTTACACACAGACTTTGGAGTGCTATTGTATTCTTATATAGAAAACAAGTTGTCAGAAGAAAGAATAAACGATATGATGAAATCCGCCGTAGAAATTGAAAAAGAGTTTATTTGTGATTCTTTTCAATGCAATCTCATAGGAATTAATGCAGACTCTATGAAAACATACATAGAATTTCAAGCTGATAGACTTATAGAAAAACTTGGATACTCAAAAATCTACAACTCGGTCTGTCCTTTTAATTTTATGGATACCATGTCATTGGACGGCAAAAGTAATTTTTTTGAACAGCGTGTTACAGATTATAATCGCCCAGAACAGATAGAAGATAAAGAATTAGAATATTTAGACTATTTTTAATTGATTTAAAGAATTGTATTATTATAATTTATAAAAATGGCTCCTAGTTCTACGGTCGTACCAGTAGATGCTTCTAAGACTGACGATAAGACTTATACACTTTCAGATAAGGATGTTCAGCTTATGCTCTCTGTTGTAAATGTGGTATCGGCACGAGGTGGGTTTAAGCCAAATGAGTTTAGATTGGTCGGCGAACTTTTTGAGAAGCTTTCTGATCTAACAAAGGAAGAGGAGGAAGAAAAGAAGGCTTAAATTGCAAAAAAATTATTAACTTAAAAATTCCATATCATCAATAATCGTACAGATGGCTACGATTATTGACGGTAGAGGCAATCTTAGACGGAAAGATCCTGAAAATATAATAAATAAGAAATTTAAATCAGAAGAAGATAAAATCGAAGAAGATAAAATCGAAGAAGATAAAATCGAAATAATGTCTATTGAGGAGTACAGAAATTTAAAATTTACTCCTGAACAAGAATGGAATAGTAGTTATAATCCAACAAAAGTATCAATAGAAGCATTACATGCCATTGAAGTAAAAAGAAGAGGAAAAGGCCCCGATAAAAAGATCTACGGTGCCGGATGTAGTGGGCCTGGACCGTATTACGACCCATCCTGTAATCATATTCATATTTGGAAAAATAAGAGTCTAATTGAAAATTTTATAGGAGAGCAATCTCAAAATGTGCCATACGTTCAGTTCATAGATAGTAAACCGGGGCTTTATTGCTGTATTTGCCATTGTAAAAATTCTCAATTTTATCTTAAATGGACAGATAATTTGAATGACTGCCAAGAAGAGCCTGTTATTCTGCAAAAGCATAGCGTTTACAAAGAAAAGGATTTTTTACCAAAAGACAAAATAAAAGTGTTTTCTAAATGTATTCCTAAATCTGAGCCTATTAAAGAACCGAATAATAGAATATTATCTAAATGGAAATCTTTTATGTTTAAAGTCGTGCATTCTCTTAAAAACGATAAGATAGTTTATCCGGTTTCAAGCTTTAAATCTCTTTATTTGTGGCCATGGCAGTTAACTCATTATCAAAAATTTAAACTTAAATTCCCTGATTATAAATCTGGCATTATATTTTTAAAAAGTGACATTGATAAGTTTAGAGACAATTACGCTATCATTGCTTGAAAAAATAATGTATACATTTATTAAAATGAGTAAATACGATAAACTTTTTATAGACATATGCACTAAGTATGCAGATATGTCTTTCGCCCAGAGGAAAAAAGTAGGCGCGGTAATCGTTAAGGAAAATACCATCGTATCAGACGGTTATAACGGTACACCGGTCGGTTTTGACAATAACTGCGAAGACCCTGATGGCAAAACTTATTGGTATGTTTTACACGCAGAAGCCAATGCGATAACAAAAATGGCTAGAAGTAATACAAGTTGTAAAGATTCTACATTGTATATAACTCTTTCTCCTTGTAGAGAGTGTTCTAAACTAATAATTCAATCTGATATAAAGAGAGTAGTGTATAAAGAAAAATATAAAGATACCTCTGGGTTAGATTTCTTAGGAAATTTTAATATAGAGTGTATTCAAATAGAATAATGGACCCTCTTGTTATTTTAGAAACAGGGAAAATAGATTGGGACGCTATTATAAAATTAAGCAAAGACTCCGATTTGGATAAAAATATTAAAAAATTTTATTGTAAAAAATGCGGGTCATGTTTCTACAGTAAAAATTATCAAGGGGGGTTTCCTCTTTGCGTGAAACACAGAAATAACACGTTTAAAAATAATTAATTACTTATTTTAAGAATATAAATGGAGGAATCAAGATTAGATCGTCTTGAGAGAGAGATTTCTGAGTTAAAAACTAAATTTAAAAATGATAAACCAAAAAAAGAAAAAAAACCAAGAGCCCCTTCTGATTATAATACATTTATGAAGAATTTCATAAGTGAGCAAAAAACAAAACTCGGAACCGAATATGATCATAAAGCAGTTTTTAAGGCTGCTGCGGAACAATGGTCAAAAAAGAAGCAGCCGTGATAAAATTAAACAATTTTCGCATATAAAACACTGAAAAAGATTTGAATAAAGTATATGATTTGTTTTGCAGTTACAATAAGTATTACATTCTTTGTTTATAAAGGCTTTATAATATTTATTTAACGTATAAGTCTCTTTGTTTAGATTAGAAATTTCAAATAAACTTTTGCATATATCCGAAATATTATTATTCATAATTATAGAGTTTTCTAAAAAACTGTCGTTGTCTTTTTTAATGTATTTTAGAATAATTTCGTCTACTTTTACGCCAAAATCCTTTATGTAATTGTCTTTTATCTGGAATTCAAAGTTTTTAGTCTTTTTAAAACAAATTATAATACAATAAGACATTATCTGAGACATTACAATCTTGATTTCTGTAAAAAAATTAGATAACATATATATGTATTGTATCTTTGGATATGTATATATGTCTCTTACTATTATTATATAATTAGAGTATTTATCTTTTAAGTTTTCTGTTAAAATTTTAAATTTATTGTCTGTAAAATTAATAATCTTGTAAGTCTCGTTGTCTAGCATATATATACATTCATTTATTTTAGTAAATGTATAAAATGCATAACTTATACACTCTTTGAATAAAATATCGTCTGAATCATCTAAAAATGTAAAAGTTTGTTTTATAGTTTTATATTTAATATATTTTTCAGGATCCACGATAGATTTAGAGGGTCTAGAACTTTGATTAGAATATATAAAATTTTCTTGATTAATCTGTATGTCTTTATTTTCTAATATTATAACCGACATGGTTTCTAATTTAATAAAAGATGTCTCAATATTAGTTTATTATAATAATTAAATTTTTTACTATGATCGTCTTCTCTCCAACGTACATGGTTCATTGCCGTGTGCGTAAGTTCGTGGGCTATTAAATTTTTAAGCTGTTTTATACTTTTAAGTTTACCCTGTTTGTTTCTTAGAGTTAAAAAAATCTTTCTATACCTTGCTCGCAACTGTTCATCTTCTCCTACGCTTTGTTTATGTGTACGTTTTACTTCTTTTGGCTTATTTAATCCTTCAAATTTAATAGAACCTTGATCTTTTATTAACTGCATTTCTTGTAAAACGTATGGTGTTTGTAAAAGTATATTTATTTCCGGTGTACGCTTTTCTTTAATTTCAATAGATATAAAACATCTTAAAATTAAAAGATCTATATCATTTAATAGTTTTGCGGCCTTGTCTGGGTCTTGTAGATTAAGTACCTTGTAATTTGCTACTTTTACATAATTTTTGTTTTCATTAAAATCCCAAACAGTCATATTAATGTAACGTAATGTATTATTTATTTAAAATAATATTAACACCACCGTCTGAATCTTTTACGGTTTTAATAATAGGTTTGTTTTTTGTAGATATTTGTTTATAAAAGTTATTTATAGGTCTTCGGGTCTTTGTTTTATTTTGTAGTAATATATCCCGATTCGGTGCATTAATCATTTTATCCTGTTTTTTATTTTTATAATCATTAAATTTTTTTAGCACTATAAACATTTCTAATGGAAGAACTTTTGCAATTTTTGGTATAAGGCCCAAATTTGTGGGTAATGCATTTATTATAAAAGGAAATTTTTTAACTCTTTTGTCAAGTAATAATATTCTTGCCTGTTCCCTATCTACGATTATTATATTAGTAGACAAATCCGGATAAGAGTATAATTTTTTTAAAGCGTTATAACTTTTATAACAATCTTTAAGTAAGTACACCGTCTGCATTTAGAGTATATATCATTTAATAATTTATAATTTTTTTGAGTTTTTATTATATATTATTACTATAATATAATGGCGCAATTACTAGAACCAGATGAAGTAGATGGAGACATATATGACGAAATCGCTAATTTGGAAAATTGGCAGGCCATGTTATCAGATTTAATTGCTAATAACGATATATCCCAAGAAGAATTTGATTCTGAGATGCTTAAAACTAGATATTATTTAGACATTAAAACAAAAACTTACGTATTAGACGACGACGACGTAGAAATTATAGAAAAACTTAGAAAATATAAGAGTTCTTTAACTGAAAATTATAAATTTGGAATAATTTCAGAAGAGCAATTCAATAGGGAATACATTTCTATTTTAAGAAAAGAGCATGACATTCTTAAACTTTCTGAAAACGACCAAGACGATAAAAAAACTTCTTTAAATATTGATTTAGATTTACCCCTAAGTCAAAAGCTTCAAAAGCTTAGCGAAGCAGAAGTTAAACATGATAAATCCGTGGCTAAAAAACACGGCATTCTTTTTCCTAAATTACCCACTGGATTTAATAAGGAACAGGTAAACGAGTACTATGATCTTAAATTAACAGGTAATATAGAAACTGTTGTACCCGAAATAGAAGAATATCTCAAAAAATATTCTGCTACAAAGCAGTTAATAGGTTATCATACAACTTCATTTGAAGTTTCAAAAATATTCTACAACACAGAGTCAAAAAATTCTAATTATGAATTTAAAATGGTTGCACCAATGAGTAATAAATTAGAAGACATAGGATTTTTAGAAAAAAGAGTTAATTTATTAACACCCGAAGAACAAGCGTACTCAGATAGATTAAATATATTAAAAAATAGACTCAGGCAGATGACTCGCGTAGATTTACTTAAATGCGCAAGTGTTAGAACTGTTAAATTTATGTCCTACATAGAACGGCTCAGAGAGAGTAAACAAAATGTAATAAAATTCAAAGAACATCCCGCTAATTATGGAATTTTAAAACAAATAGTAGAAGAAGAAAACTTTAAATATTATAAAATCTCCTCTGATCAATTATTTAAGAAATATATCTATGCAAGGCCGGATATTTCGCAGTTTTTTGTTGAAGAAACAGAAACAGGGTTAACTGATTATGTAGAAAAAGGACACACCGGGTATTTAGCTGTAAAACCTGGGTCTAATCTAAAAGATTTAGGAGAAGGACTTGAAAGTTTTGTAACCGTTTTGCCATTTGAAGACGAGCTTTATACGGAACTCAAAAATAAAGCAGGGGATAAAACAGAAATAGACATGGTTTGGGAATTGAGAATGTCTTTGCCGGGGTCTACCTCTAAGAATATAATTAAAAGGTATTTATCATTTGAAGATTATCTAAAGGATTTTAAAGAGATTTTAGTTAATAATTCTAAAATACGTTCGGGCACTTCTAAAGATATAATAAATGCAAAAATCAGGAAGATAAACTATTACCTTATGTACGCCGAAGATCCAGAAATGTATTTACCAACCGGGCACACATCTGTTTCTGATTTATTTAAAAATAGGTCGGAGGTTTACAAAATGAGACAGGAAGGTCTCTATGAACTACTAGAATTTATAACAACTTATTATCCGGGTGCCGACACTTTAGTAGAAAAACTAGAATCTGATATATTTGATTATTCGAGTTCCAATTATAAATTTAATATTTCTAAGTTTATGTTTTTAATAAATAATTTCCAAGAGAAGCTTGATGAATTGACAGTGGGCACTGTTTCTATTATAGAATTATTAGCATACGAAACTCCAAAAACTTTACCAGAAGAAGACATCGACATACGCGGTGATAAACAAGAAAACATCGATAAATTACTTAACTGGAACCCAGATACGTCTGTTTACGATACGTATAAAACAGAATTAGAAAATATGAATCATCAGTTTTATAAATTTAAGAAAGCTCATTCAGAATTATCTAATCTTGAAATATCGCAGATTATGAGTCAATACTCCGAAAGCGTTCAATGGCAAATGTCTTTACAAAATTACAATAAACTCAAAGTTCCGGATGGTTATATAGAACTTAATTTTAGATTAAGATACTTGCTAAAACAGAGAAATAAATTGCCTTCAAGAAGAATATTTACACTTGCTAGTGTTTCAGATAGAATATATAGACAAAAACAATTTTTAGCAACATTCACTAAATGCAGAGTCCTTGAACCAAATGAATACTCTATATTAACAGAAAACATAATATATGGTTTATCTAAGACTCCGGAGGAGTACGAATATTACAACAGTCTTGTTAACTCTGAATATAAAAAATTATGCGAGTATTTCACAAGAGTTAATTTAAAATGTACATTAGATGATTCCGGCACGGTTAAGTGTATTTTAGCATTTGAACCAAACGTTTTAACGCCTATTATAACAGAATTTTTAATTACACAGGGCGAATTTGCAACCGTTGACATCCAGCGCTTAAAGATTTTCTCAGAAAATATAAATTCAGATAAAATACTATCTTATATCAGAGATTTAAGAGGCGCGGAAATAGACGCTTATAATAGATCTATAATGGAACAGCTAAATAAGGAATATACACCGTTAAATGAGATATACCTGAAAGCCGCAAGAATAATTAAAACAGCTAAATTTAAAAAACAACTCGAAAAACTTGCTGTTATATCCTATAGTACATATAAACCGCCTATAGTGAGTGCAGAAAAACCCGTAAAAATTATACACGGGAGAGAATATACACCAGATTATATTAAAGTCGGGGACTATTATATATACGGCGGCTTTTATCCAATGTTTAATACATATTCAGAAGATGGCACAGTTTTAAGCGAAAATTATACGCGATATGATTTAGAACAGCTTGCTGTTATATTTAATTTAGACTTATTAGAAGACTCATTCGAGCTTTATAAAGGCATAATGGGGTTTATGAGAAACTATAATAAAAAAGAAACAGTAGTTGAAAAAATAAATTTTAACCCCATTGAATACAATACTTATTACGAATACCTTAAAGTTCCTACCAAGACAATAATGTATACTTTCAGGCCAAGATTAGGAGTTCAAATGCCGGGCGAAGTCTATACTGTAATAAAAGACGAAGTTAGAACATATGGTGTTCCATTTGATTTTAACAAAGATACAATTCCTATATATAGCGAAGATTTAAAAGATAGAGTGGACAACGGTTTTATTATAATAGAAGGCCCTTGTATTTTTCAAAAAACTTCCAGAGATAATAATATAACAAGCGATAGCTACGTAAATATTGAATATAAAGATTCAAGGGGCAAGAGTAAAATTTTTAGAGAAGGAGTTTCCATTAAAAAAATAAAGAAAAAGACAATAGACTCAATAAATACTTGTTCCAGATTTATTACAAAAACTTCATGTGACGATCCAAATTCTTATTCTTTAGACGTAAAAGGTCTAAAATTTAAATGTAAATGGTTAAATGAAAAATGTAAGGGAATTATAATAGAGTCTGACGAACTTAAAAGCTTCGATATAAACAAAGTAAAGTTCAAGGATTTTTCTAAAAACAAACTTTGGCAAACCGCCGTAGACAAATCTATTAAATATGTAGAGGAATTAACAAAGCTAAAAGAATTAACACAAGAAGAAATTAAAACGCTATCTAAAGAACAAAAAACTAGACTGCTAAGCTATTATAAAATCTTAAGTAAACCAAAGAAGGTTCTTCAAAGTATACCAGAAGAAAAAACAGAAATAAAAAGTTATTCTCTTATAAACCAGTTTGAAGACCTGTTAAAACCATCTAATAACGTATCTAAAATCCAAAAAAATATCACGGACGGTTATACAAACTTTACTGTATATAATTTAACATCAACTAGTCTAAAATTACCAATGAAAAGTGTAATTATAGGTTCTGAATATACAGTAAACGGAGACGTGGTCATACCAAAAGAATATCATCCAGATGATACTAGTTATAGTTGTGAAATAAAAGAAACGGGCGAAATAATAATATTAGAAAAAGAAGAATTTAGAAGAACAAGTAACGAAATCGTAACCAAAACCGTTCCTCTATTTTGTCTTGTTAAAAATGAAGATTTACCATTTATTAATAACCTCCCTGGTTATTATTGGTATGATAAAAATATAACATATACCCAAATGGAAGACGAGCTCATAAGAAAAGAAGAAATAATTAAAAGGTCAGATGTTCCTACAAATTTTATAAATCCGAGCTCTTTATTAAACGGAAAACCGTTAATAAATCGAAGTGATATATTGGAAGCTGTATCAAGAACGGCTTTTAGTACACTTTCAACAGATGACACGTTTATATACTACATTACAGATAAAGTTAACGCAGAAAAGGATGCAATAGAATTTGCAGTTAAAAATAGAATAGACATAAACGACATGTTCTCAAAGATAATAGGAACAATAACTCTCCCCGACGTTATAGAAGAATATGAAACTAAAAATCCCAAAAAGATAATGAGTAAAACAGAAATAACAAATATAATACTCGTCGCTATTGAAAATAAAGACAAAAAACAATTAGCGGAGTACTTTGTAAGAGCCAAAAAGAGTAAAATAGACCCCGGTATATTAAAAGAGGCTAAGAAACTTCTAAAAGAATTACCAGAACCACAAGAAGCTCCAAAAGAAGAACCTGTTCCAGAACCTGTTAAACAGGACCCAACCCCTGTTAAAAATATATACGCGGTCACGAGGCGTAGAATATAAATACGTTTACAATTTATATTTTAAATGAAACCATTAAATTAAAATGGATACCCCGAGCATAGTGGTTGTTTATCACCCCAATTGTAAAGCCTCCACCGATTTTTTAATTCAGGTCAATAAATTGCGACATGCCGAAATAGAATACATAAATATAAAAGAAGATAAAATCGAAACCGAAATTAAAGTAGACACAGTTCCCCTTATTATATTAAATAATGACCCGTCTGAAATTTACGAAGGCAGGGCGGCGTTTGACAAGATAAATGATCTAATTACAAAACCCCAGGTTAACCCTACTAAAAAAGAATCCAGAGGGGTTAAATACAGCAAAGGGGTTACTTTTATAGAACAGAGTGATAAAAAAGAAAAAATAGATTTAAGTAAAAGGTAATTTATATATGCGGTAGTAATTACCAAATTAAATATTTTTTAAAATTAAAATGGACCAGCAGTTACTCCCCGATTTTAACCAGATTATGAAAATAGCTCAGAAAGTAGCAAGTCAGATTGAGCCGCCAGCTGAATTAAAGTCAGGAAAGAAACTTTCCGAGGAGGAGATGACAAGTGCTATTTCAAAAATCACAAAGTCCGTAACAGAGGCAGTTAAGCCAGACATGTTAACGCGGGAAGGAAGTAGTAAAAAACAAGGGAAGCAACGTGCCGTTTCGGCCCCCGTCAAACCAGTAGATTCTAAGATTTGTTTTGATGTAACAGACGAACCAGTTCAGACAAAGAAGGAAAAGAAAAAGAGAGTAGTTGAAATTGAATCTGACGACTCCGACGAGGATGATCCAATTGCTCCGCATACAAAGGACATGGCATTTACTTTATCTGTAAGTCTTGAAGAACTATACAACGGCGCAAAAAAGAAATTAGCTTTGCGTAGACAAAAAATAGATTCCGACGGCTCATATGAAGAAGAAAAAAAGAAGGTTGCTATTAAAATTGAACCCGGCATGATAGATGAACAAACCATTAGATTTAATAAAATGGCAGACGAAAAACAAGGTTACGAAACGGGGGATGTAGTCGTTACGCTTGACGTAGAAGAACATCCTGAATTTATTAGGGATGGCAATAATCTCCTGTTAGAAAAGGAAATTTCTATATCAGAGGCTTATAATCCAGTAGTTTATATAAAACATCTAAACGGAAAAACTTTTAAGGTAACCGGAGAACCGTTCGACATCTTTAGCGACGAAGACGATATGTTTAAAAAGATATCCGGTGCTGGAATGCCGGTTTTGGGGGAACCGGGTAAATTTGGAGATCTTTTTGTAAGATTCAAATGCGTAAATAAAACAAAGATTACATCCGAAATTATTGAAGTACTGGCGGGGATTTTCCCCCCACTGCTAGAAAAACCAGAAGTTGACGATTCTGAAGTAGTTGAAAAGCAATTTGAAATGGTAACTGAAACAGATTTAGAATTCTTAGAAGAATCAGATGACGACTATGACTCAGATGACGATTATTCAGAAGAAGAATCTACCGACGAAAATTAAATGTATTTAAAAATAAAGCTTATTTTAATATAAAATGTTAACCAATGGATGGGAATTTTTTATATTAAATCCTTTTGATAAAAATGTTAAACAATCTACGCAAGATAAATACATAGATATGTATAATAAGGCGTATGATAATTTTATAGGCCAACTGTGTATTCCCGAGCCAAATGAGCTTCTAGAGGATGACTTTACTTTTATGTATTATATAGACATCTCAGGTGACAATAATAGAATAGAACTAGAAGAAGAATACGACTATATCTTTTTAAAGAGTGTATTTCTAGATAAAAAATTTAAAAAGATAAGAACTGACATAATAGATTATTATAAGATGCATAATATTTATGTTTCAAATATGTATAAACATGATGACACTTTTTATTTAGTGCTAAATAAAAAGTAAGTTAAAAGTAATATTAAAATTAAAACTATAAAGTCCCTAAAGGATTTGCCGTATTCTATTGTATAGTTGCCTATTTTTATTTTTTTGCCGGCTAGATCGCTATCTGGATCAACAAACATATAAATACACGGCGTTATAAGTTCATCTAATAATATACTAAAAATTTTATAAACTATAACAGATACAAATACAGGAAGAGTAAAATTAGTAATTATAAATTGACCAAAAGTTTGTTGCATTTATAATTATTAATTTATTTTATTTTTGTTTAAATCTTTATACCAATAAGGAACATTTGCTATTGTCCATTTTGCGAAATAAGTTTTTTCCATATTATAGTAATTATGGTAAGCCTGGACGTCGCGGCCGTGTTTACATCTTTCAGGCATTGCCTGGTGCAATTTTGTTATATTGCCGCTCGGAATATAAATCGGTATAAAAGACAAGCAATGTTCAAGGCGTTTTTGTGAAGAATGAATTTTACCAAACCTATATGTGTACTCTTTGCATAAGTTTATGAATAAATTATATAACCAAAGATAATTTCCAGAACTTGCACGGGTCCAGACCGTGCAGGGGTTGTTTTTAAACGCAACGCGATACAAATTTGGATTCTTATATTTACCTGATATATGATGAGCGGAACATAGCATTTGCGCATATTCAAGTATCATTTTACGTACATGCGCATCACAGTGCATAATCGCGCAAATCTTTGGATTCAAAGAGAGGAAGAAAATATTCATTTTAGTAATTATATTTGCAGATTTTTTAGTTTATTAATTTTTCTGCAAAAATACAGAACACGCAAAAACTATAATAATACACAACCTAGAAATGTATATGTCATATTTTATGACATTTGATTCATCCTGGTCTTTTACAAGATTATTAATCTCGTTTTCTTCGTGATAAAGATTATAATTATTATGCAACGGCAAGAATACAGTCATTATATTATAAACTATTTAATTTTTTAAGTTCATTGAGCACATTTGTTTCGTCAGTTGCGTCTTCTAAACTTAATATCGGTACGTTTTTCATAATCGCCTGTTTAATTTTTGCAGATTTAAATTGAATATAATCTACGTTTTCTTTTGTTACCACACATCCTGTTTCTTCTGAAACAACGTCAGAAATTATATACCCATGTGTTTTTAAAAAATTATGCAAATTTTTATCTTTTCCAAACCCCGATATAGCTATATTCATTGCCACAATTATATATACATTTTAATTTAGTAAAATATCTGTACGATGTGGGGTTCGAACCCACGAGGCTTTCGCCAGCAGATCTTAAGTCTGCCCCCTTAGACCACTCGGGCAACCGTACAGGTATTTTACTTATACATTTAAATCTAACATTTCTTTAAATGGGTTTGTAAAAAATTATAATTTTATAAATACATTTTTTACTCTTTGTTATGTTATAAATTTTAAAATGCCAAAACGAGTTTTCTATTCTAAACGTATTAAAATTATTGGGCACTTTTAAAGCAACAATTTTAGTATAATTATATATTTGATTTATAATGTCTAATACATTTAAATTGTCTAAATATAAGTCTATTTTGTTTTTTGTTTTATATTCCGCGCCGCCCCATGGTGGATCAAAATATACTATGTCCTGATTTAACATGAATTTTATCCAGTTATAAGAACAATTAAAAGTATTTATTTGACAATTTGTGTTTACTTTTAATATATTAAAAGTATCTAAATTTGATTCTACGAGATTAACGCTTTTAAAATCTTTTAAGAAATAATAAGAATTGCCTCCTATACAAGCAGTGGCATCTGTTATAGTATAATTCGAAGTTGAATACATTTTAATTATATTATTGATTTGTATAGCCTGCTGTTTTGTTGTATAAATACTCAAAACAGTTTCGGGAATAATTAAATTATCCGTGAAATAGTTTTTCATATATTTATTAATATGTATAAGTTTTAAGTTCATTTTTAAGAGATGATATGTTAGACTCTATAGTTGATATACTGCCCACTGTATTTAAATACATAGGATTCCTTCTGTCATAATCTAATTCGGCTATCTCTCTCGGGGTTCCCATGCGCTTTTCGGATCTTATAGATCTATCCCTGTTAGACTTTAGCTTTTGTAATTCGTCTTTAAATTTTTTAAGTAGCTGTTTTTGTTCATTTAATAAGGCGTTTAACTGTTGGGCTTTTTCTGCGCGTTCCTGAATTTCTCTTTGCTGTTTCTCGCGAATTTCTCTTTGCTGTTTCTCGCGAATTTCTCTCTGTCTATAACCATGAATATCCTCAAAATGGTCTCTTAAAAGTCTAGAATAGTCCCCCGTTGGGCCGCGGTTTTCTGGCATATAGTAAATGTAATGATTCGCGTCTGCCGAGTAATTTGTAAAAGCATAGCCTATTGGAAACACGTTTCTAGCTGTTAAATATTGATCCTTTGGATATAATTTCCAATGTGGATCATTTGGTGCTCCTATAATATAGTTTGAAACGCTAAGATCGCTTATTCCGTCGCTTAAAACCGGAGGCATATTATCTCGATAAAATCTTAATCTAAACATTTAAGATTTATAAAACATTTTTTAATCCTGTTTAATTAGTTTATCAAGTATATTTATTATATTAGTACCTGATAGAATATTTATACATCTCTGAGATTCAAAAAGATTTACTGGAAAATAGAATTCTTCTAGTTTATAATATGAGTACATTATTACTAAATATTCTTCTATTTTTAAATCTTTAACATATGTCCAGAGAATATACAAAACTATGTAATCATAATCATTCATTCTATAATTTTCAAATCCAACATTATCTTCGTACAATTTAAAACATTTCATTAGTTTTTTTTCAAATAACTTTACAATTTTACGAATGTTTACGCCTTCTTTTTCGCTTATTTCTGAGATATAACTATCTACGCTCATTCTATATTTTAAAAAAATAATATATTTGTAATTATAACATGAAAAGAAAATTGGGACACCACTCGGATTCTGATGAAAACATGTTTGATATTACAAGCTATAAGTTAACAAATTTAGACAACTTAATAGAAATGATAAAAGATTATTCAGACAAAAAATTGCCAAAAAGGAAGTATCGCAGATTTTATCCAAACAAGATCAATATGTTACCTAATATACTTCAAGAACTAATAGACCTTAATAACATGATAGGTCTTAAAAAACTAAAATCTCAATTAATAGATCAAATACTGTATTTTGTACAGGGTATAGACGAAGGTGTAATGTTACACACTGTATTAGAAGGGCCACCCGGAACCGGTAAAACAACGGTTTCTCATATATTATCTAAAATTTATTCAAAATTGGGAATATTTAAAAAGACAAAATTTAACATTGTTAGGCGCGCGGATTTAATTTCTGAATATCTAGGGGGCACAACTATTAAAACAACGAAAACTCTTAATAGATGTAAAAATGGCGTAATGTTAATAGACGAGGCTTACTCACTTGGTTCAAATTCTGGTCAAGAAGATATGTACGCAAAAGAATGCGTTGATACGATCAATCAATATTTAACAGAAAATGTAGACAAAATAATATGTATAATAGCTGGTTATAAAAAGGAATTAGATTCATGTTTCTTTTCGTTAAATCCGGGTCTTAGAAGAAGATTTCCTTGGACATTCACTATCGAAAATTATACGGCTTCAGAATTATCTGAAATATATTTTAGATGCGTAGAAGAAAAAGAATGGGAAACGAGTTGTAAAAAGGAGGATTTAATTAAATTCATAAGCCCAAATTTATCTCTTTTTACTGGAAACGGAGGAGACATCAATAATATAATAGAAAAAGCTATATTCATAAATGCTCGTAATAATTTTGGAAAGGAAAATTTATATAATATATCTATAGACGAATTCAAGGAAGCCCTGGCTATTTTTGTAGAAAATAAAAATGGAAAACAGGACTCTCCCCCGTTTGGTATGTATACATAATCCTATGAATTATACGTTAATGCTAATAAATTATTTTATAGTTATATATTATGATGTTATCATATAAAAGAATTAATTTATTAGACTTAAGATTGAGCGAAGATTTTTCAATTGAAAATAAAGAAGAAATATTAGAAATTAAAAGCCCTATTATAATGTATAATCTAAAAGAACCATCCTTATATCTAAACATAAATAAACATTCCGAGTCTCATAATTTATTTTCGAACGTATGTGGGTATATAGACAGGTTATTTAAAATAACAGAGATCCGATGTGATTGTATGAGAAATGAAAAAATTATACTAAATCTGACAGAGGATAGTAAATTTTATGATGAAAACAGTAAATTGATTAATGTTAAAAATATTAAAAAGGAAGGAAAAATTATATGCTCTTTTACTTGCATTAAAGGTCAGTTTAATCTTAAAAGTTTATTGCTAGTTAAATAATACATTCGTTCCATTATTTTAATTAAAATGTAAAAGATAATTAAAATATGGGTACTGTTAAAGACGAAATTGAAGTCTACGATCCGGTAAACACAAATAAAAACGTTTATTATTCCAAGATAATGTATAAAAATTCAGAAATAAGCTTACAGATAGGTAAAAATATTCTTACATTGAATAAAAATAAAAACAAAGCAAAGCTTGTAATCGACGAGGAGACCGCTAATTTTATAAGCGAGGTTTCAAACGCTGTTATAAAAATTACATCAGAAAAGAGTAAAGATTTCTTTGGCAAGGAAATAAACGTTGAGGACTGTGGTTCAATTTATAAAGAGGCTCTTACTGATAATATATTACATTGTTTTTATGACGAGGATACTTATTTTTACGAAGCAAAAAAAAATCAAGTAAATGTAGAGGATATTCCTTCGGTATTGGAAGGGATAGCGCTGTTAAAATGTAGCGCAGTTGTGTATACTAAACATTCTTTCTTTATTAGGTGGGAGATATCCCAATTCAAGAT
>Ga0181404_1000098_pt1 | contig 24401 bp, 35 predicted proteins | sample 27SPOviralmetaG_FD_130133 | JGI IMG/M metagenome (GOLD analysis project Ga0181404, IMG submission 130133) | Marine viral communities from the oligotrophic San Pedro Time Series (SPOT) site, San Pedro Channel, CA, USA - 27 SPOT_SRF_2011-10-25 | ecosystem: Environmental > Aquatic > Marine > Strait... | reverse complement strand
TTTTGAATGTTTCTTTAACAAGTCTTTGACTTTCATATTTTTGTTTTTTGGATTTGCAAATTCATCTGCTAATTCATCGTCTGACAATATGTCGTAATCCAATTTATCATCAAAGTCTTGACCTTCTTTAGAACCTACTTTCTTATTACCAATTTTCTTTAACATTACTTTCAGTTGTGCTTGTGCTCTTGCCCTTTCTTTTGGGTCTCTATCTTTAATACCAATAGCCATTGTACCTTCTTTTACTTTTTTTGATTCTTTCATAGCTACTGACATTTGAGATTTGAACTCTCCCATCTTCTTAGCATCACCTACTATTTTTAAATGATTCTCTTCTCTAGATATTTCAACACCAACATCTTTTGCTATTTTGTTTAGTTTATTAAATGTAGTTGAACTAGTATCAGATACTTTTAACTCAGATGTATCAGCTTCAGGTAATTTCTTTTTATCTTCTTTTGTTTTAATTTTAGCTTCAACTTTATCTTTTATGAAATCAGCTAATTTCATTTTATATTCGAGTTCTTTCATTTTAATATTGAGCTTTCTTTCTCTTGTATCCATTGCACTTTCTTTAACTGATTCGTTATATTGACCAGCATCTTGTATTTGTGTTAATACACCATTTCTAGAGTTTAAACTAATATGATTTCTCATACCAAATTCATCTAATGCTTTTAACATAGCTAATAGACCTTCTTTAACTTTTAATCCACCAGGTTTATCATGAGATACATATATTGAATGGTCTTGAGATACTACCTTTGTTGCTCCAAAAGCTTTAACTGCCTTTTCGTAATCTTTTTTCAATTCCATAACTTCTGATTTAGTAAGACTACCACCTCTAATTAAATTAGAAACATCACCTGTTGCTCCTTTAATTAAATCTAAGAAATGTTTTCTATCTCTCTCATCACCATCAGATCTTGGAAGTCTCATTTCGATTGAATTCGTATTTGCTGTTATCTTCCAATTTTTGTTATTGTATACAACATCGTTATATAAATCAGATTTAGTAATTGTTGAATGACTAGTTAGTTTACCACCAGCTCTTTGAGGTTTATATGATAATTTTAACACCGGCCCAGTTTGACCATTGAGTTCATTTACATCAACTGATTCTAATGCTTTGATTGCGGCCAATGCATCTTTCTTAGCCATCTTAAGTTCTCTATCTTTCATCTTCTCTACGGCTTTACGAATCATAATTAATCTTTTCTTCTTATCAGCATCTGATAGTTTTTCATTTACTGATTCATTCGCAAACCTTAAAGCTGCTTTAACAGCTGGATGATCGCCTAAACCTCTTTCTATCTTCTCTATTTTCTTATAGGCTCCAGTCATATTACCACCCATATCTAAAGCAATAGATATAGCCATTTGAAGCCTCATCTTTGGAGAAGTTGGTTTTAACATCTTATTTTCCTTTATTGATGCTCTAAATTCTCTAAAATTCATTTTTATTTTCCTCTTACTTTTGCGGCTAAGTCTTTATCGGCTTTACCCCATGTTCCTGATGATTTTGTTACGAAAGAATTAACTCTTGCTAATCCCCATTGTACTGCAGTTGTACCAGGTCTATGTCCTGTTCTCCAAGCTGCAACACCTCTATTAAAAACTTGTTTTAGTATACCTAATGGCATACCACTCTTATCCGCCTTTTTCTTTAAAGCCGCGTCGGTATCAGCTTCTTTTACCATGAAATCTTCAAAGGTTAAATGGTCAGCCATTTCACCGTACATAGCTTTAAATTTCTTGGTATGCTTAGATGGTTTAGTCTTTGCAGATTTATCACCAGGTGCTGGCTTATATGCTGCTGGATTATCGTCATCCATCTTAGTTTGTTTATTAAATTGCGCTTGTCTTTTATCTTTTGTAGATTGACCCAAACCTTTATGATACGCTTTATTTCTTTTCTGAGGTTTCTTATTTTCTGTTTTAGGTTTTACTACTTGAGAGAATGGTGTATCTTTTAGATATCTATTCAGTGCTTTGTTTGTTCCGAAGTCTCCTGCTCCATGCTCCTCTACGAGTTCTACGGATTCTAGCCAATATCTTTTTCTTATGTCGTTGCTTTCCACCATTACGTAATTCGAACCGCATACAATTATTCTCCCTTTTTCGTTATTTTCTTTTATTCTAACAAGGTCTCCGACTTTAAAAAGACTTCCTTCAATATACTCTTCGCGAGTTTGTGATACTGGAGGTAATTCAATATGTTGCCTAAAAGAACGTGACTCAGTAAGTCCCATTCCCTTTCTAACTGCGTTGAATAATCCAGAAGTATCCTTAAAGCCGGACGGCAATCCTTTAGCAAAACCTGCTAGGTCGTTTTGTTGAGCGAATGCTCTCATTTTTGAGGCCGACATGCCCGATGCTCCTTCAGCATCTGGGTCACGTTCACCTGCGGAAACTACATTTATTTGCTCAAAATTATAGAATCCATGTCTTCCTTTTTCTCCATTGTACTTCTGTAATAGTGTATCAAATTCTATTACTCTATCGGAACCGACAACCATTGTGACTTTTACAAAGCCTTGGTCATAGAGTACTGTGACTATATCAAATACTGTACGTATATCCTTATCTCCCATAATAGCCCTAGCATGCTTAGGAAACATTTTACGTACGAACTTTATTTTATCTTTAAATTCTAATGGATTCTTTTTTGAGTCTTGTGATTTGGAAGTATATATGCGATAAGCACCTGAACGTGCTTGTTTTTTCACTGCATCAAAGAGCTTTTCATGCCCTATGGTTGGAGGGTTATACCTCCCGAATGTAAATGTGACTTCTTTTGTTGCTTCAGTTAAAAAGTCACTAAATGATTGTATTGACATTTATATCCTCGGTTCCCATTTAGTTAGGATTATCCCAACCTTTTATAATATCTGGCGAAAAGTTATTTGTAGAAAATTCTAATCTATCAACTAACTTTACCGCTCCACCTTCCGTACGGTCTATAGCTACAAAGCCCTCTGAGCCGGTGACTTTAAACCCGGATTTAGTTTTGATAAACGTATCAATATTTGATAACGTCTCTAGTTTATTTATAATAATTAATTTTGCATCTGTCACATAGTTGTGTAATTTAAACACATCTTCTAAAATTTTTAAGTTTGAATTATTAAAGAAAGATAATAATGCATCTCTTTTATCTACTTGTGTTTGTTTACCTTTTTCAGATGAACGTTTAGATATTTCTTTTGCGTATCTATCAGTCACAAATTTAATTAATCCTTTAGCATGTCTCTTAGGATTTGTTATTCTTTCACCACTTCTTACCTTAGTATTGTTATATACGTTTACTACTAAATTTAATTCTTTATTATCTTCTAATTCTTTGAGTACTGGTGCTTCAACTTTTCTAAAAGTTTTACCTGCGTTTGAAAGTAATGCATTTAAAGTATCTGTTTCTTTTTTTGATAATAGAGCTTTTCCTGAGATATCAGGATATGTAGCATCAACCATCCAAACGTTTTTTGTTTTCTTCAGATTGGTTGCAATTGATTTACCAAATGCAGCTTTCATATTTTCAAACTTTGTACCTGTATATATTGTGTGCCATACTATACCTATTTTTGCTGCTTTAATTTCTCTAGCTAAAGGCGTACCATTAGGTACAGCATAGACAATAGTATTAGGATGGAAAGTAGTATGTCCAACTCCATTTATTTTCTCCGTTTTTAAATCACTTTTTTCAAACATAAAATCACCTTGTATGACACCTGTTATACCAACATCTTTTAAGTTATCATAAGCTAATTTTAATTTTTTAGATAAATCACCTGATGTATCTGCATTGATATCAGCATGACTTTTATAAACTTTTGGATTTGCATTGAATATACCTTTTTTGGCTACAAAGAATTCACCATCTCTTGGGTCAATACCTGCAAATACGGCGGGGGCTCCGTCCCATTTGACAGAAATGTCCACAGGTGCATCTGCATTTCCGCTCAACATATCCCTCAATGACCTTAGCGCTAGGATAGCTTGGCGAGCCCCCTTAACTCCACCGTCTAAGATTAAATCCTCAATATGCGTCATATGAGTGTTCTTAGCTTCGGTTATGTAGTTATGGTTTTTAAAACTTTTCACTTATTCAATTCCTTTGTTTTCTTTTTAAGTTTTTCTAAATGTGCTGTCCAAATTTCGTATGCTGATTTAAGGTTTGCTTTCTTCTCTGGGTCCTTTGTCCTTTTGATAGCTTCCTTTGCTCTTTGTTGCATAACTAATGTAGCTTGAACTTTATGTGCATGTTCTTTACTAGCTTTATTAATTATGTTAACACCTTTTCTTGCTGTTTCAGCATCTTTAAATCCTAACCCTTTTATTGTTCCTCTTGGGTCTTCATCTGTATATAAATCGCTATGACTAGAACTACCTTTGTGCTGTCCTTTTTTACGAGGTGTTCTTTTGTCAGCTTCTAAAAATAGTTTAAAACTTATCATAATCCATAAATTGTATAAGCTTATGAGCAAGTTCTATACCTGCGTCATAATCTGATGGATAATGTAATCCAGCTATTACTCTTCCGTATCCACATATCTTAGCACCTCGAATGAATTCATCTTTATGCTCAGGATACTTTTTACTATAATGTAATGCAACTATCATAGGCTGCATAGAATGCCCTGATGGATATGATGGTGTTTTAGCTGTTCCTGTTTTAAATCTATTTAAAACTTTATTATATAAATCTGCTACTTGATATGGTCTAGGTCTGTTAAAATGATTTTTAAAATGTCGAATAATTGGTGAACATTGTTTCTCAATATATTCTATTACATCATCATCAAACTCTAAACTATTCTTTCTCAAATATTCTTTAATGTAATATGATGCGTCTTTATCACAGTTCGCATAATCTTTTTTCTGTTGATCTGTAGCTCCTTCAACAGCTGCGATTACAGCATCTATTTCTCTGTCTTCTCTTGGAGGTGATGGTAATATAATTCTTTGCCAACCATCTTTCCAAATTTCCATATCATCATAATCAGGTTTTTTTAAATCATCTTGAGATTTAAAAACTAAATGTTTTAACGCACTATCTGGGCGGTCATCTAGTCTTGCTTCTCTTATGAATCCTTTAAAATTCATGAACGGTAAAACTCTTCATTAATATCAAATAAATCTCCCCAACCATTTCTCTTAGCATCATTAATATACCACTTATCTTCTTCACCTTTTACAAAGCATGATGAGTTCTTAATATCTGATGAACCTCTTAATGATAATCCAGCTGTAATCTTTTTAGCCATAGCTCCAGCTGTTTTAGTTTCTTTAAGCATTTGTTGTATCATATCTGGTTTAGTTGGTATATTACCACCAAAGAATACATTTGCTGCGCCTTCACCATTTTCAAACTTAACTGCTCCTGATATTACTTCCATCATTTGTGTTGGTGTTAACTTAGGAGCAAAGTTCCATTTCTTAGCTATGAAAGGACATATTGAATGTGTATTTGTTTTTGTACCACCAATAGAACCTTTTTCGTTTATTTCTTCTAAAGCAAGATTTAATAATTTAGAGCCATAAGATTTTCCATATATCTGTAGAAATCTTTCAGGTAGCATCCAATTTTCAAAGTAAGTAGCGTTTTCAGCTTTTAAACTATACTTCATAAATCTAGATGGAAAGCCTGGTATTTTTTTATCTAATACCACTGTCACATCAGTTTTTGGATTACCTTGGCCTCTCCAATCTGGAGCTCTTAGTTCTGAAACTTTATATTCTTTTCCTTTATAATCAAATTGCCAATTATCACCTGAGCCTTTTATCCATGCTTCAGTAAATTGACCTTCATGTCCATGACCAGCTTTAAAGTTTGTAAATACCTCAGGATTAATTTTATCGTTTAAATCAACTTCCATTGGTTCAACATTCTTACCAGATGGTTTTAATATCTTGTTTAAAAGTATTAAGAAATCTTGGCCTTTGTATCTACGATATTTCGAATCAGTTAAATTAACTCTGACTGCTAAAGACCTACCAACAGTTTTTATATGTTTAGTTTCCCTATCCATAATTTCTAATTTGGTACCCTTTTTCAATGTTTCATCCATTGGTGTACCATCCATTTGATAGAGTTCAGCATCTTTTTCTAATTCGAATTCAGTATTATTGGGTGATAGTTCTACATACTGTTTAAAAGCACCCAGACTTCCGGAATATTTAGTAGTTCTACCAAGTAAGCTGGCTTCGTATATAAAACTTTTGAATGATTGCATTGAACACAGTCCCCATATAAATTAATTTATCATAACTATTTATACAAGTTTATGCGTCAAAGAAAGGATTAGGACGAATATTTCCCATATTATCATAGGAAATTATTTTAGCTTCATGTAATTTATCTATAGTATTGGAAGCTCCTTCTTGTAAACCCAGCTTATAAGCACGTTTACTAGAGTACCAGATTAGTATTCCTAAACATACTAGTTGAATTAAGAACATTTCCATTAGATTAATTCTCTTGTAAGATTCGTATCGTATCCTTTTTTCTGCATACCAACTTGAAATAAAATAGCTTCTTGTAATTTAGCAAATGTATATTCTATCTTATTAATGTGTTTGTCAAAGAACGTTACTTTGAAACATGGTATTTTAGCTTTGCTCGTAGATGTAGACATCATATCTCTCCGCCTTACTTAATGGTATTGACCTATCATAAGCTCTAGGATGCCTTCCTTCAGCTCTTGCAACTGAAGCTCTTGGACCTCTACCTTGGCACTTAACTCTGTACCTAGGAAACTTTGAATTAAATGGATTTCTATAAGAACTTTGTTCATTTCTTTTAGCTTCCAAATTAATTATCTTAACTGCTTTTCTAATGTTTTCCAACTCAAGCATATCGCCAGCACTTTTAACGTGGGCTGTCATCACGTAATTTTGTGAACCTCTCATTATAACTCCTTTATTTGTTTGAGATATTTATTTACTTCAGCTTCGGTTAAATGCCCTATTACATCGTGAGTAATAGATGTATCATAACAAAGCTCTCCATTTTCTAAAACAGCTAATTCCCATAGTCCTTTTGAATATCCATAAGAACCTTGATGCATGATAACTGAAGCACCATACCCGTTATCAAATTCATAAACCTTTTGGACTCCACCGTTATGTGAATTAACTTCTTTTAGCATTAATGACTCCTTAATCTTCCATTGCAAAAAACACCATCGAAAAAGTGTTGATTAAAAAACTCTTTGATATCATCTTCAGCTGGACCAGTATTACTTCTAATATCTGTATCCCTTAACCACATGCTTAACCATGCTTGGTCTGTCTTTTTATCCATATCGACCTTTGATGTAAGTAGTTTAAACTCATGTTCAGTAAGCTCGATTTCAACAGGTATTTTAGTTGCAATATGTTCGAACTTAGCTGTAAAAACATCTGGTTTCATTTCTTCAGTTTTTCCAGTAACTGGATTCATAATAAATTTTTTCATTATGCACTCCTTACAGTGGCCACAGTGGCCAAAATTGTTAATGGGCAATTCCATCTTTGACCATCAATATTTACTACAGCATTTTTGATTTTGATTTTTTCAATAATACCGACTTTGTTAACATTACTTTGTCCGTTAACTATAACTTTTTGACCTACACATAATGTAGCTTTTTTAATTGCAATATCTTGAGCTCTGATAGCTTGGTGTCGAGCTTTTGCAGCTTTAAAGACATCATTTAACTCAGACATTGTTCTGATTTCTGATATTTGTTGTTTTAGTGTTTTCATAATTTTCTCCTTATCAATTTATATAACTATTATAACACGTTCTTTTGTAAATGTAAACGGTTTTTTTCAATTAATTTCCTGCGATAAATGGAATGGTTAGCATTCCAAAAACCATTAATAGGAAATCTAAATCTAATAGGTCGTGGTCTATTAGAAAATTTTTAAATTTAGTATTCATTATAATACCGTCCCAGTTCTAAGTTCTAGAACAGTTTTCATATGAAGGTCTGTGACTCTTTTGTCAACCAATTTTGCAATCACTTTATCTCTATCAGTGAAAGCCACTCTCATATCGAATGATTCGCAGATACCTGGCTTCATTCCGCCTTCTAGTTCTCTTAAGATAGAACCTGTATTCATTGCTTCAACTTCTTTTTGAATTCTTTCTTTATGTGTCATTTAAAACTCCTTATTTTTTTAAATTATAGTACCATTATACACCGTTTTTCTGCATTTGTAAACGGTTTTTTGAAAAGTTTACACAATTGTTACGTTCTTGTAACATTCCTGTAACATTCTAAGATTGTGGTGGTAGTTGAACGTAAGATGATATCACGTACTTTGGTCCTGAAGTAGGTGTGACTCCTCGATGAGGATATAAGAAGTTAGGTGGAAAACAAACGACTGAACCTCTTTTCGCTGGATTGCTGATTATTTCATCACCAATAGCAAATTCTGTTTGTCCACCTTCTTCGACATCATTTAAATACCAAAACATTACTAATAATCTTTTACCTGTTTCAGCTGATGCTGAATCAATATGCCAATTAAAGTACCCATCGTTTGGTTCATACTTTTTTATTCTCGGAGCTTCATAAGCTAAATCTTGAGGCCAAAAAGCTTTTGTATAATCTCTATAACTTTCAGCTATTCTTTTTGCTTTGAATAAAAATAGTTCTCTAAATGATTCGAACTTTGGAGATTCGAATATATTAATTTCATTAAATTTCATGAGAGTATCGTTTCTTTGCTCTACATGATTTGGACTTTTATTATATGTATCAATTAAGATTTCACACGCGGTTTCATCTAAAACGTCGTCAAATACTACAATATAATCTTCTAATGATTTCATAATTCTTTAAAAAATGCAGGGTTTTTACACCCCGCATTCATCACATTATATAGTTTATGTTAAACTTGTGGTTTAACCAAGGTGTAAATACCATAAATGAGTCCTACCCATGCTGCCCACCAAACTAAATCTCCTAAAAGAAGTAGTGATAGTGAAATAGCAACAAGTAAAGCTCCGTCCCAGGATGTCCTTTCGGAAAATCTGGCTAGTATCCAATCCTTAACTGAACTAAGCATGTTCATACATTTCTCCTATATTTTAAAGTCAGCAAATGTGTCGGGATTCTCACGTTCGCCAAACTTATTTATTGGTTTGTCCGGAGTCATATCATTCATAATATCTGACTGCGCGGACTCCTCCACATCATATAATTTCATGCGGGAACGATCAATACCAATTACAAATCTCTTATATTTGGTTGGATCGTTATATCTATTTTTCAATTGCTTTACCATCATTTGACCTAGCTCATCTAGTTCCTCTGTTGATATCAGAGCAAACATTAAATCAGCTGTCGCTGGTAAACCAAATGATTCAGATGTATCCTCTAGTCCAAGGTCTGTATTACTATATCCCGCCCTTGTTGTCTGCGTTGCAGAAACTATTGGTACATTGAACTCTACTGCCAAACCACGTAGCTCTTCAGCTATTGCTTTGACATAACTATAAGTATTTATACTTCCACCTAACCCACGCATACGGCTAGAAGCACAAATATTTAAATAATCTATATAAACCATATCAGGTTCAAAGTTTTTCTTTAATTTTAATTCGTTAAGTAAAGCTCTAAAATGACCTGTATGAGCTGAACCAGTTGGATACTCTTTTACAATAAGTTTACCAATGGCACCTTTAGCTATCTTTTCAATCTTTTCAGAGAATACTTTTTGCGGTAATGAACTGAGTTGCTCTATTGGAATGTTCATAAGATTAGCATCCACCCTTTCGGCAATTCTTTCTTCAGCCATTTCCATTGTGATATATAAAACGTTCTTACCTTGTTCTAATGCTGATGCTGCACAATGACACATGAATAATGACTTACCCACACCCGTACCCGCGAGCGCGATGTTAAGTGTTTTATTAGGTAATCCACCTTTTGTAATTTTATTAAAGTAATCTAAATCAAAAGGTATTCTTGCTTCTTTATGATTATAAAAGTCAAACCTTTCATCACTATTGTCAATATAATCATGACCTATTTGTTGGTCAAAGGAAACTCCAAGAGCATCAGATAATAATTCAGGTATAGCACCTTCAGTCCTGATGTCATCTTTTCCATCGATTATTTGAATTGATTCCATGATAGCATTATATATGGCTTTCTCTTTACACCACTTTTCAGCTTCTTGGATTAGATATTCTGTGTCAATATCAGATTTTTCTCTTATAGCATTTATTAGTTGAGAACTATTATTTAGTATATCTTCTGGAGCATTTACTTTTCTCAATTCCAAATCAAGTACTTTTGATGTTGGTAATCGATTATGCTTTGCAACGAATTGTACAATTAAATCAAAAACATTCTTATGTGAACCTTCAAAGTATTCAGGTTGTAAATAAGGTATAACTCTTCTACAAAATTCTTCGTTATTAAGAAGATGATTTAGTATCTGAGTTGGTAGTTGATTCGTCGTTTCCAATTCCTATCCTCGCTATGTTATTTTGTTCTCCCCATTCTAGGGAATCCATTATTATATATCTTAGTACATCGCCTAAGTAATTTTTAAATGATTCATCTTCATTTAGTTCATCGACTGTATGGTCAGCTGGGTCTAACACTGTATAATTAAATGATAGTTTACCTTGATCGTTTTGAGTATCTTCTTCAAAACTAACTGTACCATAAGTCATAATCACATCTTTATATTCGCCTTTTGCAAATTTAACACCAGTCATTGGATGACTGGCATTCTCTACAAAGGTGTAGTGTGAGTCATCGATTTTCATTACTCTCCCTCTATCTCGATATCAAGGTCAACTTCCAATAATGGCTTATGACCTATTGAGTAATAAGTTTTGACAAACTCTTTGAAATCAGTTTCCTTTAAGATTGGTTCCCAAAAAGCTTTTGTAAGAGTTTGTTTTTCTCTTACCTTTCCTTCTTCAATCTCTCCAGTTTCTTTATTAACTCTTGCGTACCAACCTACATTTGGCTTAGTGACATAACCACCAGCTAATGCAACTTGTAGTAATCCTGAGTATGGTTCTATTCCACCTTCCCAAGATACACCTACTGGTATTTTAGATTTTTCTTTTACAAATCTTGATTTCTCAACGTTGATTACAAAGTTATATCCTGATACTTCAGTACCTGCTTTTACTTGTTGCCTTCCAATAATCCAAATGTTATCAGCTGAGTAATAAATACCTGTACCACCACCAACAACGTTCTTTGGAAATAATCCAATTTCTTTATATGTATGGTTAACGGCGAGTAAAGGGACGTTCTTCATTGTTAAATAAGGAGTGACCATTCTGAACAGTCCCTTTAAGGCCTTCGCTCTCGACATATCCGCAACAGATTTTTCATTGAGCGCATCTTCTAATTCTTTTTTACTTGCTAAATTACCAATTGAATCTATAACAATCACTACTTTGTCATCTCTATCAATTGCTTCTAATTGGTTTACTAAATCAAATTTTAGTTGTTCCACATCGGTGATTGGTGTATGTAATACTCTTGATGTATCAATACCAAAAGATTCAAAGTAGTTTTGTGGTGAACCAAACTCTGAATCATAGAATAACATAACTGCATCTTCATATTCTTTTAAATAAGCTGCACCCATTAAGAGAGCAAATGAAGTTTTAAAATGTTTTGATGGACCAGCTAGAACTGTAAGACCGCTTGTCATTCCACCATCCATATCACCTGATAAAGCTACGTTTACCATTGGTACGGTTGTTGATATTACATCTTTATCTTTGAATAGCATAGAATCTGATAAAATATCAGTCGTTTTTATTTTACTATTCTTTTTTAATTTATCCATTACGCCCATATTAATACCTCCTCTCTGGTCTAAGTTGCATGGTTTTTTCTTTTTTTCTCCAACGTGCAATTGCTTCTTTTCTTACACGTTGTTTCCTTTGATTAGGCTTTTCATAAAATTCTCTTTTACGAACTTCTTGTACAATGCCAGCCCTTTCGCATTGTTTCTTAAATTTTCTCAAAGCAACATCAAATGGCATTGGTTTAGCCGGACGTTTATCTCTGGGATGCCTCTTACGAGGTCTTAAATCTACACTTGGCATATATTCACTCCTATATTTTTCATAAGTATATCTATTATAACATAAAATCAGTTAATTGTAAACTGTTTTTTTCATATTCGTACATTCTTTTTTTATTGTCAATAAGCATGTAAGGTGTTTCAATCAAATCTACTTTGTTATCGAAATAAGCTAATAGATTCTCAACCATATCTTCAGCAGTTTTTACTGGTACGTTCTGACATATATGATTAATTTGATTGCTTACTAAGTTCATGTCTTCTGGTAAATGCATGATTCTCATTGATTCTCTGACTGTTAAGTATCTATCTTCGTATGGATGGCATGTTTGAACTGGCAAATGACCTACAAAAGCTCCAATATAATTCTTAGCCCATGTAGTAGTTCTTCTCATTACATTACCACCTGACTTTATTTTCTTATTCATTCTATCGATAATGTTATAATGTCTTTCGTGTCCTTGTTCTTTTAACCAAGGTAAAAGGTTATCATAGGAATCATTATCTTCGATATAATCAAAACAATTATTTGAATGCTCTAAAGTATCGTAAAATTCTCTATGGTTTATGCCACCATGAAGCTCTTCTAATATGTATCTATAAAAAGGTAAATCAGATGGTGTATGTTGATTTGGCAGATAATTCATTGGATCGGCTTCAGATCGAGGCCCTGAGGTGATAACTGATTCAATTCTTTCGTTAGGGTAACGGTTTACATAAGGTAATAATGGTGCCTGATGCCCTTTAAAAAAGAAATAAAATGTTCTATCTCTAATTTGACTATACCCTTGTACTAATGACTTAGTCTTTAGAAGTACAAAGGTATAACCATACTGCTCCCCTATTTTTCGTAGTTTCTCTACTACAGGTACACCAGTCTTTTGTGCTAACCTTGGTGCATTCTCTCCCCAAAAAACTTTTGGTTCTATTTTACCTAAAACGTAATGTGCTGTTTCGTACATCCAATTATTTGCTGGTTTATCAGCAGCTGAATGAGTTGATAATGTAGATAAACCTGCACATGGACAAACTGTATTGACCATATCTACTTTCTTTGGTTTATGATTTTTATTCTCATCTAAATGTATGTAATCTCCTTGCCAACCTTTTTCTCTAATATAGTTTATATAATGAGAATCGTTTGGTTCAAAATCTGAATATGATAAAACTTCTTCTGGCATTTGGCCATTTAGTTTATTCATAACTGCTATGCTTTCACCACCAATCAATGGTACGATACTACTGTATTTCATTCATCACCTTCGTTAACATTCTTGTTTGCCTATCCACATCATCATAGTGTAGTGGTATACAGGTTGCAAGTAATAATAATCCACCCATTAGTATTTGTTCTTTAGGTAGATTATATTCATCTAATTTTCTTAAAAATAAATCTTTTACATATTCATTTTGTGGAACATCAGCAACAATAGCGTTATATCCATAATAACAATCATGAGCTAACTTAGCCCAATCATATATGTTATCGCCCATTGTTCCATACCAACTACCATACTCACCTCTTGGGTCAAGTAATTTAAATTGATCTGTTTGTTGATTGTATAAAATATTTGCTAAATGTAAATCACCATGCATTCCATTTATTGGTGAAGTATGTAAATAAACTTGTTCAGCCATTTCATGTAGTTGAGCAACTTTCCATGCTTCCATTACATTATAGAACTCATGATTCAATCTCTCTTTAGTTTTTCCTACCCACATTTCTTTTGCATTCTCACTAAACCCATCAATTAAATCTTCATCATCGACTGGATTATTAAAGTAATTTATTTTAATTCTAAATATTCTATCCATGACATAATCCCAATGTGAATCAGGCATATTCTCATATAACATTAAATCACTAAGTAATGTACCACTTTCATATGACATTGTTAGTTGAGTTGGATGTTCTAATATTCTAGGTACAAACATAGATTGTTCAGGATTTAAACATTTATACCAATTCTTTTCGTTTTGTAATGTTTTTCTTGAATGCTTATCATGATAATCTGGTAATTTTGTAATAGTTCCAAGCTCTCCATTAAACTTCAAATTATTAAAAGCCCTTGCTTTTCTATTAAGTAATGAAGCACAGGTTTTATAGTATGTTGGCAGGTCACCTATGTCATACCATTCTTTAGTAATATATTGGCTAAAGTTTCCATAGAGTTCTAGTGCACCTGATATATCGTAGGCCCTACTTTCATTGAAAGCTTGCTTAGCTCTTAATCCTTCCTTAAATGAATATAGTCCAACTAAAGCAGTAGCATTAGGTATTGGTTTTTCTGGTTTATTATAATATTTATTACCATCCCACATACACCAAGCTGATTGATTATCCACTTCCTTTGTAAGTAAAAAGTTTGTACCTAACGGCATATCTTTTTCTAATATAATAGCATCACCTAACCAAACAACAACTGGTTTTAAAGGATTTACTAATGCGTTCATACCAATAGATATAGCATCCCTTGGACCATCAAAAGATAGTTGATTAGCAAACCTTACCTTGGGATGTCTAACAGCACAATACTCTCGGATATCCGTATACTTTCCATCAACCACGACTATTTCATCAACGCTGCCATTGACTGCCTCTATTATATAGTCTAGGCAAGGTTTACCATTTACACGTACCATAACCTTCGACGTGCCAGAAGATAGAGGTCTTAGTCTTGTTGCTGCTCCTGCAGCAGGGATAACTAAATTGAATCCATTTTGTTTGTCCATTTAACAAATTCCTCCAAGTTCATTGCTTTATCATCTACGTAATAAGTAGATGAATAGGGTTTCCCCCATAATAGTTCATCGTAAGGTACATCATATCTTTCCAACCAATCGGTTGTTATCTTACCTACATCTTCTATAATTTTCTTTATATCGCCATTGTGTGTTAACATTCTTCTGGCAGTTAATAAAATAATATGGAACCCTAAATTCTTAAGTACTCTCATACCTTTGATTACCTTATTATTAGGTAACGCGTTTCCATATTTTTGTTGTGCATCTTGATAGTTGTGATTTGTAAAACAAATCGTATCATCTATATCGATTACAATTGTCTTTTTCTTATCCAAAGAAATCCTCCAAACTAGTTGTATTTAAATCTTTTATCTTAGTATGTACAATTCTTTTCTTCTTTTCAAAATAACTTAATTGTTGTTCTATGACTTCTTTTGCTCCAAATGCTGGAATATGATTATTAAAAATATCTATGAAAGTATCTATAGAAGTTATTCCAAAGCATTTTTCAAGTAATTGAGTCACTGTCATTTTATCTGTTTGCTTTCCAACAGTCTCTATATGTTTTAACATAGGTGGTATTACATTAGATGCATCAGCTTCCTGTCTGAGAAACTCAATACCCGCTTCTAAATAATCATTATACATTGATTCATCGTTTGATAATTCATGTATTTTATCTTTTGTCTCATTTAAATCTTCTCTATTTGACCATATTGCAATTGGGTTAGTTATAAATGTTGAGCCATCTTCAGCTATGTTATTCATTCCATAATTTGAATCAAATACTGGAACTGTACCTACAGCGATTATTTCCATTTGAGCATATTCAAACCTATCGCCATAGTTGTGTATTTCCTTTGGAAGATTATATCCACTATAACCAAACATAGAGTTTGATATTAAGTTCATACCATCTTCATATTCGTAAGGTCCAAAGCTTTGGCATATATCACTATCATAATCATATCCATCAAACTTATCTTGCCAACTTGTAATATCGATAATATCAAACTTAGCACCAATAGACCTTTCAATACCATGAATTGAGTAATGGAAATCTTTATCTAAGTTAAACATTTCAACCATTCTTTTTGGGTCCTTCATAGTTGTCCAACGACTTGCGTATATACAACTTCTTCTTTTATCTTTAAATGGTACCCAATACTTTTCATAATCAGAAACAGTAAATGGTAATTTCATACGAGCAATCCTTTCACCAAGTTTCTTATCAGTTAGTATACTTGATATATCTTGTGCGTATGTTGTTTCTGTTGAGAAGTTAAATATAATATCACATGCGTTTGCAATAGGAATATGCATTGGTATTCTATCAAAGTTCATTCTTTTAATTTCATGCATCATACCAACAAGAATTGGTTTCCTAATTTTAAGAACTAAATCTTCAAAGAAACTTTTAACTGTTGTTTGTTTGTGTAATGGACTTGGATAAGAATTAAGCATAACAATATCATAATTGTCATTTAATTTTTTAGCTACCTCTGGTATTTCTTCAGCTTTGAATGAGATGGAATCTTTTATATGTCCACCTGAGCGAGTAAATCCACGTTCTTGTAAATCGTATATGTCTACATCATTAGGCATATATCTTTGGAATTCATATCCAAACTTTTCTACGCCACAGCCATCAAGGCCTTTTCCAAATACTATTGCAATTTTCATAATTAGTTATATTATATCATAAAATCAGTGATTTGTACACTGTTATTTTCATTTAAATCTTTCATGTGTTTAGGCACTCCTGTTGGTTGTACCTTGAGATTAATCTTACGATTATGTGTTTTATCCTTCATATTTACTAATTTAATATGTTTAGGATATAGTTTGTTGAGCTCGCGTGCGGCCGTATGCATGACGTCCGCGTGACGCGCGGCAGCATTGCCACCTTCTTTTTCTTTACCAATGACTAATTGCCATTTAGTTATATAAAAATTATTAAATCCTTTTTCAATTGCACCACAAAATGCTGCTACATCTTCATAATATTTTACTTTTGTATAACCTAAATCGTTAGCTGTTAATTGTTCTAAATTTATAAAAGAACTAAAAGCTCCCCAACGATTTAATCCTATAGGAAATATATCTTTACCTTTAACAAAGGTTGCTGTAGCGATTACACCAAATGGCATATCTTCTAATAATCCAATTGAATAATTAATTAAATCATAAAACGATTCTTCTGATAATTCCTTTTCTTTTATTACATAATCTTTTTCATCAGTAATATGGCAAGGAACTATCTTAATATCATCATCCATCATCCAAATCTTTTCACCAGCAAAATGTTCACATATCGCATGTCTTTTTTCTGGTATGCCTGAATCTTTAGGTACTCTTAACGGAACTACCTGTACGCCTGGGTAATCAAATGGAATACTTTTATAACGTTCCATTTCAGATACATCTCTTCGAATACAAACATAAACTCTTTTATAAAAACTTTCAGGTATCCATCCATTTTCTAATACATCAATTTTACCATCAGGTCTTTTATATGTTGGTATAACTATTTTCATATTGATTGAATTAAGTTTCGTATTAGAAACATTACTCCTACTCCATTTAATAATAACAAAGCTCTATCTTTCCATATAGCTGCTACAACTGTCCAAAGTGTTACGCCAATGATTGAAAATATTAAATCATAAAATTGAAATCCATCTACTCCTCGTATTGACATTCCTGCTAATACAAACACAGATGCTATCCATTTAATATACCAATCAATCGTATATTTCGGTGTTGCACTTTTATATATACGTTTAGAATTTTGTATTTCTTTTGGGTCAAATTTCTGAGAACTCATATTCCACTCCTGCTTCTTTAAATATTTCGTTTGTTTTTCCTATTGCTTCTATCCATCTATCTGGAGTTCCTTCTGATACTGAAACAACTCTTGATACTCCAGCTTGTATTATACCTAAAGCACAATCACCACAAACTGGTAAACCCCAAATATAAAGTGTTGAATCTCTTAGTGATATTCCATTTTCTGCAGCATTGTATATACAGTTCATTTCAGCATGTACGACATATTGATACTTAAGTTCTCTATTACTATATCTTTCTTCACTATCATCGATACCTTTAGGGAATCCATTATATCCTGTAGATAATATTTTTCTATTTCTTACTGCAATTGCACCTATCTTTCTACTAGGGTCTTTACTCCATGTAGAAATTTCATATGCTATACCAAGAAATCTTTTATCCCACTTACTTAACAAGATCGAAATGCCTCTCATAAACATGTAAGTTTTGAACTTGCCAATAGATATTACCACCTTTTTTAAGTGGATGTCCATTGTAATATAAATCTTTTTCTAGTTTTTCTAGTACGTATTTTTGCCAAGCATAATCATTTCGATATCCAAATACAACATCATTACTTCTCATTTGAACCACACAATGTAGTTGTTCATCTCTAATATAATAAGTGACAGCATTTGTGCAAATAAAATCATTCTTACCATCTTCTTTATACTCACGCCAGATACTTGGTCTTTGATAAATCATTGAAGCTCTACGAGAATCAGGATTTATTTCACTTAGTTCTTTTACAACTTGATTATATTGTCTATGAAACTTTTTACTGAATATAAGATGACCATAATTAGAATTGATTTCACCATAATCATTTGCAGAATATTCCCATGCTGCTGGCGACTTACCATATATTTCAGCAAGTTTATTAATATTAGTTGACCTAGAGTTATACCATTCTATTTCAGCATCAATATATTCTTGATTAGGTTTACCAAAGATTGATGGCTTATCAGCTAGAAAAGATGCAGCAAATATTTCGATTGTTTTACAACCAGTCTTATCATCAGTAAACTCTTTATTTTTAAGTTTATCGATAAAGGTATTTGCGATATCTTTAGTCTTCAACATTATTCATTGGCTGATTGAACATATCTCTACTAGGGTCTTGGCCTTCCATTTTACCACGAATATATGCTACACAAAAGGATGCGTAATTGATTAAGTCTTTATATGAATCTTCCAGGGATTCAAAGTTTGGTTCTTTACCTGACTCAAGTAAAGATGTGGCACGTATTAGTTTGCCTAAACATGCATCATGTAAAGTATCAATACCTCTACGATAATGCATCGCTTGAGTTATTGTACTCTTATCGCTTTGATAATCGGCTGATTTTGTTTGTTGCAGTTCAGCACATTCCTGCAGTACTTTCATACTTTCTTTCATAATTTACTCCATAATTATCTATTATATCACATTTCATTGCAAATGTAAACTTATTTTTCTCTAACATTTTTTATTGGAATTGACATTCCTTGTACCCAGTTTTCAGCAGTATTTTCTGCGTATATTTCTGAGTGATTATGTAGTTTTGTTGTTGCTTCAAAATCAGCACCTTCAAATAAATCGACTTCCCATCCATTTTTAGCTAAATAAACTTTTGCCATTCTATTTTCATTTTGATACTGATGATGTAATTCTCTCTCCATAATAAATCCTATATGTTATTTCTAAATACGAACTCTATTGCTCGCTCTGCTTCTTTTTCCATATCTCTTTTGGCATACCAGTTTCCTGTGTCTGAATCTAATTGCCTGCATAAGTATCCAATCTCTTTTGCTGTGATTGGATAACCTTTAGCCATTGCATTTCCTGCAGTACTAACCATGATTTGATATAGTTTTGCATACCAACCTGTATCAGATATTGATTTGTATTCTTCAATCTGTTTACGATTAACAAATGGACAATCGTCATAACTATTCCAAGAGTAGCTGGTATTATTTAATTGATTTTTTCTATGTTCGATTAATCCTTTTTGAATTGCATCGGGTAATCGATTGAAAAATCCTTCTTGTCTATTTACGTATGGATGTTTACCCATTAGTTCTATTGGGTCCATTTGTTTTCCTTCACGAGTAAAGATAAAATTAAAAGCATCTTTATATTGATTAGGAATATAATACATACGAGATAAATCTTTTGTTTGAGCATCAGATACTTCCAAGAACTCTTTATTTAAAGCATACCAAAAGTGTTTGATATCCTCTTTGAGAACTGGATATTTTAAATCAAATACTAAACGAAACTTTGGTGACTCTTTTGTAGATGATGCTGTTGAATAGCAAATATACTTATAGTCAGGATAAGTTTTTTCAATTGTTCTTATATCACCTTGGAACGTATCAACATCTAAAGCTGCCCAGCCACCCCAACCAACAACATTATCATTTGCTCTTGTTGTATTTGGTTCATATGTGGCAGGTGATATGAGAGGAGCTTCTTGTTTTGTAGGATACTTATCATCACTAGCTAACTTATATAACACACCAGCAAACTCATCAAAAGAACTATAATCCATTCTCTTATGAGTTTTGTTATCGTATATGTTATCAAATATCGTTAAGCTTACCATGGTTTCCTGTATGACTTGGTGCTTCCCAATCTTCTGGCTTTGCCAAATCAGGTACTCCAAGTGGGTTTGGTCTAGATTCTTTTATTCCAACATACTTTTGCATATTAGCTTTTAGTACAGCATCCCATGCTTTGTATGGGTCAACACCATAAGCATCTAGTGTACCAATCGCAACAACACACAAATCAATGAGGCCATCAACAATCTCTTCAGCATCCTTACGCCTGTAAGCTGCTTGAGTTTCATCCAACTCTTCTTGTAAGAATTCAATTCTAAATTTAAGAAACTCTCTTAGTTTTTCTGGATTAGTATCAACCCAATCACGAGTTTGATATTTTGTTTGCATATCATGAATATCTTTTACCCAGTCTTTGCTCATACTATAATGTCCTTTTTAGGTGTCATGATTCTTGTATCTTTGCCTTTGATTTGGTCAACTAATGACTCTAAAGGTTCAACAATAAACATAACAAAGCTTTTGTTTATTTCCACACCATCTTTAGCTAAGGTATATGGCATAAAAGGAATGAATCCAATCTTACCAGGTTCCGGAGCAAATAGCGCATGGCCATCTTTGATTGTAATGCTATCTTCAGTTTCAGTCACTTTACCAATAACTTCTTCTCCATTACTTAATCTTACTAATTTATATTCCATATTTTTTTTCCTCTTGGTATATTATAACACATTTCTGTGTAAATGTAAATAGTTATTTAATTTATTTACAGTATCAATCTCAGTTTGTGGATTGTTCCATTGCCTATTCAATCTACTTGGATGTGGTATCTTACAATGTTCGACACCTAATCTTTTTAGATATTCAGAAGCTACATTTCCTAAAGCCACTATGTGAGAGTATTTATACGATTGTTCTAAGGTAAATATAACTTCATCTTCTAAGTTATAAATGTTAGTCCAATCATAATCTTCTTTTATCCAACCACTTACTCTATTCCAAGTAGTTGATTTTGATTTATCTACTAAACCTGGTTTCTGTCCAACAACTAATATCTTAGCCAAAGAAATCCTCCAAGCTTGCCACTTCCTCATGATTCCAACCAACTGCTTGTAGCACAGGTTCGATTGGGTCAAGGAATGTCTTTTTAAATTGTGTTTCGTAATCAATGTACTTAAGTAATCCAAATTCATCAGGTAAGTAATCAGAGAATGCAATAACATTCTCATGAATTGGATTTGGCATACGAAGATATACGAACTTGATTTTATCGCCATTGTTAATCAAAGGATATTTCTTTTTGAGCGATAAGTTATTTACTTGATGATTGAATAGTAAAGAGCCACGTACGTGCATAGGTGTACCTTTTTTATAGATTTGATTATGGTCTTTAAACTCACGAACTTTAGTAACGCCACGTGGAAATGCAATTTCATCTGGTGATAAAGTTTTAAAATGATTTTTGAAATGTTCAATTGCCATTTGTGTTTCTTTTTCATCTTTTGATATAATAATCTTGAACATCTCTTTTAATGCTTCTCGGCATGGTTCAGGTGTACTAGATTTGATTGCTTCAATTCCCATGATTTTTAACTTAGGCGTTTTATATCTTACACCCTCGTTGTCATGTACGTTTAAGATGTAGCGTTTCTTAGCTGTCCATATTCCTCTATCAGCTATAGCTTCCCTTTTCATAACCATACGATTAGATACACCACCAAGCATATCAAATAGTTTATCGTAAGACTTAGCTAGTTCAGGCTCAAGCATTTCATCAGCAACTTTATCCAAGAAGTCAATAGGATTCTCAGGTTTAAACTGATCGATTACATCTCCTAAGCGTACATACAAACTATCGGTATCGATGGCAACGACATAATCTTCTCTTGAATTCTTTTTGAGCACTCGATTAAGGTAGGAGTTAAGTGCATATTCGGCCCATCGTATCGTAAGCTGTCCGGTGAGGGTGATGGCTTCAGCAATTCGTTGGTCGAAGAAACGAAAATACCTGTTGCCCAAAGCACCATAAAGAGAATTAAGAAGGATTTTAATTGCGACCTGCCTATTCTCGGCAATTGCAATATCCCTTTCGATTTGGTATAGTTTTTGTTTGTCATCTTTATCCACCTTTTCCTTTTCATTTTGAGCATCAATCATTTGCTTTTTGATTCCTACCCTTTCATTATACATTTCATCAATAATCATTGGAAGTATTCCAACCTTTTTAGTTGTGAAGTGTTGGCCATTTGCAGCTACACATTCACCATCAAACTTTTTCATTTGCACATTTGGATTTGCTAGCATATCTTCAATATCAACTTTACTTACCTTTCCATTCACAATTGTCTCAGGTGACATATTGTATTGCATGATAATAGAAGGATATAGAGAGTTTAAATCAAAACTAACCATGTGATTATGTATTCCAACTTGAGGTTCTTTTACAAAACCACCAGGATAGAATGTTTTAGTTTTATCCTCAGCAAATGGTATTATAATATTATGTTCATATAGTTTCCTAAAGATAATCGTATCCCAGATTGCTGTAGTGCCAAAGGTGTCATTGTAGTTTACTCCACCTTTGTATGCCATAGTTAAACAAAGAGTAATTAAACCAAGTTTATCTTCGATTCTGTCTACCAACTCAACGTCCTTTATATTATAGTCAATAAATTTTTGGAAGTTATGTTTGTAAAGAGAATGCAAAGAACCATACTCTTCGTAGGAAAGCTTTTTCTCTCCAAGTACTACATGAGCAATGTGGTCCAACTTATAAGATTCCTGAGGACCATAAGAATATCCAAACTTTTTAAATAAGTCAAGGTAATCCAAATTAGAAATACCTTTGAGTTCGTAGGCAGTTTGAGTTCTACCCATCGTAGTTATTTCTCTACGTTCAATCATACTCCAAGGTGATAGCCTTTTTACGTATGGCTCACCAAGAAGTTTATGTATTCTGTTTACGAGGTAAGGTATATCAAAGAACCTAGTATTCCAACCGGTCACTACATCAGGTGAATGAGAAACTGAGGACCAATGTGTTATGAAGTTGACCAATAGGTCAGCCTCAGATTCATAGCTTTTATAAACTACCCGGTTGGTTTTCATTAATGATTTGTTTACATCGTAAGTGCCTAGGCCCCATACATAGTAAGTGTTATCGATATTATTTTTAATCGTAATCGCAGTGATTTGATTATCAGCTTTGTCTGGCTCGGGGAAGCCATCATCCGACGCAACCTCGATATCAATCGTTGTCACATTTACTTTGTTACGATCGAAATCGATTTGACCTGGAAATTGGTCATTGATGAAAGCCGAAATATATCGAGTGTTTCCAAAGATATGGAGCCCGGCAGTATGTTTGTTCGTTTGAACCCATTCATTTGCAGATCGCATAGAGTCAAAATTCATCTTACCAACTGGAGTACCATCCAAGGCTTTCCAATTTGTAGGACGATTCGTACTCACGAATAGTGAGGGTTCGTATTTAATTTTTTCTGAGATTCGTTTATTGTGGTCGTACCCACGAAGGAGTATCATATTACCATAACGACTTACATTAGTATAAAACTTCATAACATGTATATTATATCACAGTTCACGGCAAAAGTACACTGTTTTTTTAATTTAATTCAAAAGATTGGGGAGCTATCTCTAACTCCCCGCATGATTGTCAATTTGGCTTTAATAGCTGCTGGATTGCATTATCACGATCATTGGCGCTAATCCTAAGATTAATGCTGTGATAGATAATACGATCACGGTAGTTTTTAAGGCCTCGGCAACGTCTTCATATTTGTCAATAAAATGAGTTATATGTTTCATGTTGTTCTCCAGTAAATATTTAATTTATATCTACTGAGTTTCGCTGCTCACCAGTTTACCCTTTCAAGTATTCTTTCTTCTTTGATGCCCCAGCAGACCCTAATTCGATCTTTCTAGGACGCTTCTCTTCAGGTAGTTCTACTCTGGCATACACCACTAATATTCCATCCTTCAAATCAGCACCGTCTATTACTACAAATTCTGAGAGTCGAAATGATTTCTCGAATTTGCGGGACGATATACCTTTAAATGCGAAATCTCGTTCGTCCTTACACATCTCACCAGAGACCTTTAAGATTCCATCTTTGACTTCTACATTGATGTCATCTTCTTTGAATCCAGCTATAGCTAATTCGATTAAGAATTTCTCTTCATCTACTTTCACAATATTGTGT
>Ga0181404_1000094_pt1 | contig 24621 bp, 23 predicted proteins | sample 27SPOviralmetaG_FD_130133 | JGI IMG/M metagenome (GOLD analysis project Ga0181404, IMG submission 130133) | Marine viral communities from the oligotrophic San Pedro Time Series (SPOT) site, San Pedro Channel, CA, USA - 27 SPOT_SRF_2011-10-25 | ecosystem: Environmental > Aquatic > Marine > Strait... | reverse complement strand
TGCGTACCCCCACCTGTATATATGTAAGTACTAAAAAATATTCTAGTAAAACATTGTAAAGGTAAGAAGACAGTAATTATAAGGAGTTTTGCCTTCTCAGACATAGCGGGCTAGTAAGGGAGAAAGAATTATGATTGGAACTTTTGGTTAATCCTTGAGTACTAGGTTTGTGTTACTGCTATATACTTCTACGTATCCCTAGCTTTCAGCACCCCGATTGCTACTTCACTTGTAACTAATTACTTGTTCCCAATGTTTGTAATTTAAAGTATGTTACCATATAATTATCATTACACAAATCTTTACAAAAAAGATAGGAAAATATGTCTAAGAAGATATGCCACGCTACTAACTGTAGAAAAAGATTAACAGCTAATAAATCAAAGTATTGTTCTACAGAATGTCAACGTAGACAGTATATGAAAGAATATAGACATAATAAAAAACAAGATAAACCTATTAATTCTAAGTACTCAGCGTTAACACCTATGAAAGGTAAACATTATCAAGAGTATGTAGATAGTGGTTTAGCAGATAAAGTTATGAATAGTGAGTTAACAGCTACTAAGGCAGCAGAAGTTATTGGTTGCCCAATAGCAACTATATCTAAAATGAACGCTGCTTACCAAATAGATTTACAAAACAAATTAGATGCAGAAGGTTGGCAAGTATCTACTGATGCACAAGCAGCACTAGAAAATTTCTCTGCATTTAGAAACAAATACTTTGCTACTGAAACAGGAGAGAAGTATGAAACTGCTAACTTTCATGAAAACTGGATAAATAAAATTTTACATTCTATAGAACATGGTGAGGAACTATTAATACTATCACCCCCTAGACACGGTAAAACAGAATTGTTAATACACTTTGCTGTATATCAAATATGTAAAAACCCTAATACAAGAATTATGTGGGTAGGTGGTAACGAAGATATTGCTAAGAATGCTGTGTCTGCTGTTCTTGACCAACTAGAAAGTAATGAAAGATTACAACAAGATTTTTGTGAACCTGGTAAAAATTTTAAACCTGATAATCGTTCAGGTAAGATGTGGGCATCAAATCAATTTACTGTAGGAACTAGAACTGTACCTGGTATTAAATCACCTACTATGGTTGCTGTAGGTAAGGGTGGAAAGATATTATCTCGTGACTGCGATATTATTATTGCTGACGACATTGAAGACCATCAAACAACTATGCAACCTGGTGCAAGAGAAAACACAAGACAATGGTGGACAACTACTTTGTCATCTCGTAAAGAGGAACATACTGCTGTAGTAGTAATTGGTTCAAGACAGCACCCTGATGACTTATATCATCATCTACTTAACAATGATGAGTATCAAGCTATTGTAGAAACAGCACATGATTTAGAATGTGATTTACCTGAAGCCTCAAATGAAATGCATATAGATTGTATGTTGTGGTCTAGTAAACGTTCACATAAATGGTTGATGTCAAGAATGAAAGCTGCTGAAACTACAGGTGGTAGACAAATATTTGAAATGGTTTATTTTAATCAAGCCTATGTACAAGGAACACAAATTTTTAATCCTGATGCTGTTGATAGTTGTAAACGTAATGAATTAATAGTTGGAGATATTCCAAAACAATTACAACTTGTTGCAGGACTTGACCCTTCATCATCAGGCTATCAAGCTGCTGTATTGTGGGGAATAGATACTTATAACTCAGAACTTTATCTTATAGACATAGACAATCAACAAGGTGGTGGTGTTAAAGCTGCTAATCAAATTATTAGTGATTGGTTTCATAAGTATGATTTATCACATTGGATAATAGAAGAAAATGGATTTCAAACTGCTATAAGACAAGATAACAATATAAAAGAATTTGTATTAAGAACAGGAATATTGTTACAAGGACATCTTACAGGCAAAAATAAACATGACCCACTATATGGTGTAGGTGCAATGGCAGAATTATTTGAAGCAAATAAAATTCATTTACCCTATGGCAATTCGGAAAGTCAAGCTAAAATAGATAGTTATAAAAGACAATTAGTGTACTTTGATGGTAAACCTGTTTCTAGTAGAAACAAGCATAAAACTGATATAGTTATGGCAGGTTGGTTTCCTATGAAGGTATTTAGACGTGTTCAAAAAGAACACTTAGCAGAGGTAGGAATGGAATACAATCCAAGTTTTAGTGGTTATAATATAACAGAGATGAATAACGCACCATGGCAATAGATTTAAATCAAAAGTCAGCACAAGAAGTAATTGATGCAGCACAAGAATTAGTTGCAGGTTCTCCTAGTGATACTAGACAAATAAATAAATATAGAATTAAAGCTATCTTAAATGGTGGTTCTGATGGTATACGTGCTTTATTAGGCAATACAATGGATACTGCAGATGCAGATTTATTACCTGCTCCAAACCTTTTACAATCAGGTATAGATAGACTTGCACAAAAAATATCAGGCATACCACAAGTACGTGTTGATGTAATGAATAATAATTCAAGTGACCGTGCAAGAATACGTGCAGAAAAATTAGAACGTATTGTTTCATCTTATGATGAAAAACAAAGATTAAATTTACAATTAGCACAAGCTGCTAGATGGCTACCTGGTTATGGATATTGTGCTTGGGTTATTACTAGCAAGATGGATAAAAATGGTTTTATATATCCTACTGCTGAACTTCGTGACCCATATGATACATTTCCTGGAAACTTTGGTGCAGACCAACAACCACAAGAGTTAGCTGTATTAAGAAGTGTACCTAGATGGAAACTTGCTCAAATATATCCTGAGTATCAAAATGTTATATTAAAACCTAATGAAAAGAAAAAATCAGGTGTAGGTAATACAAATACATCTCTTATAGGATATGACAGAGGTAATACTCAATCAGCAGATTGGGAAGATAATACAGGTCAAGGTGTTGATGTTATTGAATATTATGACATTACAGGTACTTATATAGTTTATCCTGAAACAAGACAACTGTTTGATTACATACCTAATGCATTAAGCACAGTTCCTTTTGTGTTTATGAAAAGATTTAGTTTTGATGAACTTAAAGGTCAATACGACCACACAGTAGGTTTAATGGCTATGATGGCAAAAATAAATATTATGTCAGCTATAGCTATGGAAGACGCTGTATTTACAGAAACAAACATTTCAGGTGAATTAGAAAGTGGACAGTATCGTAAAGGTAGATTTGCTGTAAACTATTTAGCTCCAGGTACACAAGTAAGTAAACCTGCAAATAATATACCTTATCAATTATTTCAACAAGTAGACAGATTAGAAAGACAACTAAGACTTGTTGGTGGTTACCCAGTAACAGATGACGCACAATCACCTGCAAGTGTTGCAACAGGAGCAGGATTAGCTGAACTTAATTCATCTATGTCATTAATGATTAATGAATATAGAGAAATAATAAAAGTTGGTATATCTGATATGGATAGTAAAAGATTAGAACTAGATGAAATAGTATCTGCAGAAATAGGTCAAGAAAGTAAACCTATGGCAGGTTATTTTAATGGAACATCTTTTTCTGAAAATTATAAACCGTCAACTGATATTGGTGGTGACCATAAAACTAGACGTATTTATGGTGTTATGGCAGGATTTGATGAACCACAAAAAATTGTTACAGGTTTACAGTTGTTACAAGCAGGTGTTATTGATGTTGAAACATTACAAGATAACATTGATGGTTTAGAAAATATAGCTAAAGTACAAGAACGTATTAGAAAAAATAAAGCAGAAAACGTTTTATTTGAAAGTGTACTTGCTAGAAGTGCAGAAGGTGACCCTGCTGCTACTATGGCAGTTATTGCTGTATATGAAAATCCAAACGGTATGACTGAAATATTAAAACAATTTTATACTCCTGAAGAACCACAACTTAGTCCTGAACAAATGGCTATGATACAACAACAACAAATGTCACAAGCTATGCCACAACAACCACCATCTATGCAAGAAGCATTTGGTCTTGTATAATGACTTTTTCAGAAGATTTTATTGATAATGAGTTTTGGAGTTTAGTAACTGAAGAATATGGAGATACAACAGTTGTTGATTTCAATCAAGCATATGAAATACTACAACCTTACCCAAATATTTTTATAGTAATAATGGAGGATAATGGCAAAGAAACGTTCTAGAGGTGGTTATAGACAACCTAAAAATCCTGCTGCTACAAGTGGTCCAGGAGCATTATCTGCTAGAACAGATGGTGGTGCAGGAAGTAAAACACAACCTATAAGAAGAATACCAGGACAACAATATGGTGAAGGTAAAGCATTAGTTGACCAACAACAAGCTGCTCCATTACCTGTTGCTGCACAATCAGGTACACAAGGTAGAGGAATAAATATATTTGCACCAACCGAAAGACCTGCTGAACCAATAACAGAAGGTGCTATGTTAGGACCAGGAAGTCCTCCAAATCAAGCTATAGATGAAGATGCTAATATGTTACTAGCTGCTATGTATCAAGTATATCCTAGCTCAATAATATCGGAGATGATTAATCAAGGTAGTAGTTAATGTATTACCCTGACCCTGTATTTGAAGAAGATTTAGCTAAACAAAACGAAGCTAGAGATAGAAAATTTCAAAATCTTAAAAAGAATATGACGAGTGATGTTGCTCAACGTATGATTGCTATTACTCAAAAATATCCTGGTATGCCACAAAGTTTAAGTATATCCGCAGCATTAACTGGTGCTAATCCTGAAAGCAAAGCTATGGAAGATGTAGCAGATAAGTATGCAATTAATCAAGCTGAGTATGGTAAAAAAGTATGGGAGTTAGCTTCTACTGATGTTAATGGTGAATATTTATATCCTGAACATCAAGATATGACTTTAAATATAAGTAAAGCATTAAAAGGTGATGCTGAGTTAGGTATATGGGGATTACTTGCATTAGAAAGTTTTGGAGAAAAAATACGTATGTTAAACAGACAACGTAAGTATGTTGCTGATTTAATGTTTTATGATAAATTTTTACAAGAAGGTTACACAAAAGAAGAAGCACAATCTAATTTACAAATGTTTGTATCTAATACAGAAGTTCCTGATATTGGTAAAGATAAAAACATGTGGGGTGAATTACGTTCTTATGTAGACATGTGGGGAGAAGCAAACGAAAAAGCAGGAGAAACTGCATTTGGAGCTGCTTTTAGAGAAGCGTTAGAAGGTAATCCAGTCAACTATCAAAGAGAAGGTAGAAAATTTTTATTTGAAAGTATATTAGCAGAAGATGATGCAAGGTATCACAGACTTGTTGATATGGGATTATCTCCTGAAGATGCTAAAAAAGTATTTTATGAAAACATAGGTACACCTATTAGAGCTAACGAAGCACTTGGAATACAAGAATATACTTCATTATCAGACCCAAATAAAATTATGTTTTTTGAAGGACGTAAATCTGATTATGCACCAGGCAATAACATAAATGATATGTTTAGTATTTCTAATTGGTGGCGTAATAGTCGTGGATTAGATACAGGCGTATTACAACCTTATAGCCCTGGTAGAGCAATAACCTATCAAGTTACTCCTAGTGGTACTACACAAGCAAATATTATGTCAGGTCTTATTGATGGAGCTGCAATGTTAGCTGCAGATATACCATTAGCTAAAGGTATTGGTGCTTTAGGAAAACTAGGTAAAGGTGCTGTAACAGTTGATAAATTATTAGAAGCTAAAAATGCTGCAAAAGTTGAAGATTATTTAACTGCGTTTACTAAAAACATAGATGACTTAGAAGATAGCGTTGACCCATTTAAAGATAAAAAAATAAAAATATCAGGACGTAATGGACAATTAATTAGAAAGTTTTCTAAAGAACAAGCTCAAGATGTAAGAGCAGGGCGTAAATTATATAAACAAGCAGGTGTAATTGGTGGTACTAGAAAATCATTATTTAGAAATACATCACGTGATTTAATGAACTCTCCTTTTGGTAGGCAAGTAACACGTGCATTAACAGAAGAAAGTAATGTAGCAAAAATTATGACTACTCCTGGTTTTACAAATTTAAATTATCAAGTAGCTAAAAGAATTGCTGATGCAGATAATTACTTATCAGTTAGAGGTGTACTTGATGAATTGTTTGATACAGGTGTAATTACACAAGTACCAGGAAAACAATCAGGTATTACTAATGCTGTATTAAGACAATCAGCACAAGCAGGAAAAGAATTGTCACAAAGTTCTAATGTATTAAAACAAACTGCAGGTAAAGCTCTTACAGCTATAGGTAATGAAGATGCAGCATTTAGAAGTGCAGGTTCTTATTTAGCAGGTGGTGCTAAAAGAACAATTAATTTTCTTAAGAAACAACCATATGAAGGTGAAAACTTTGCAGAACTTATGGGATTTAGTGCAAATTTAAGAAGTGGATATAAACCATATTTTAATAAATTATTAAGTGTTACACCTGACCAAGGATTATCTTTTACTAATAGAGATGAAGCAGTACGTAATTTAATAGCACATATGCAAACTACAGGTTGGTCTTTTGATGCTATGAAACCTTATGTTGATGAACTTATAGATATTGCTGATGGTGATTTTGAAGCAATACAAACATTTGCATATCAACAAATATTAAGAGATGAATTTATTATGCAACAATCAGGTAAAAATATTGCAACAGTTAATATGGCAAAAAAAATATTTCAAGAAAACGGTGCTATTAGACAATATTTTATTGACAGTGTTAAAGGTGACAATATGCCATTTGTTGGTGATGTTGTAGAAACAGTTGTTGAAAGAGATATTAATGGTGACAAAATAGAAATAATTATTCCGTCATTACATTTATTAGCAGAAGCTGCTGATTTACATGCACCACTTGTAGATTACAGATTAATAAATAGAGCTATGGGTGAATTATTTACTACTTATGGTGATGAGTTTGAAGGTGGGTTAAAAGCTAATTTAACACATACAAGTAAAAATATAATTCAACTACTACGAGGAGATACAAATTTTAAAGGCATAATTCCTTCTAAAAATTTAACAGATGATGCATATACATTGACATTAGATTATATGACACGTAATTTATTTAAACCATTAGTACTACTTAGAGGTGCTTGGTTTGTCAGAGTATTCTTAGAAGAAAGTATGCGTATGGCAGCAGCAGGATTAGACAATATGTTTGTTCACCCTGCAAGTCATATGGTTTGGGCTAGGTCACATGGTCAAGCAGGCAAATTATCTAAAAGATTTTTTGGTGAAAGTGCAGGTGGAGTTGATAGTGCAAAGATTAGAGAAACTCTTGAATACAGAGAAGTAACTAACAGTAACTGGTCTGCAGGTGCATTAAAAGGTCAATACAATAAACAAAGTAAAATGGCTAGAGATTTTATTCCTTTAAATAAAGGAGCGCCTGAATATGTTAATGGTGTTGCTTTAGAGTTAATACAATTACGTAATGACCCTATTGCTAGACATTTAGCTGAAAATGGTTTTAATGATGGGTCTAAGGCGTGGTTTAGAAGTAAAGCTGCTTTACCTTTTAGAGAAGAATTAGCACGTATTGGTGGTAAAAAATATAAAAGTCTTTTAAGTAACACACAAGATATGGACGCATACTTAGCATCTGTTGAAGCACGTATAAGAATAAAAACAGGTGAACAATTAATAGAAGGTAAAAATTATATTGCAGGAGATAAATATAGTTATAAGTTTGGTATTTATGGTGGTAATCAAGAAATACGTGATGCTATATGGACAGGTAAAATGAATTTACCTGGTGGTTCTGCAGTAGAATTTATACCTGATGTTACAAAAGAATATAACAAAAAACATTTAGAAAATATATATAGAGGTTTATCTAAGTATCTAGATGAAGGACAAGAGTTTGGTGTAGTTAAATATTATAAACCACAAACATTAAATCCAACTGGAACACTTGGTAAGTTAGAACAATGGTTAGATAGTAAAGTTGATATAGCTTTCAAACATTTAATGACTAAACCAAATGCTTATTTATCTAGGTCTGTTGTATGGAAACAATATAGATGGCAATGGATTTCTGATAACTTTGGAAGTATGTCTGATGATTTACAAAAACAATTTATTAAAGAAGCTAAAGAAGCTAAGATACCTAAAAAAGTTATTGAAGAACTAGAAGGATTAAAAGGAATAGTATCTGCACAAAAAATAGATAACTATGATTTAGCTAATACACAAAGTAGAGCTTATGGTTTAGCTGCAACAAAAGAACTTTTATATGATGCATCTAAAAAACATTTAATATCTGATATAACTAGAAACATATTTCCATTTCCTGAAGTATGGTTTGAACTTGCACAAACATGGAGTAAGTTACTTATAGCTAATCCTTATAGAGCAAGACAAGCACAATTATTTGTAACAGGTGCTAGAGGTTCTAATGCTAATAGTTATGTAGGAGAAGGTTTCTTTGCACCTGACCCTAATGGTTCAGGTTCAGAAATGTTTGTATATCCAGGTTCAGATTTCTTAACTAAATCTATATTTGGTGAACAATCTGATGTACGTGTTGCACCTAAAGGTTTTGTTCAAGGTATTAACTTGTTAGGTCAAGGTTTTATACCTGCACCATTACCTTATGTAGGTGTTATTGCAGATAAAGTATTACCTAGACATGGTTTAGGAAATGAAGTTAGAGGATTACTTTATGGTGAGTTTGGACCTCCAAGAGCATCTGATGTAGTTCCTTTACCTGCATGGCTTAAAAAAATACAAGCTGCTGTTGGTGTAGGAGATGAAGCACAACAATTACGTGCATCTACAACTATTGATATATATAAATATGGTAAAGCTGTTGGTAGAGATAAAGCATTAGAAAAACAAGGTAAACTACAAAAATACATAGATAAGGGACTTACAGTAGATGAAGCGTATTTAGAGTATTCTAAATTTCAAGCATCTAAACTTTATTTATTTAGAGGTGTATCACAATTCTTTTTACCTACAGGTTGGACACCAAGATATTATATAGAAGATAAAAATGGTAAATGGTGGGGAACACAAGTACTTGCTCAAGAGTTTACTAAATTAGTTGATGAAAACGATAGCGATAATATAGCTGCGTTTAATGATTTTGTTGCTACATACGGTATAGAACATGGTTGGTTAACTGCACCTAAAACACAATCTAAAGTAGGTAGACAATCATTTACTAATAGGGTTATGGAGTTTCAAGCAAAACATAAAGAAGTGTTTGATAATTTAGATGTATCAGGATATTACGTAATACCTGATAGTCCATATGATGAACGTAATTATTCACAAATGTATGATGCATTTAATAAAGGTGACATAGAAACATTAGACCCTGAACAGTATCAAAGACAAGTAAATGACACATTAGGTTATTACAGATATACAGCTTTTAAAGAACAAGTAGAAGCTACAGGTGCTACAAGTACAGAAAAAACAATATTACTTAGAGTATATAGAAACTATTTAATAAAGGAATTACCAGGATTTCAACAAGATTATGGATTAATTAATCCAGTTAAATCAAAAGAGGTTTTACGAGAAATGCAAGATAAGTGGTTGTCAAATGATACAATAATGAGTACAGAGAGCGGTAAAGCATTTGCTGAGTTTAATCCTGTATGGGAACAAGCCCTTTCTATATCTGCTGAGTTATCACCTTCAGATAGTCCTGAGTGGTGGTTAAGCAGTAATGATGCAAAAGCTAAAGCATTAAGACTAGGAGTTGCACAGATTGCAAAGAAAATTATTGAAGACTATCCTGATTTCAAGTATGTTTGGATTGGTGTTTACAGTAGATTATTTAGAGATGATACAGAAATAATGGGTATTATAAGTGGATAAAATAAACGAATTATTACAAGAAAACTTTGGTATAACAGCAGACCAAATAGATAGTGCTGAAGCTAGACAAGCTCTTGGCGGATTTTATGACAGAGTAGTAACAGCTATTGAACTTGAAGACCCTACAATTATAGATTTTATTATTGAAGAAATAGAAGCAGTACAAGGACAAGCAGGTGGTGCAGGACTTGTTAATGAAAATGAAGTACAAAATATAGTAGATGAAAGTGTTAATCAAGCATTAACTCAATACAATCTTGACCCAAGTTTTTTAAGTGAACGTGGTTATTATGTTTATGACCCTGAAACTGGTGGATTAAAACAAGTAGAAGTAGCTAGTGCATTTCCTGATGGCTTTGCTTCACTATATAACATAACTTTACAACCTGAATTAGTTGCAGGATTACAACAAGATTTAATTAGAAGTGGTGTAGTTGAAGCTGATTACTTTGATGATGAAGATGAGTTTGGTCAAAAAACTGCAAACGCTTTATCTGTTGTTTTAGATTATGCAGATACAAATATATTTATTGATAAAGATAGTGAACAAGGTGAAGCACTTATAACAGAATATGGTACAGGACATTATGGATTTTTAGAAAATGAAAGCAGAGATATTATATTTGCTAGAGCTGTACTTGATTTAGCAGTAGAAGCATTAGGTAGAGATGTACGTTTACAAGAAGAAGCACAAGAAAAACTTAGAGATGAAGAAGCAACACAAGTACTTGCAGCACAATATACAATACCTACTTATGCAGAAATGGACGATACTCTTGATGAAATATTTAATCAGTTAGTACCTAGAGAAGCTACTGCAAAAGAAAAAGATAGATACGTTACTGCATTAGCAACACAGTATTCAACAAGATTTAAAGAATTACAAGCATTACAAAAAGCAGTACGTACTAAAAATATATTTCAAGATGCAGATATGTCAGTATCTTTAGAAGGCAGAGAACAAGTAGTACCTGAACAAGAATTACGTACAGATATATTTCAAATAACAGACCCTGAAGCTGAAGTAACTCAACAAATAGAACAAGATTTAGAAGGCGAAATGTCTGCTATTGAACAAGGTAATGCAGCTAGAAGACAACAAGCAGCATTAATACAAGCTATGATTGGACAGTTATAATGTCACGTGACCCTAAACAAGACCCTTATTATAATCCTGATTTTTCACCAGAAGTTAATGAAGTAACTAATGATTTTACTTATAAAAAATTTAATAAAAAACAAATAACTGGAGATGCAGTAATTATTAAAATGAATGATGGAATGAAAGATTTTGATGTTTTGTTAATACAAAGAAAAAGAGGTCCTCATCAAAATGGATACGCTTTACCTGGAGGTATTTACGAAGAAGGAATGGATACTATTGAAGACTTTATAGGTAGAGAAGCATTAGAAGAAGTGGGTTTACAAACAACAGATATTGTTGATAGTTATGATTTATCTCCTAAATTAAACAGATTTGACTGGGACGCTAGAGCAGGTAAAGGTGTTGATGTATACGGAAAAGTATTTGTAGTAGATAGTAATTTTATTCCTATTGCTTCTGATGACGCATTATCTGCAAAGTTTGTAAATATAAAACAAATTACAAACAAAAATATTGATTTAGCATTTGGTCATGCAGAATGGATACTTGATAGTTACAAAGGTAAAGATGGTTTGCAAGGACAAGGTTTTAATGATACTAATAAAAATAAACTGTTTGATATTGTAGAAGAAAATACAAAACGAAATCAAGAATTTATTGTAGAAGTTAATAAAAAAAGAGTGTCTGATAATTTTAATGCTATTGATTTATCACAAGATACAAATATTAGAAATACATTTGATGCAGAATTTGAAACAAATTTTCCACCTGACCAATTTGAAGGTGAAGGACCAATAGAAACTACACCATTTGATGAACATATGGCAGCAACAACAGATGCTGAAATAGCAGAATGGTATGGAGAAAAGTATGGTAAAGATTATATTACTGATACTAAAACTATGACATCTTCACAAATAAATAATATAAACACAGAGTTTAAAACAGATGTAGCAAAATCTTTTGTAGACGATACAGATGAAGTTGCATTGTCTGCTAGAGAATGGCTTAATGAAAACACATCAAGAGGTGTAGACCCTACAGCACAAATGGACGATACATTAAAAGCATTAGAACAATCAAACGCTGATATGTTTCCTGATGAAGTAATTGATACAATAGATAATATACCTGATGACATTGTTATAGATACACCTAATGCACCATTAAAAGGTAACCAATTAAAACAAGTATTAAAAAACAGATTAAAAAAACTTGCTATTGGTGGTTTAAATTATTTAGATATGTATGAATTAGGTTTAATTGGATATGCTGTAGCAGAACCTGCTGCACAAAAATTATTAGAACCAATAATGCCATACATTGTACCTGGATATAAAGCACCTAAAAATAATGAAAGTTACAAAGACCAAGTAATAGCTAATTTACAAGAAACAGCTAAAATATCCCCAACTGCAAAGTTAGTTGAAAACATGCCTGAAAAAACAGAGTATGAAAAACTTGATAATTTAGGGTATGGTTGGCTAGGAAAGATGTTAGATAGATGAGTGAAATAACTTACGGACCTAAAGGTACACAGATAATAGTAGTTGAAGGTGCTAAACAAGACGAAGAAGGTAATTTAGTAGAAGGCAGTAGAGTAGATACTGTTTATTATTTAGGATACCAAGATGCTAATGGTACTTTCTTTTTGTGGAATGTACCTGCTAATGAAATATCAAATGTAACAGATATAAATGAAGAATTACAAAGAGGTGCATTAGAACAAGAAATTATTAATACATTACCTAATACAAAAGTATCTTTAACAAACTTTAATAATTTAAGTATTAGTGGACAAATAGTATCAGCAGGTAGCTATACAGAACTTAAAACAGATTTAGAAAATATAAGTCCTGTGCAATCATTTATTGAAGATATGAACACGATTGCAGATGAATTATATTGGTGGAAAGATAGTGAATATGTAAATATAGTGCAAGAAAACTTTGCTGAAACAGGAAGTTACGAATTAAACGCTTCACAAATGGCAGAGTTTTTAACTAAATATCAACTTAGTAAAGAAGAATATAACGGTGCTATAGAAAGAGCTACTAACCCTATTGGTTATGGAGATAAAAAAGCTCAATACTATGACACAATTAAATCTGATGCACAAAAACTAGGTGGTGTAATATCTGATAAAGGTGCTATGTATCTTGCAGAAAGATGGGCAAGTGGTAAATATACATCTACTAAAGTATCTCAACAATTAAATGCAGCTTTAGATGATTACTCATCATTTACTATGGATACAGGTTTTGCAAATGCAGTTGGAGATACAACAAAAATTACAACTAATGAAACTAAAGTACAACAGTTGTTAGATACTTATGTACCAAAACATTTACATACAAACTTTACTATTGCAGAAGAAGCAGGTAATTTACGTAATATAGGTGGATACGAAACTAAATTAATTGAAAAAATGAAAGATGTACGTTTTGCACAATACGGTATGTATGACCGTGATATAGCTTGGCAAAACATTGTAAACAATTATGTGTCACAAGCATCTAACATTTGGGGTGTACAAGCATCAGAAGATGACCCTGAAATACTTAACGCTGTTAGAGAAAATAATCAAACAGAAGCTATACAGAAATTTAGACAAATAGGTTTAGATAGAGGTTATCAAACTACAGTAAATAGTTTTGCTAGTGATATGGCAGATGCTTTTGGTACAGGCGTAGTTAAATCAGCAGGATATTTGGAGGGTTAATGAAATATAACTTACTTGGACAAAGAGGACCTGAAGGAGAAATTAATCCTGATGCACCTGAAGGTGGTCAATATATATATGACAATCCACCTGGCACAGGAGATAATTTAGGTATACAAACTTCTACTACAAGTAATGGTAGTAGTAGTTCTGTAACTAATGAAGCAGCTATGGCTATTGCTAGAAGTTTATTTAGTTTTTTTCCTGAAGCTGTATTAAAAGAGTATGCAAAATCTTGGGTTAAATATGCTGACCCACAATTAGCTATAGCTGATGTAAGAACTACAACTGCTTGGGAAAATGAATTTGGCTATCTTAAAAGAGAAGATGGTACATTAATTATGTCTGAAGGTGAAGCATTAAGTACAAAAGCTAGTTATAAAGAAACATTACAAGAAGTTGGTATTACAGATACGGAACAATTTAATCAAAAATTTAAAGATTTAGTTAGTGGAGAAGTTTCTGCTGCAGAGTTTCAACAAAGAGTTGACTTAGTATATAGTCAAGTTGTAGACCAAATACCTGAAGTAGAAAGATTACATAGAGAAAGATACAATATTAATATAGACGCACCTACAGTATTTGGTGCATTAATTGATGAAGATATATCAGATAAAGTATTAAAAGGTGATATACAAACATTACAACTACAAGCACAAGCAAGTATTAGAGGGTTTACACAAAACTTTGCTAGATTTGAAGAACTTAAAAAAGCAGGACTTACAGTACAACAAGCTAGTCAATTATATGAAGCTGCACAACCAACAATGGAATTAGCAGAAAACATAGGTAGAGAGCTTGATATTACTACATTAGAAGAAGCTGCTATTGGTGATGTAAAAGCTAGTCAACGTTTAAGTAGAGTACAAGCTGAAGCACAAACTGAATTAGGTGGTGTTAGTGTTGGTGCTGCAAAAACAAGAAGTGGTAAAATAACTGGACTTGTAGAAGAATAGTGTATACTATATGTATAAGTGTTGCGTGGTCCACTCAATGACCTGCAAATCGGATTTCATGCCTACGTTGAAATCTTGTACTTAAAACCGTAGAGTAAAGGACTTTAGTTAGAGCTACAGTATCTAAAGTCAAGTGTGGTCTGTAGCCTCACGATAAGCGTCCACAGGGCTTATCTGCAAGAGTAACACTGTGAGGAGGTACGAAATGACGGAACAAGAATATAATGCTACTGAAGATAATTCAGGTGCAAAACAGATGCGTGAAACCATTAAAAGAAAAGATGATGCTATCGCTGATTTAGAAGCTAAGTTAGCTTCTTATCACGAAAAAGAATTAGATAGTACTGTCAAAGATATTGGTTTAGACCCATCAACAGGTTTTGGTAAAGCATTAAAGCAAGTGTATAAAGGTGACGTAAACAACGAAGCACTTTTAGATTTTGCAAAGCAAGAGTATGGCTATGAAGCTACTGGTGTAACTGGACAGGTAACACCACAATCTGAACAGGAGACTGTAGTTCAGAGTGATGCTAGAGCTAGAGTAGAAGCACTTGAACAAAGTTCACAGTCTGTTGTACCGCAAGATGCAACTGAGCTTTTAAAAAAAGTAACTGAAGCTGGTAACGCAAAAGACAGTATCAGGGCTAAATTAAATTTATTAGACGCTCAGAAGCAACAATAATTTAAGTATAAGATAACAATTTAGTAGGAGGTGCATTGTGGCAGCTATAGGCTCCCCAAGCCCAATCTCAGCTTCTGAGATTAACAACTTTACAGGTGAACTTTTTAAAGTTACACCTCATAGAACTCCTCTATTATCAGCAGCAGGTGGACTAACTGGTGGAAAGGCTATTCAAAGCACTTTCTTCCAATTCCAATCTGTTGATAATGCTGTTGTATCTTCAGTAACACCTGCCGCAGAAGGTGCAGGACCAACTTATAACGGTCGTTCACGTTCTGCTACACAAGGTGTATTGGAAATATTCCATGAAGCAGTACAAGTAACATTTACTGCTCAAGCAGCTTATGGGGAAATTGTGCCATTTGACTTGGCAGCAAACTATAAAAACAGTATTGACAAACTTGCATTAGAGGGTACTAACCCTATTAATGATGAAATGGCAGCTCAACTTGAGTTGGTATTAGAGCTTGTCGCTAAAAAAGCAGAGTTCCAAGCATTCAATGGAACGTTCTCTGACGGAACATCATCTGATAGACAAATGAGAGGTATTAACGCTCATATGGACTTAACAGGTGGCAATATCTATTACAATGATACTGCAGGTAACGGTTCAGGAACAGACCAAAAAATACATTGGGACACCGTAGCAGGTGCTATGAAAAAATTATATGATGCAGGCGCTCCATTAAGAGAACCTGTTCTTTTCATTAGTCCTGCCATGTTGTTGGACCTTAACAAAGAACTTGTTAACCCAACAGTATCAGGTGCTTTAACAGGAGGTATTCTTCCACGTGATAGAAACGTTGGAGGGGTTGACATTGATACTATCGTAACTCCATTCGGAGCTATGGGATTAGCATTGTCTGATTACTTACCTAGTGGCAAAGCGTTTATCGTAGATATGGCGTTTGTTACACCTATCTTCTTGAATATCCCTGGAAAAGGAACCGTATTTATTCGTGACCTTGACCAAGGTGATAATGCAAGAATGGGCAAAGCAGTTTACATGGAAATGGGATTTGACTTCGGTCCTCCTCAGTACCATTGTAATATTTCTAATATTGCCTAAATAAAAACTTGAAGATTAGGGTGGATACTCCACCTCCACCCTTTTCTTCTGCTAAAGTAGGAGATTATGAGTTTTAGTAAATCAATAGCAAAAGAAGCACTTATAGACATTTCAGAAGATGCTAGTAATTCTAAAGTAGTTAATACTGATGGAATGATATTAACAGGAATTATATTTCCTGCAGCAATGACAGGGACTGCTGTAACTTTTGATTATTCTTTAGATGAAACTGCGTTTTATGATGTAGTTGAAACTAATGGTACAGAGGTATCTTATACTGTTTCAGCAGGAAATGTTGTAAGAGTAGAACCTAATGGTTGGTATTTCGCTTCCGCAGGATACTTAAGAATAACATCTAATGGTACAGAAGCTGCAGATAGAAAAATAACTTTAATATTTAGAGCTTCTTAGGGTATAAATGAGTACCACAATAGGAAACCTAATAGATAGGGTTTATAGAGAATATCTTGAACCAAATGATGATGTACAATCTTTTTCTATTTTAAGACTAGGATTAAGTGCAGATGCTGCTGATACCACAGTTAACTATTCTAATGATTATTTAACATCAGAAGAAGAAGATGCATTAGAGCCTGGTGCTGTTGTAGAAATAAATCAAGAATTAATGCTTGTTACATCATTAAGTACATCTGCAGAACAGCTAACAGTTAAAAGAGCATGGAAAGGTACTACCTTAGCAGTTCATAGTGTTGATGATATTATTAAAATTAATCCAATATTTACTAGAAAAGCAGTATTCAGTTCTGTATCTGACCAAATTGAAAATCTTTACCCTACGTTATTTGCTGTAGAAACTAAATCAATATCAGCTACTACAGGAATTAATGTATTAAGTGGTGCAAATGATAATTATTTAATAGCACCTATCAAAGCAGTATCACAATATACAGATTTTGATGCAGGACAAGATAGTACAATATCACAATTTAGAGGAGTATCAGTTGAACTTGTAGACTTACCTAATCCATTTACCTATACAGATGATGCAGGTGTTAGCCAAACTGTAACATATACAAATGGTCCAAGCAAAGTAAATGCTATACAGTCTTTCGGTATTACTGCAGGTAAAACTATTTATGTAACTTTCAAAAAAAAATTTGTATCTATTACTGACGAAAGTACAACTCTTTCTTCTGTTGGTTTAGAAAATGAATACGAACCTATTGTTATGGCAGGAGTAGCAGCACAATTAGTATCAGGACAAGATATAACTAATTTGAAAGCAAACTATATTACTGAACAATTCCAAACAATTAATGTTCCTATAGGAAGTTCTAACACAATTAGAAATGCTTTATTACAATATCAACAATTATTAATACAACAAGCAAGAAAAGATTTAAGAGCTAGGTTTCCTGAACCAGTATCTTTTAATAGTATTACTTATCCGAGTACGTAATGCCTAGAGTGCCAACTACTTCAACTATATCTAATCCTAAAAGAAAAGGTTATGACCTTATATTAGATGATTTATTATTTAGAGCAGCTATAGCACCTGATAGACAAATGACTATATCTACTGCAGAATTTCCTAATCAACAAATAAATTTAAAATCTAATCCTGAAGATATAACTACTAATATTGGTCAAATATTTTCTCGGTCAAATTTTAGTGGTGGTCAAGGTTTAGATACTGCACATAGAAGAAATGCTAAAGAAAATGATGTTACTAGATTTTTTGATAGTAAAGGTGTAGATGTATTTCATGGAGATGAAGAAAATTCTTATCATGTACATTTATTACATGAAACATCTGATGTAAATGTAAGAGGTAGCTCTACGCAATTTGCAGGTACTAATAATTATATGGCACAAACTACAGATGGAAAAATGTGGGTAACTGATAATACAAGTGTGTATTACTCTACAGATGGAGATAGTTGGACTGAGGTTAATAGTGGAACAAATAATGCTACACATAACTTTACAGGCATAGCAGCGTTTGGTAACAAATTATTTCTTACTACAAAAAATGGAACATCAGGGTCACAGTTAATTGAGTATGATGGAACAAGTACTTGGAGTGTACGTACTACTGCACAATCTAGTTCTGGTGGATTAACTGGTGTATGGTTTGTTAAAAATAGATTATGGATAAGTGGTAATGATGGAACAGCTGAGTACATTTGGGAAGTAAGTCCTTTTAATAAAAGTTGGAGTAGTTCTGATTTACAAGATGCAGATAGTATTATAGAAGTAGAACCTACACATCAGATTTCAGGTATTGTAGATGGTGGTGGTGCAGTATTAGCTTCAAGCACTGATGGAAATATATATTCTTTTAAACTTACAAGCGGTGCTTTTGTAAATCAAGGTCAAACAAAAATACCATTTGAAGAAGTACATTCTATTGCAGCATCAGAAGGCATTATATTTTTTGGAACTAAAGAAGTTGCTAGAAATGTAGGACGATTATATAAAGCAGAATTAGTAGCTTTAGATAATTTATATGTTCTTGCTAATAGACAGTTAATAAAAGAATGGATTACTGCTGTTGATACAACACCTAAAACAATGTTTGTGTCAAGAGATAGTGTATATATAGGAATAAAAGAAGCAACTAATGAGGCAAATTTGTGGCGATATTATCTACCTACAGGTGGTTTGGCTAGAGATTTACAAACAGTTGGTAATAGTTTTGTTACTGCAATAACACAAAATAACGGTAAATTTATTATATGTGTATCAGGTAGTGATATATATAAAGAACAATCTACCTTTGAAAGCGAAGGTTATATTATATTACCTAACGCAGATTTTTTTACATCAGAAGATAAACAATGGGTTGGTGTAGAAGTAGAACATGATGAATTAGCTGAAGGAAAAAGTATAAATATATTTGTATCAACTGAATATGACACTATTGATAGCCCTACAGATGTTAGGTGGGAGTTAATAGGTCAGTCTGTTACTGGTACAGGTAATGTAGAATATCAATTAAATAGAAATGCTAGATATATAAATACTAAAATTGTTTTAGAACCTAACGTTACAAAAACAATAAGTCCTAAATTTAGAACAGTATCAGTAAGAGCTTTGCCTAGACCTGAACTTATTGTAATAACAGTACCAATAAATTTATCTGACCAAGTAGAACGACCAAATAGAAAAGCATTTAATGTTAGAAATTTAGGAGAAGTAATTTATCAAACATTAAAACAAAAAGAAGGAGATAGTGTTACATTACAATTATTTGAACCTAGCGAAATTATTAGAGGTGTAGTAGAATTTGTACAGTATCCAATCTCTGAAAAATCAGAGAAAGGTTCTGTAACACAATATTGTTTACTTAGAGTACGAGGTGTAAGAGCAGAAGATGCTGCTACAATAGTAACAAGATTGCTAGGTGTAGGACAATTAGGAGTAGCAGGTTTAGGATAAAATGACAGCACAAAAAACTTTAATGCAAAATGCTTATGAAACAACATTAGCTTTAGCTATTGGTGCAGACGCAACAGAAGTAGCAATACAAGTAAATGCAGCACCAGTAGGTACACCTTCAACTTCAGTTCCAATGTATTTAGTTATAGACCCTGATAGTGATGCTACAAGAGAATATGTTAAAGTTACTAGCAGAAGTGGAGTATCTCTTATAGTAGTAAGAAATATTGATAGTGATAGTGGTGGATTAAACGCACACGCTGTAGGTGCTAAGGTCAGAATGGTTGCTATGAAGCAACACTTTGATGACTTAAATGACAGAGTAGATACAATAATGAACTCTGATGGTACTGCAGTAAATACATCAGGATTAGTTAAAGATGAAGATAACATGGCATCTGATAGTGCTACACATCTTGCTACACAACAGTCAATTAAAAAATATGTAGATGACCAATTAGATACAAAAGATACATTAGCTGAATTAGATGATGTAACAATAGCATCTGTAGGCGACAATGAAGTATTAGCTTACGACAATAGTTCTAGTAAATTTATTAATCAAACTGCAAGTGAAGCAAGTCTTGCAACATCAGCACAAGGTGCATTAGCAGATAGTGCAGTACAACCTGCATCATCTGATACCTTGACTAATAAATCTATAGATGTAGATAACAACACAGTAACAAACATAGAAGTAGATAACTTAAAGTCAGGTGTACTAGATACAGATATAAGTTCTGTTGCAGGTACAGATACTACAATACCATCAGCTAAAGCAGTAAAAACTTATGTTGATGCACAAGTAGATACTAAAGACACTCTTACAGAACTAGATGATGTAACTATTACTTCTGTAGGCGATAACGATATTATTGCTTATGATAATTCTTCAAGTAAATATATAAACCAAACAGCATCAGAAGCAGGATTAGCTACATCAGCACAAGGTTCTTTGGCGGATAGTGCTACACAACCTAGTGATAATATATCTACTCTTACAAACGATAGTGGATTTATAACTGCATCTACTACAGATGCTTTAACAAACAAAACAATAGATGCTGATGGCACAGGAAACAGTATTACAAACATTGAAGATGCTAATATCAAATCTGCTGCAGCAATAGATGCAAGTAAGATAGCAGATGGAAGTGTTAGTAACGCAGAATTTCAAAGACTTGATGGCGTAACTTCAGATATACAAACACAGCTAGATGCTAAGGGAGATGTAACAGCTTCATCTACAACTACATTTACAAATAAAACTATTGATGCAGATGGTACTGGTAACTCAATAACAAATATAGAAGATGCAAATATTAAGGCATCTGCTGCTATTGATGCTGCAAAAATTGCTGATGGTTCAGTAAGTAATGCAGAGTTTCAAAGATTAGATGGTGTTACCTCAGACATACAGACACAATTAGATGGTAAACAAGCATCAGGTTCTTACATAACTGCAAGTAGTTCTGATACTCTTACTAATAAAACATTTGATGTTGAAGGTACAGGTAACTCTATATCTAACATTGATGTTGCAGATTTTAAAGCAGCAGCAGTAGTAATTGAAAGTGAAGGTATTGCTTCAAATGACAATGATACAACTTTGCCTACATCAGCAGCAGTAAAAGATTATGTAGATAACAATTCATCAGGTACAGCTAACGCATTAGTGGCTAGTGATAGCGATTTCACACTTACAGATGGAGTAGCTAGTGGTATTCATTATGAGTTAGACAATACAGATATGGCGGATTGGAACGCAGGTGGTGTTGCATTAACAGCAGCAGGTGGAATGTTTAGACATAATCAAACACAATCTGCTACATTTACAGTAGCAGCAACAGAGGGAACAGTTCTTGCAGGACCTATTACAATAACAGGTACAGTAACAAATGCAGGTACAATGGTGATACTATGAGTGAAATACAAGTAAACACAATCAATGAATATACAGGTGCAAATGGTGTAACCATTGATGGTGTTTTAATTAAAGATAACTTTTTAGCAGCAGCAGCAGGTGGTGGTTTAGTTAAGTTAGGTGAATATACATTTGATAATGATGCTGATAAAGACTTTGATGTATGTGATGGAACTAAATATTATGGATATAAGATGATATTAAAAGATTTCCACCCTGCAACTGATGATGCTGCACCAAGAGTAGGTTTTAGAAATGGTGGTTCTGATGTGCTTACTTCTGTATATACACACAGAGCAGGATTTACAATGGCAACAAATAGTTCAGGTTCTTTAGCAGGTACTGCATCAAATCCAACAGGATATTTTGAATTAGGTTTTAATACTGGTTCAGATACTGGAGAATTTGGACACGCTATTGCAGAGTTGTTCCCACACGACACAGAAAAAACTTGGGTTTCAAGAGGTATTAGAGAGCAAGGTAATGGAACTAAATACATTTCAAATTTAATTTGTTTTGCTAAAGACAACACAGCAATAGATGGTGTAAGAGTTTATGCAAGTTCAGGCAATATAGTATCAGGGAATTTTGCAATTTGGGGGTATGTAAAATAATGGCTAGAGATTTAGACACAATAAAAATACAATTAAAAGATGATAACCCTACCTTAAAAAGTGGAGATAGAGTTTTTGAAGAAGAAGAATATAACGAAACTATTGATGCTTGGGCAGAAGAAATTAGAGCAAATGAGATAGATAAAGAAACCAATGGTTATAAGTATGACAGACAATCTGCTTACCCTGCTCTTGCAGAACAGTTTGATAAGCTATGGCACGATATAAATAATGGTACACTAGATAACACAGGTGCTTTTTACACAGCTTTAAAGACAGTAAAAGATGACAACCCTAAAGGATAGATATGCCAGGTAGTATAAAGATAGATGATGGAAGTGGTAACTATACCATCTTAACTAACGCAGGTTCGTTAGGTTCAGACAAGACAATTACTATTCCTAATGAAACAGCAACACTTGCTACTACTAATGGTATTACACAAGTTGACCAATGGTCTTTAAACACAAGTTTAACTTCTACAACTGACCCAATCACACAATGGACAAGAACAACAGGATTAGCATTACCTAGTGGTGCTGCTATTGGTACAGGTATGTCAGTATCTAGTGGTGTATTTACATTTCCACAAACAGGTATTTATAGAGTTGAATTTAAAGCATTAGTAAGATTTAGTGCATATAGTGGTGGATATACTTATATTTACTCTACAAACGATAATGGGTCTAATTGGGATAATGTATCTTCTACTGAAGGACAAGGACAAACTAATTATGATACAGCAGATAGTAATGCAACAGTAATATTAGATATAACAGACCTTTCAAATGATAAAGTAAAATTTAGATTTTATGATGAGGGTAGTGCTACTTTAGCAGGTTCTTCTGATTTTTTTGGTACAGGTGTTTCATTTATTAGACTAGGAGATACATAATGACTAGAGAATTTGAAAACGCAGAAGAAGAATTATTATATACAAGAAGATTTGGATATGGAGATGTTGCTGTACAATTAGATAAATTGTGGCACGATATTGATGATGGAAAATTTGGTGCAGATGCTAAGACAGGAACTTGGTTTCTTGCAATTAAACAAGTTAAAGATGATAACCCTAAAGGATAGATTATGGCAAGTGAAATAAAAGTAGATACAATATCAGAAAAGACTTCTGCTAATGGTGTAAGCATTGATAGTTTTCAAGTTAAAGATGGTGGAATATTAGCTGCCACAGGTACAATATTACAAGTGGTCACTTTAATAAATCCAATTACAACTGAAAATATTATAAGTAATACCTCTTTTACAAATATAACTTTTGATGGTTCAAATAAATTAGAAATAAAAATTACACCTAAACAAAGTGATAGCAAAATAATTTCTATATCCCAAGCACAAACTTACCACGAAAAAGCCGTTGAAGTAGCCCAAATAAGAGCAGTAAGAGATATATCAGGAGGCACTACAGGTACGACAGTACAGACATACAGGTTTAGAGATGAGGACACTCCTAATAATTACAATACAAACTATCCATTTTCTTATACATTTGTGGATACACCAAATACAACATCTGAGGTCACTTATTATTTTCAAGGTAAAACTGACAGTACCGCCTCAGAAATAGGTTGGACTACTTATTCTGCTAATGATAGAGGACAAACCTTTATACTTATGGAAATAGGTGTTTAAACCTTAATAAAAAATAATATGATATAATTCAATTTATGGATTTAATAATTGGCTTTCTATTTGGATTTTTTTTAAAAGATATTAGTTTCTATCTTAAAAGAATAGTTAATTACTACAACATAGATAAAGAATTTAAAACTATAATTGATTTAGATAACGAATGGAACGCTGATGACCTCCCCTAATGGCAATGGTTTTACACAAAAAGAAATGCTTACTTTAATATTGGAAGGACAACAAGATATAAACAAACGCATAGATGAGTTACACGAAAAAGTTAATCAAAAAATTTCAAGACAAGAATTAAGTGGATGGCTTGTAGCTATCTCTGCATTGGTGGTATTAATAAACAACTTAATGTAATGGAAGAGGACTTCGTACTTCCAGACAATATGTTTGCAGACAACCCAGAGTTTGTAGATACTTCACACGAATTTGATGATGATTGCGGAGATGCGTGTAAAATATGAAAAAGTTTTTTAGTTTACTTGCAGCTTTTTTATTAGTTACAACACCTGCTTATGCGTATCACACAGAAACACAAACACCTTATGGTATAAACATATCTGTTGATAGTGAGAATGGAGAGATAGAACTTACCTGGCAAGAGAGTGATGCGTTAGAAGATAACCCACCTGAATACTATAGGTTATT
>Ga0181404_1000093_pt1 | contig 24695 bp, 21 predicted proteins | sample 27SPOviralmetaG_FD_130133 | JGI IMG/M metagenome (GOLD analysis project Ga0181404, IMG submission 130133) | Marine viral communities from the oligotrophic San Pedro Time Series (SPOT) site, San Pedro Channel, CA, USA - 27 SPOT_SRF_2011-10-25 | ecosystem: Environmental > Aquatic > Marine > Strait... | reverse complement strand
TGTTAAATTAGGTGCTGATCCAATAGCTGATGTGCCTAGGTGGAATGAGATTGCTTGTTTTCCTAATGAAACAGCACATGTTCATCCTTATAAAGGTGGTTCAATAAGAATTGACATGATATCAGGACCTAGACCTTTTTCTGAAAATCCTAATTATGCTAGTATTTATACAAATAGACAAATTCCAAATACTATTCCTTTTTGGACTGCTTCAGGCAGGGGTGTATTTGCTTATGCTAATGAACCTTCATTTTTAAGATGGGATGAAACTTTTGTGAATCCAGGAATTCCTACACAACCTACTTTTGCTAATGGAAATTGGGTATTTAATGGGACAACCACTATATGGCAAAGAACAACACCTGATTTTCCAGGAGGCACAACAGCTATTAGAAATCCATCTGCTTTTTATATGATTAATGGTAATTCTGATATTTATACAGATGCTTTAGGCTATAGACAAAATGGAGCAGGATTTTTTGGAACAAGTGGAATTATGACAGCTTTAGAAAGAAATCAACCTGACTCAAGCAAATATACTTATATGAAACCAGGATATTTAGGTCCTGATGAAAGAAGTAATAAAGTGATAGAAATAAGTGATTTTTTAGCAGATGATATAGAATATGATTTAAGTATTTATACAAGAACCCAACCAATAGATTTATCTGATTCATTATTAGAAACACCTGATGAATTATCAATAAGAGTTAATTCTCAATTACAAGATTCTTCTATTAATAAGACAGATAATCTAGTGAATGTTGTTGGAAAAATAAATATGTGGGATTATAAAAATGCCACATCAGACTTATATCCTGAAGGTGATAATAAGCAGGTATTAAATGTGACCTCAAACACCCTCTTTAATATTCCTGCTAATTTTCAAAATACTCAGACTCATAAAATTTATGGTGAATCTTTTTTTGTTAAAGATTCTAATAAATGGGTTGGAGGTGATGCATTCTTAAAATTATGTAATAGACATTCAATATTAGGACAACAAATAAATGGATATAGTGTGAATGAATATGAAGATTTTTTTGATACTTTTTCATTTCGCAATGATTGGGAACAAATATATTATCAGCCAAAATTACCACTTCAAACAGATACAAGAAGTAAATCTGCTTTATTTCCTAACACACCAGCACTTAGCATGAGAATAGATGATATAGCTTATTATCCTATGACTAAAAATGATTCATTAAATGGCACAGACCATATATATTGGAATATAGTTGATGGCAATGATCCTGTTGGTTGGATACCTGATGTAGATATGACTATTGAAACTTTAGAACCTAATGGAACTTTAATAGCATTAAATAAAAATGGATATATTGGAATTTTTAATGTGCCTAATTTTGGAGGTGCAGGTCAGTTATATTTTTTAATGAGATATTTAGATGTTAATGAATGGCAGAATGGTACATTAACAATTATATTAGAACCAGCAGATATTCAATTAGGAAAATATGAATTAAAAAATACTCCTGAAGATAATCTTTATATTAATTTTGGAGTTAAAGATGTATTTACCAAACACGTATCTCCACACTCAGGACTTGATTCACATTTTTTAACTTTAAAAAGTTATTCTAATACACAATGGGGAAATATAAGTTCAGAAATGGAGGCATTTTATGGTGGTGGGGGAATAACACCACAAATTCAAATACAAAATTTTCAATATAGAAATGATATTCTTCCTGAAGCAAATGTAGATCCTATCCCAAGTATAATTAATGGTCTTCCTTATTATCAGACAGACCAAAGTATAGGAGGTGGGGCTTTAGCTAATGAATTCGTTCAACCAAGCAATTTTGTATTAATAGCAGAACTTTTAAAAGCTGGGGCTGTTGGTGTCCCTTATGTTGGTGCTGATTATTATGTTTATGTTGGAAATGGCTTTTATGCTTCAGGAACTAAAACTGTATCCACATTAGGTGATGCTGGTGTTTGGGTGGCTGGTACAAATCATTTATCAGGGACCACTTATTATAGAAATGTTATATTAATGTATAATATTCCTGTTGGGACACCTCCTGTTAATACAAATCCAACTAATTATAGTTATAGAATAGTCAGCTTTGGAGCAGCAACTGAAGGAGGATTAGCAGGATGGGATGCTGTAGTAGCAGATGGTGTTAATGGTTGGGCTTCTATTGATGGAACAGTTATTGACCCACCTGCAGTAGGAACAAATCTTGGCACTTCTTTTATAAAAGGAAATTTTTTTACAAGATTATTAGATGGAACAACTAATATTAATACAGTAGCAGATGGAGTTATTCAACCCCCTAATGGTCATATAACTAATAATTATGGTTATTCTTATAATATTCAAGAAGGTCATAGGGACAACCCAGGAATTCAAGGTGTAGGAATAGCTCGAGTCCAAGAATATTTAGCCATTCCACGTGGTTATATTATTCCAACTAATATTATGATAGACCCATATACTGCTGCTACAGGGGAAGATATATTAGCAACTTTAGCAAGAATAAAAAAATATTTTAGATTAAATGAAAAATATTGTGGTTCAAAAACTACCTATGCAGAACAACAAGCAGATGTTATGAATTGGTATGTGGAATTAGATGTGGGATTCGCAGATGATTTTAATAATGCTTATTCAAATTGGTTATCTTGTAAAATAACTTATGATATATCTAATGAGTTAGATTATACTATAACAAACCCTGAATCTAATTATTCTATAGCTCCACCATATTATTCACCAATTATGTCTGAAGCCCAATATGGGGCAGGAAGCTTTTTTGATTCAAATGGTCATGCAAGTGGATTAAAAATTAAGCAAAATTCTATTCCACCTATTATTAATGGAGCACCAAGGGGTTATAATTTTTCAAGACCATTAACAATATATCCAATTAGCAGAAATGCCAAAATGGGTTCAGGCTTAACAACTAATGAAAATTATATAAGAGTTTTTTCTAGATATTCTGATGAACTTAGGAATATTTTAACAATCACTAATAAAAATATGGGATTTACTGAAAATTGGAATACAGGTCAGACAGAAAAGGCAGGAAAATGTCCTCAACAATATTTGCCTACTTTTGATATAATTGATAATCAATCAATCAATGATTCTTTTAAAGATTTTAATGTTGGATGTATTGGAATAAATCATATTAAAAATGGGTATGAAGGCAATGAATCAGATTTAGAACCATTAATAGCATTTGTTAATTTTGAAAAAACAGCAGGTGGGGATATTAAAAGTTTAATGACTTATGATTTAGATGTTATTAGAAAGCAAACTGGATTTGTATTGGATTTTAGAAGTTGTTTTAGAATATTGGCTTCTTGTCCCATTGGATTTGACCCTGCATCCACCACAAATCCATTTATGAGTGGTATGAACAATAACCAAACAGTTAGAACAAATGCTAATTTAAGATGTAATACATTATTTAACAAAAGAGATGAAACTCAAACAACCACTAATTATGGCATTCCCACATATACAAATGTTTATAATAATTCAAGTCCTCCTCCTGATACTTTAGTAAATAATAATCCTGTATATAGTGGAAGAATTGAAGACTATGTGAATCATATATGGATTGGTGCTACAAACCCTGTTATTCAATTTAATAATTCTAGAATGGAATTAGCTAATTTTTTTACACCAAGACAATTTAATGCAATGGATGCAGGTGGAGCTCCTAATGCTAATGTTGGTGCTAAAATAGCTTATTTTAATGACCCAAGTAGAAATATGTTTCCATTATTGAATACAACTATAGGAAATGTTCCAATTAATGGACCTCCACAACCCTCAACACCAACATTAACACAACCATCAGCTTTAAATCAATTCAGTGCATTTAGGATTAGAAGAAATACAGGAATTAGTGATGAACTATCAGGAATTGGTATTGAAAATTTATATGTTAGATCTGAAGGTTCAGAAGCCATAACTATTAATGGTGAAGGAATATTAAAATGTATAATAGATTTTAATGATAATACAACCAATTATAGAAGATGCCTTTTTGACCTATTTGGATTTAATTTAAGACAATTTAAGCCAAGGTATGGCACAAGTTATAATAGATATGAAATATCTAATTATAATGAAATTGGAAACCAAAAATATGAAGGTATTAATTATTTAGCTTTAAATACATTAATAGGTCAGACAACAGCACAAATTATTAATTTTTTTTCAGGTAATTATACAACAAATGCTCCTACAGGTGCTAGTTATGAACCTCCACCTATAGCAGGTCAACCAATGTATCAATTAGGATATGTTGGATTCCAACCTGCTAATGTTCAAGTGGATTCTGCTGTGTTAAGATCTAATAGATTACCTTCAAAATTATTAAATGCTTTTTATATGATTTTTACCAATTTGCCTAATACAAGATATGTGACAAATAATAGTGAAATGAATATTATTGGATATTTTTATAGGCAATATAAAAGTGGAAATTTTTATTTTTCTTATCCTACAAGTTATACCAAGACTTTAACAGAAGATTATAATATGACTAACATTAGAATTGCTATATTAAATTCTAATGGAAGACCAGCAGAAAATTTGGGGGATAAAGTTTCTTGCTTTTTTAAAATATCTATACCCACTACTTTACCACAACCAACACCTGAAGAAGCAGAAGAATATTTAGAAGCAAATGAAGATCCTGAAGATGATATTTTAAATTTTATGGGTTTTGATGCTTTAAATCCAATTCAACAGACAGCTTTAGCACAAATAGCAGGAAGAAGTAATGAAGTTAATCCTGAATATACTTTACCACCTACTAATTTATTACAAGCAATGGAAAATGCTAATTTTAAAGTTCCAAAAGGTATGCCCCCTATTTTAGGTAGAAGACCTATAGAAGGTCCTAACTTAGAAAATAGAACAGATTTAAATATATTTGAAAGAATGGCAAATGTTGAAGCAGCATTAACAGATATAGAACAAAATCCTCCAGCAGTTATAGATTTAGCAGTTCCACCTCCTGAAGCATTAGCTGATGATGGTGAAGGTCATGAAATAATAGAACAAGTAATAACAGCTCCTGAAAGAGCAGCAGAATTATTCCAAATGGGAGGAATGATAATGTCAAAACCTAGGTATGCTGAAAGAAAAGAAGAAGAAGAAGAAATAACAACTAGACCAAGGGCAAAAGTTGAAGCAGCACAAGAACAAGTTGGAGAACAATTAGTGAGAGATAAAGATAAAGCAGGAAATTTCCCATTTGGAGGTGGAGGTTTTCCATTTGGTGGAGCAGCAGCTGCCCCACGTGATATATGGGCTGAAGATGAACCATTTGTTCCAACAAGACCAAAAAAAAGAATATATCAATATGAACCCTTACCAAAACATTCTATACTACATGATCCAAGATTTAATCCAAGACCACAAGTAAGAGGCAGACCTAAGGGGTCACCAGATAAAAAACCTAGAACAAGAAGAACTAAAGGTCCTGAAGCTAAAAAAGTTGTTATTTCTAAAAAGGGTGGATACTTTCCTGCTGCTGTTAATGTTAAAAGTTCCAAAGAAAAAGATAACCCACAAAAATTAAAAGTTATGCCTCCTAAAAGAACAGAAAAAGCAAGACAAGCAAGAGCAAAGGAAGTTCAACAAATGTCAAAAAGAGAAGTATCGGAATTAAGAAAACAAGTTCCACCAACTCGAACGAATATTCGTTAGGAACAACATTTATTTTGTTGTTTTTTTGAACATCTGTTTTCATGCTTAACTTTTAAGGGATTAGATTTAATATAATTTTTTTTTTTTCTTTTTTTTTTTAATTTTTTTCCAATTTTTGATTTTTTTTTTCCACCTTCAAATATTTTATGTTCATGTAATTTAGGAGGAGGATTAGCTTTTTTCATTAGACGTATTTGTTTGGATAAAGTTTTGGCATTAAATTGATTACAATCTGTTAATTTTAACATTATAAAGTTAAAAAAGAAAATTATTATCTAAATAAAAATTATAATGTATCACAATTGCGAAATATTAGTCAATTCAGGCAATCAAAATCCAAATGATTTTCAAGTTAAGCTTCCTAAAAATATGGATATACATCCCAATACAGAAGTTGCAATAACCCAAGGCAAATATAGATTAGGTCAAGGAACTACTATTGATTCAACCAATGATACTTTTATTTTAGGTTATGGCAGTTATGGATTAAATGATCTTATTCCTGAGGCTTCAGGTGTAGGTGTGGAATGGTTAAATTTTTTGCTTCCACAGGTTATTAAATTAAAGCATGGTAAATGGGATACACATTTAACAGCTGGGGATCATTCAGGTCAAGATGATTCTGCTATGTTTGGGGATTTAAATATGCAGACTAATCTTGTAGATAGTCTAAATGAACAAAGCAAATATTTTATGTGGGCTTGGGCTGGAAAAGCTCCAACCAACTCTGCCCCAGGATTATATAGTTATATTCCAGTTCATGAATCAAGGGAAGTGGTTATGTTCAATGCAAATATTAACACTGTATCCCCTGTGATAACTTATACAGCTCCTGCAGGGGCAGCTGGATTCACAAATGTTATAAATAACACAGGAACCAATTCTGCTTGTGTTGCTTTAACAACATCTTTTGTTCCCTATCCTTATTCTTATAATGTTAAAACAGCAAGTCTTGCTAATCCTCAAGTATGGTATAAATGTACTTTAAATAATGATAATCAGGCTGTAAATAGAATATTTGGTGGATTAATAGCAGACCATCAATATACCTATAGAACAAATGAACCCTATAATGAACAAAAAGACTTTTTAAAAATATCAAGGGATGGTTTAGGAGATTTAGACATTGAAGATACAGGTGATTATGAAAATGGTGCTGTATTTGGTTGGGAATTAGATGCTGGATTAAATATTTGTTTTTTTAGAAGAGAAATTAATGAGGATGGTTCAATTGGGAATTATGCAGAATATCATATTTCTAATCAGGTAGCAGATTTAGGGCTGGCTGGGGCTGCTAGGGCTATAGAATTTAGACCTGTCATGGAAGTTGCTACTAATACTATAAGTAATTTTACAATAGAAGCAAGAATTGATGGAGCACAGGCACAGACTGTAGGTGGAGATGATATTATTTTTACTTTAACTAATGATTCTAGGTATTCTGCTTTTAAATATAGGGGCTTTGTATGTAATGATAGTGCTAATAATGCACAATTGACTATGTGTTGTCAAGAACATTTTGAAAAAAATAAAGCACAAAATAGTATAGGAACAGCTAATCAAGGTCAAGCAGGAGCTCAGCTGGTAAATGCTGTAGCCCAAATTTATCCTAGATATTTGGAAGTAGGGCAAAGAATAATGTGGTTTCATAAACATTTAATAGGACAATCAGCAGGTTCTTTATCAGAAAGTTATGCTTCTAAATATTTAAGAAAGACTAATGCTTCTGATATTTTAATTGGACCTGACCCTGCTAATAATGATGATGGATTTTATAGAATATTAGGAGATTTAACTGTTGCTGATCCTGTAACTATAAGAATAAATACTGGAAATAATAACCCTATAGATTTTCATGTAGAAATTTTAAATCTTCCAATACAAAATAAATCTGCTTATCAATCTTCAGGTAGAACTTCTAATAGGGTGCTAAGTGTATATAGAAATGTAGCATCTAATAATTTTGGTATTATAGATCCTACCAATATTATTTATCATAAATTAGAAAATAAACAAGTTTTTATGTTAGATCATTTAAGAATAAGAGTTTCAAATGATGATGGTGCTATATTTCAAGAATTAGTTGGTAATTTAACATTAAATGTTCATATTAAAACCAATGCCCATGCTATGCTTCAAGCCATAACAGGAGCAATCAGGAACAGAAGCCAAAATGTAGAAACTGTGAATGTCTATGAAGATGTTTCCAAAGCTTCTCAAAGAGTATTTTAAAGTAAGTTATTATTTAATTAATTTTTTAGTTAATTAAGTTATAATGGCGAATGTAGCAAGTGATAAAAATCCTTTTCCACAATTAGAAAAACCTCCACAACCTGAGGAGGAAGAACCATTAACAGTTATTCCATTAGATGATTCTCACCTATTCGAAGATAAAAAAGTTAAAATTAAAGAAGCAGAAACAGAACCTGAACTTGCTCCCATTCCAGTTGCTCCCAAAAAAAAAAAAAAGAACTATTTCTGATTCTCATAAAAAAGCATTAGAAGCAGGAAGATTAAAAGGACTTGAAACTAGAAGAAGAAAGGCAGCAGAAAGGAAAAAAGCTAAAGAACAATTTAAAAAAGAACAAAAATTAAGAAAGGCAGCAGCAAGGGCAGGGTTAGATCCTAATTCTATTAAATATGCTAATAATGAACCAGAAACAAAAGCACCAATAACACCACCTCCTCCTGTTGTTAATAACCATAAAGAAACAGTTGAAATAGCACAAGCTATAAAGGAGAAACCTGCTGTTAGAAAAGTTGCTGAAACTAAGCAAAGATCTTATAATCCTGATGATGAATTTAAAAAATTTTATACAATGATGTCTAAATATGAAGCTGTTAGATATCAACAAAAATTAAATGCACAAAAAAAATATAAAAAGCCTGACCCCCCTAAGCCTAAAATAGCTCCAAGAAGAAATATACATGAAAGAATTAATAATTTTGGAAGAAGTCAAAGAAGGGGAAAAAGTGCCATGAATAAGCCACCAGCTAATAATTATTTAAATTTTTTCACATAATAACCAAAGAAGCCAATTCAAGATCATCATCATCATCAGTGAATGTGTGCTTAGATTCAAGTGCTTTTAACATTATAAGACAATTTGCTTGGGTACATAACCAATAATTTTTGCCATCCCTTTTCTTTTTTAAGGTATCAAGTGGAACATAATCATTGGCTATAGCTTTATAAATATATTTCATAAAATTAGAATAATCAATAGTTCCTAGACCTTTTTCATAACATCTGTTAAGTCTGCCCCAAGTTGTTTCACCATTATATTCTTTCCAAGCACAATAGATATCATTCACATATATTTTCATTGATTTATTTTCATCACTTTTTAAAATTTTTATAACATTTTGGAAAAAGCATCTTAAGAATCTGCAGTGATAAGGTGTTGAATTGGCTTCTTGCCTAACCCTTGCTGATGTCTTAGGGATATCATTCATGTCAAAATCATCACTATTGTATCTAATTAGATAATTGGTGAACATCTTAGCCACCTTATTAGCAAAGGGATCATCATATTTCCACTTGCCATTCTTTCCACAACCTGTATATTTAGCCAATTTGTTAAAATATTTTTTATCTTGTTGGTGCTTAGGATTAACTTTAATAATAACATTTCTTCTATCCATTTTATTTTCAACAGCTATTCCATCAGGAAAATTAGATAAATAATTATAATTTTTATTATCCACCATCTTAATAGTTTCACAATATTTATATTGGACATTTTGATAATTATTAGAAGTCATATCTTTCATAGCACTTGCCATAGATTTATTGGTGGCATGGTTAGGCACTTCATTAAATATTATAAAAGAAGATTCAGCACCCATAGCATTAAATTCTTTATTCACTATTGATAAGTCCCTAAAAGATTCAGAACATTTAGGTCCAACTATCATATGTGCAAACCAATCCACAAAGAAATTTTTTCCAATGCCCATCTTGCCATAATAATAGATTTGGGATATATTTTTTATTCCTAGCAAGACATTTTTGTACCAACACATTATATAATGATATAAATAATTTTTTCTTGGTGTTTCATTAAATGCACCATTTGCCATAACAGTTCTAATATGATATAAAATGGGTTCAATTAATTCCATGTCAATTTCAAGTTCAGGTTCAAAAGGATAATGTTTCCAACCACACCACACATTTAAAGTGTTATGCCCATGTGGGTTATAAGGCTTAATAGGTCTGCAAGGCATGCAGTCTAAATGGTTATAAGTTCTAAATTTAGATTTGCTTTCACCATCCCAAATAAGGGCAACTGGGTTGAATTTTTTTTTCTTAAGTGTATCAATATCAAGTGTGACAACATTAATATGATTCCAATTATTTCTGCAGTCAATAACTTTTGGATGAATATTATAATCACCAACACACCCATTTTCTTGATATTCAACTGTCACCAATGTTGGCTTAGAACCCCTTTTATGAGCTATTGTGCTTGCAACCATAGCCATAATTTCATTCCTAATTTCTTGATATTTGTGGAAAAATGTTTCTAAAGCAAAATGGTCTTCTTTGACAATTTTATATTCACTTTTCATTTTTTTATATTCTAATTGTTCTAATAAGGAATTAAGATGTCTTGTATCTAAAGGCTTATTAAAATAATTTTTTTCTTCTTTTTTATCAGGTTCTTCTTCTTGTTCTTCAGTGAATTCTGAATCACTTTCAGATGTGTCAGCATCCATATTAAATTCAGTTATTAATAATTTTCTTAATTTTTGGCATTCTTTATTATCAATATAGTATCCCAACTTTTTAATTAAGAATCTTTCATCAGGCTTTCTTTTAAAAGATTCCCATTGTGATTTAGATAATTTTGCTGTTTCATAACCATTAGCTGTCCTCATTCTTTCTTTAAAGAATTTAATTGGCTTATCTTTGACATAAAATTTAATTAAAGAAGCATAAGCAATCCAATCATTTCTATTTGACATTTCTTGACCTTTTCCTGCATCAATAACAGCATCAATAGCATTCCTAACTAATTGTTGATTTAAATATCTTTCTTTTGGTGGACCTGCCATGGACCAATCTTTTTTTCTATCAAATGAATCATCTATTTTTTGATTAGGATTGTTAGTTGTTATAATATAAGGAAAATGATTTTTTTCTAAATATTCAGGGGTTATATAACTAGGAATTTCACTTTCACCATTAATAACAATAGCATCAGATTTAGCAAAAGCATATTGACCTGTTAGCCAATCAGCACCCTTAGGATATTCTGTTCTTGCTTTTTCTTGCTTAAAGTTAATAAAATAGTGTGGCATTTTCTTAGTACAAGATTCAATATAAGGGATATTTCTTTTAAATTGTTTCAATTCTTTATCTATTAAAGCATCATCAATGTCAAGGCAACCAATATTAGAAGTGTCATAAGCTATCCAACCTGAAGGCTTATTAAGACTTTCTTTTAACTTATTAATATATTGTTCTTGTGTTTCAATATTTCTAGCTTTCAATATAGATTTATTATATTCATTGTTGATACTATTTATTTTAAAGGTGCTAACAACTGGAAGTCCATTTGTTGAAAATAAGTTTCTTTTAGGTTTCTCTTGTGTATCTAAATAACAATAGACAATATTATTCTTCTTCAAAAATTCTTTAATTAACATATTATAAAATATAAGTCAGAAAATAAAAAAAAAATTAAATCAAATTTTTTTTAATTTCAAAAAAATTATTTCTTATGACTCTTCTATAGAATAAAAAGTCACCCCCTAGACCCCCTAGACCCCCATTTTTAAAAATTAAATTTTAAAGATCTTAAAAAATAAAAAAAGCATTAATAACTTTCTATTGAATTTTGGGGGGACTGGGGGTCACAAATATTTTGTATCAATTTCATTAATAAAAGATTCACATATTATTATACCTTGGACTAAGGTGCTTGAAACTTTTATTATAGATTTATGAAGTTCCACCAATAACTTATTTTTCTTTTTAAAAGAATTAATTGTTAAAAATTTTAAATTATATTGGTGATTATATAGAACATCAAAAATAGGAATTTTTTTTTTAGCATTAACACTAGATAAATAAAATATTTCACTTTTTTTCATATAACCCATCTGAAATAATATTAAATCTATATATTAATGTTTCATTTATTATTCAGATTAACAGCTATTTATTATGTGACAAAATTTGCTATAAATACAGGCAAAATTTTAGTGCAAGGTGCAGACATTTATGGTAAAATTTTCCCAAGCAAACCTGACCCAAGAATTAGACAAAAAAAGATTTAAAATATTTCTTCCAACCTATTTTTTTTTTTATTGTTGGATTCAAAAGTTCTCTGTGAACTTTTTTCATTTTTTGTTGGTGTAAAATATATAATTTAATAATAGGCAACATATTATTATATTATATTTAATTATCTACAACAGAAATAATACCATTTCTAATATTAAGTGTTTTCTCAACTATACAACATACCCTAACATTTCTAGCATCATTAATTAAGCCAAAAGCAGTTAATCTATCAATTTCAATAACTATAGGAGTTGGACCACATCTAGTTCCACTACCTGGTAAATTTGCCCTAACTAGCTGACCTGTGTTGGTTAATAAAGGCTTTTGTAGATTAATTCCAATGTAATGATTGGATCCCACTAAATTCTGCACTGACCATCCTTGAATACATGAGCTTCCATTTAAAAGACTTTTTGGAGGGAAAAATGTTCCAACACTTGTAGCATTATTTCCAGCTTGATATACCACTTGATCATGTTTATCAATTACAAAATCTGTCATTTCATAAGAACTTTGAGGCTTACAAAAAGAACTTCCATAAGCAGTCTGTAATTCATGTAATTTATGACCATTTTGTTCTAAAGGTTGATTAAATACATTTTGTTGATTTATTTTAATTTGTATTCTTTCACCATCTAATAATGTGGATAAAGGTCTAGAAGAATATGGTCCCTTAAGACAATTTATGGCATTATATTGGTTATAACCTGGACCATTTGCTGCTGCTTGAGCTGCTGATGCTCTTCCATCTTTAAAATCTAAATCAACATTAGGAGAAGGTGTAAAAAATAAATACATTTGTCTAATAACTTGGTTAGAAGCTCCCAATTTAAATTCATATCTTTGATAATTTCTAGTTCCAGCAGCAGCAGCAAGACCCTTCATAGCAAATTCACTCCATAGGAGGTCACCATATTGCAGATTTAATCCACTTGGACTCATCACTTGAGAAGCTAACATGTTATCATCTTTAGCTATTAAATAATCTGTTAAAAGTACAACTTCATCAGTTAAAATACTTATATTCATATTAACTGTGGGAGCACCACCACCACCATGACCTAATGCTCTTAAATTATTACCACCTATACAAGCACGATCATTTAATTTTGGAGTAAGACCATTTTTAGAAAATTGTAATACCAAGGATACACCTGCTTCGATTAAATGAATAGGTAATTGTAAGCCATTATACATCTTGGGGAAAAGCTGTTCGAGGGATATGTATAATCTTGCTGTATCTGCTGATGTTTGCTGAATTCTATAGTTGTTATTATTTGGTCCTTGAAAAGAATTATTATCTACAGCAGTTGTAGAAGTTTGTTCTGTGGTTGGGTAAGCACCACCATTGTTGCCATTAGGATAAGACATATTTTTAATAGTTAATTTAGAAGGAGCAGCAGTACTAGCAGCCCCTAAATTCATTATTCCAGCTTCTGAAGGGGCATAATCTTCAAAAATTCCATGTCTGCATTTAAGAACTCTGCTTCTAAATTCTTGTTCTTGGAAGGAATGTGCTAAACCTGCATAATGAGCTGGTTGATCGTTCTTTGCAATGACTACACCATTTCCATTCGAGACTAAAGAAACTGATTTCAACACTGAAAAAATCCCTACATTGATTGGTAGGAAGGATTCCCTATTGTTCTCACCAGCATTAGCACAAGTTACAGGAAGAACAAGTGTGGTATGTTTATCTAAAGAACCACCCCTATTAGTTATATTAAATGTGGCTGTATCTTGATTAATTTGAATTGGATGTATAATTTGGGTGTTAATATGATCTAAATTGGAATCTTCTATAGATTGATTAAAGCTTAATTTTGACATTATAATATTAAAAAATATTTTAATTTCAAAATTTAAATTAGTAGTCACTATCATCAGATTCATATTCAGGTTCAGTATTCCAATTAGGGTTATCAGAATCATAATACTCATCGGAATCATCATCAGAATCATCTTCATAAATTTGGCTATCAGGTATGGGTTCAGGTGTTGGTGGATCAGGTTCTTGATCCGCCAAATATAAATCCTGAGCATATTTAACTATTTTCTGAGATTTTTTCCAACCATATTTATCAAAGGCTTTTTGACCGTCTTTTGGAATAATTCCTTTATAATTAAACCTCAAAGTTTCAGCATAAGCTTTGTCTGCTTTTGTTAATCCTTTAACTTTATCAGATACTGCTTTTCGTCTTAATTCTCTTGGTGTTAATTTTTTTGAAGCCACAGTTTTTTTTTTGGTTGCTTTTGCTTTAGCTTCTCTTTCTTTTTTCTTTTGAGCCAAAGTTTTAGGAGCTTTACCAAATGCTCCTGTCTTACTTTTTTTTTTTGATGGTCTTGCTCCTTTTCTTGTTGCTCTTGATTGTACTGCTACATTAGATCTTAATCTTTTAGCATTATGCTCTTTTATAATTTTTTGCTTAGCTGCTTTTTTTTCTAATTCTTCTTTTCTAGCCCTGCTCCAATTAGAATCAGGGTCTTTTCTAACATCATATTTTTTACCTGCCTTTTGTGCTTTCATTCTATTTTGATAACTTCTTCTTCTTGCTGCTCTTGCATCAAGTTGTTTTTTTGTGGGTTGTTTCTTTTTTGGCTTAGCTTTAGCTACAACTTTTTTTTTAGCTTTAGGCTTAGCTTTAAAAGCTCCTGCCTTGCTTTCTGCTCTTGCCTTTTGTATTCTTCTTTGAATAATTTTTTTTGGTGGTCTTTTCTTCCTTTGAACTGTTTGTGTTTTGGTTTCAGCTGATGCTTTTGGTTTTGGTTTTCTTTTAACAACTTTTTTTTTAGCTTTTTTTAATTTTCCACCTGAAGCAATTTGTCTTCCTATATTTTCTTTTCCTTTTCTTTGTTTTCTTTTAACAGTAGCCCCACCTGCTATCTTAATTGCTTTGGTTCTTTTTTTATTTGTAAATTTTATAGAACCTGTGGGCTTTGAAGCTTTTGATCCACGACTTCCAAATCTTTTAACCCCACCACTTTTATTAGGGGCATTTCTTTTTTTTTTTGCTGCATTTCCTTTTTTACCACTTACACAAAATCTAATAACTTTACCCCCTCCAACATTTTTCATTCTACAGAATGGCTTATCATCTTTGGCTTTAGACATATATATTAATCTAGATAATCTTCTTCCTTTTCTGACTCGCTTGTTGGTTCAACCATAGTCCATACAGAATTTCTTTTATCAACTTCTATAGATTCACCAATTTTTTTTTTTAATTCTTTAACATTTTTTGAATTTTTATCTGCTATATTTAATTCATATATTCTAGCTACACCTTTAAGAACTTCTTTTGCTTTTTGAAGGACAACCCCACTGACTAATGCTTTTATTATAAATCCCCACATGATATAGGTCATGTTTTTTTTCCCCAAAGTTTCCGCCTCGCCCAATAATTGGCTGAGTTCTTGTCATTTTTCGTAAGCTTACCTGATTTGTTCTTAATTCCAGCACTTCTTGCCAGATAAGATTTCCTCGCACTTGCTGAGTAATTATGGCGATAGCGTGAGTCCCCAAAGTGGATAAGTTTCTTCTTGCCATTTCTCATAACATACACAGAATATTTTTTATTTTTCGCTTTAGATCTAAATGGTTTATATAAAGGCTTTTCTTTCTTCATATAATCCATTAATATTTTTTTATCTTTTTTCCATATCTCTTTTTCCATCTTTTATAAATTGAAGGTTTTCTTCTTCTTAGATAACTTCTTTGTTTCTTGCTTTTAAAGGGCATATAATTAATATATATTTTAATTTAGAACAACTGGACCACTTGCTGTAACCATTATTTTTCTAGTTGATAATACATTTGAGAACATTTCATTTGGTTTTGAACCATCCAATCCTGATTTAATTTGTTGGAGGAATGCTTGTCCTTTTGTAAAATTAGTTCCATCTGACATTGTAACATTACCATATCTAATACCTAGACCATATATAGGCACTTCATCAGGACTGTCAAATTGTCTGAATCCCCCACACTGTAAAGTTCCATTAGATTCAGTAGAAGCTTGAATTAAAGTATTATTTAACAATGATAAAGGTGTTAAAGTGCTCATAAAATAATATGATCTCTGTGTATCGTAATTTGACATTCCATTATTATTTTCATTATATACTCTTTCATCTATTGGGAATTGAAGTGGGAATCTAACATTGTTCTTTAAGAAATTAGATTCTAAAATTTCTACATCTTGAGGACTTCCTGCATTATCTTTTTGTAATTTATCAGATTTAACAGAGTTTGCATTAAAGCTATTAAGGGCATCACTTCTAATAAAAGAAGTTAATACACTAATAGCATTTGTCGAATTAGGATTATATATATTTTGATTATTACTAGCTGTAATAGTGGATTGTAAAGATGAGAAATGTTTATAAGAATAACCTTGACTTAATAAAGGAGCATTTTCATCTAAATTCAAAGTTCTATAAACTAATCTAACATTATTTAAATTAAAATAACTATTAGCAGCAATGTTACCTACTCCTACACCATGACCACCACCTACATTTGTTCCACCAAATAAGGCAGCAGCAGGTGAATTTAAAGTTATAATAATTTTAAGCTTACCACGAACAGCACTAAAGGGCATTGGCTTTGACTGTGTTAAACCTGTATATAATTTTATAGCTGCCTCATAAGTTGAATTAAGGGCATGTTGATTTTGAAGCTGTCTTCCACCTGACTTAACACCATAAATGTGTGAAGTCCAAGTCAATTGATCATCTTGGGATAAAGACATTGGAATAACTTTATTCATTAAATGTGGGTAAGAATATACAGCTTCTAATACATTAGATTCTGCATCTTGGAATTGAATAGTATTTATACAATTGCTTAATCCTGTTCTAGCATCAATATCAATAAAAGGGCAAGTAGCAGTTGTATAAGCAGGATTTACACCACCAGGGTTACCCAATGTTGCTGCTGCTGTTCCTGATGCTTGATTACCATAAAGATTAAAATTATTAAAATGTTGCCCATTAACATTTAAAAAATTAACATTGGTAAGCATTCTAATAGAATTTAAATCTAACATTTGATTCATACCTCCTGAAAGTTCAAATATAATATTAAATTGACCGTTCTTGCTTGAAAATTGGGATTGCCCATTAAGTGGGGTTGTTTCTGCATTTATGGCTTGGACTAATGACATAATATCTATATACAGATATTATTTTATGAATAAGTCTTATTTAATTTTTAGTTATACATAAATTAATTTTTGACCTATATTCATTTTATAACATATATATGCTGTAGGAAAAATAGCATTTTTTTTTGTGCTTGTAAAATTTATTCTTTTTTTTGGAATTATTATTTCTATATTATCAGATAAATCAGTTATATATTTATTAGCAATTGTATTTAAGGGGGCTAATAAAATAAAAGGCTTATTTAATTGAACTAATCTTTTAATGATGACCTGCTTGATCGAAAATGGAGGATTTGAAATACAAATATCATAATCAGTATCAATATTTTTAAAAAAATCATTTTGAAGGGTTAGGGGGTTAAATTTTAATAATGGTTTCATTTTAAATCCTAATTCAGAAAGATATTGATGACTTTTAAAAGATTTAGGAAAATTTATATTATTAAAAGGTTCATATATTATTTTATCTTTGGGAATATATTGCTTAATATTGTCCCAAACATATTTAGGGGTATAATATTCATTGCCCTTTGATTTATTCATTCTATAGTATATTTATAAAATTCTATTCTAATACAACCCTAGAACCACCTTCAAACATAATAGTTTTTGTATGATATATATAAAAGTGATATAAAAGATTTTGGTCTTGAGTTGGGCTAAAATTAATTCTACACTTAGTAGTTTTATCTAATAAAGATACTGAATCACCATAAGCTCCCAATCTTCTTCCTATAACAGGGAAGTTATGTGGATTTTGAATATTTCTAATTCTAATACTAGATTCATCCAATGCTTTTTCTAATTCTATAATTTGTAATGGAGATACTTTGTCAGCTGCTAATCTTGATAAAGAAACAGGAATATTAGGAACATTTGTTCCATTCATAATCCATTGGTAATTAAAAAGATTAGTTTTGGTTGGTTTAAAATCATTTTGGAATAAATTGTGTCCTCTCAATATTTCATTAACAGCCAATATACAATAACATCTTTGTAAATCACAGGGGATAAAAATTTCATTAGAAATTGAGCCAGTAGTAATATTAACACGTTCATCCCTATAAGAATTATATTGGATTTTTAATTGTCCTGAAGAAGCTTGGTTCACCATTGCTTCCATATAACCAGCAGGAGCTTCAACAACATTGCAGACCATTTGTAAATCACTAACTGCATAACCACTTTCATTCAAAGATGTTTCACCAGCAGGGGTATCAAGAGTCCAAGCACACACAGGAGCTCCAGACTCAATTAACACACCAGCATTACCACCACCATTTAAAGGTGTAACAGGTCCTGTGAACATAACAACTATTCTTCCATTTGTATCCATTTTTACACTTTTTATTTTTTCATTAGCTGTCACTACATTAACAGCTGTTAATCCATTTAATTGAGTAGCCCAATCTCCAGCACCTGTCTTATAAGCAGCAGATAAATATCCTCCAACTTTTAAAGAACAATTTCTACAATCATCTAAGCCTAAACAACCACCAGCATCTGTTTTTTTTTGTAATACAACACCCAACATACCAACAGTAGTACCAAGACCAGTATCTATTAAATCACCATCAACAGGAACCCCATCACTTCCAATATATCCAAACCAACCATATTCAGTTTTTAAATTAACACCTGCTGTAGGAGCAAAATGTGCCTGTGTATGTGGGACTGCAGTAGTGTCAAGATCACCAAATCCAACATCTATGGTTTCACCAATTTCACCAACCACACTATGCTTAACTTCTTGAACTCTTAAAAATTTAGCATTTTCCATTAATGTAATTTTAATAACTAATCCGTTAAGTGTTACTAAAGGTAAAAGTTCAGATTTCATTGCACTAAGCAATCCTGACATTGGGAATCTATATAAAATTTGTGCTTTTCTTGATACAGCACCAGCCTCAGTAGTAGTTATTTGATGATATTGACTTCCAAAGCCTCCACCTTTAGAATTTTGTCTTTTATCATAAGTATTAGCAACATTAGCAGTAGTGGGAAATTCTTGGGAAGCAACATCTATATATAAGCTGTTATGAGGTGGGCATCTTCCTTCATAAATATGTTGTAAATGTTCATCATTAATATTATTGCCATAATAATTTTTCATACATGTCCATAATCCAACATTGTCCATCTGTTCTAACATTGTCATTTCATTACCATCCATTAATGTTATTTGTTCGAATGGAACAGCTCCTAAATCAGGTTCAGGAATACAATATAAAGGATTATCGGAATCAATTTGTAATGAAAACATTAAATAAGAATCTTGAGTATTAACAAGTGGGGCAGAGCCTGGGTCTAATTTAATTCTTATAACTTCATTTTGCTTATAAATATCATTACCCCTATCAGATTGAAAATTTATTGACTTATTCACAGTTTGCATCATCTTTATAATTTAATTAAATAATATATTAATTAAAATATAACTTAAAAAGAAGAAAAATGTTGTGTTGCGTTAAAATAATTGTCAGCAGAAGCACCCACATATCTTCCTGCCACACTTTGACTAGCCCCAATACGTTCTATAGTATTTTGAGATTGAATTACTGGCTCAGGGGCTTTTGGTGCTTTTACTTTCTGAGCTCCCTCAACAGCACTATAAATAGAATATCCTGCTGCTGCTGCGGTTAATCCTAGACCAATTATACCTGTTACCACATCCAAGCCTGGGATTGCTGCTGTGGCTGCTGCTGTTTCATCTCCAACAAGTGCTGCTGTGTCTAATCCACCTTCAACTGCTGCTTCTTCACCTGCTGTAGCTGCTGTTGTTTCTGCTGTTTCTGCTGCTAAATCTTCACCACCTGCTTCAGGAGCATCACCAAAATCAGAAATATTGTCAGGCACATCATCTCCTTCTTTAGATTCAGCAGGGGCAGAAGGGGCTTCATCATCACCAAATATTCTATCGTGTTCTGTTTGCCATTCATCATCATCAGGTTCAGCAAATCTTCCTGAAACCTCTTCAGATAAAGAAGGATCTCTAAAAGATTCCTCAGGGTCTGCTGTAGAAAATTTAGATTCATCAAATAAACCACTAGGGTCAGCATCTTCTCCTGAGGGTTGTGGTAATCTAGTGTTTATAGCATCATCCATTCTTCCTGCATCACTTGCTTCAGATTGTAATTGTTCCCCCCCTCTTGCATAAGCTTCATCTGTAAAAAGTCCAGAGTCTTCAGCAGGAGCAGATTTGGATTCCCCACCCCCTAGTGGATTTCCTAATAATCTATTCATTATACTAGATATTGTGCTTTGTTGTTCTTCACCAAATTCACCAACATCAGCACCAGCTAAATCTTCAGTGCTAGGTCTAGCAGGTGTTTCTAATCTAGACATTCCTGAAGCTTCTTCACCTTCATCTCCTCCTAAATTATTCATTAAATTATCAAAATATTCATTTTCATCATCATTAAATACAGTTCTTCCACCAAAATCATCATTTTCCCTAAAAGTTTGTAATTCTAACTCTTGATTAGATGGTTCATCATATCTAGTTAAATCATAATCAACAGCAGCAGAACTAGTTGGTTCTGATGCCTCTTCTATTTCACCAGCACCTTCAGCTGCTTCAGGTTCAGCTCCTGCTTCAGGTTCAGGACCATCATCCACATTTATATTAGATTTATTTTGATCTAAATAACCACCTTTTAAAAAATTGTCTGCCCTATTTTCATAAAAAGTAGCAGCATCCACACCATCAGGAACATCGTCAGGCACTTCAGTATCCCCATAATAATCTTCATAAGTTTTCCCATTGCTAAATTCTTTTTCATACATATCAGGCTTATTCCTTAAATTTTGTATAGCAGTTTTAGCATGACCCACCCATTTAGTAGCTGCATAGCCACCCACAGTTGTTGCCCCTGTGGTTAAAATAGTTCTAGCTGTAGATCTTCCTGCTGCTTTTCCAGCTTCATCTTGCACTTTTTGTTGATATTTATAATTTGCTGCTAAAGCTCTTTGAGTATTAACAGCATTTCTTGCTGCTATACCTTGTTGATAATCAGATACTCTTTGTTGCCCCATCCCCCTATAATATTCTAATGCAGAAGATAGACCTCCTAATCGACTTCTTTTATAAGATTCCATTTCTATATATTAAAAATAGAATATAATAAAAAATTATAATTCTATTTTATTGGTGGTTTCAGAGGTTACAGTATCTAATGTTATTTCTTGCTTAGGAAATCTTGGAGTTGGATAAATTAGTTCAGCCCAATCTTTATAAGCAACAGGACCTTCATGATCAGGGTCCATATCACCTGCTAAATATAAGCAAATAAAAGAATGACTAGAATCTTGAAAACAATATAAGAACATTTCTTTTAATTGGTCATAACCCCCATACATTCCAGCATATTCTTTTATTGTCTTATGCAATTGTTCTTCATTTGCTGTTCGTCCTATAATAATAGCATCAGCACAAGTTCTAGCATTCACAGGACAAGAACCCCATAGACGTTGGGTGGATATTATACATAGACCTCCACCATTAGATTCATAATCATTATCTTCAGTTGGTAAAGCTCCCCTTAACACATGCCTATGAATTCCCATAAGTCTAGAAAGAGCTGAATCTTTTCTAGATGAAAATCCAGGCAGTGATAAAGCATCATCTATAATAACAGCACAATTAGTTCTTTCCTCAGGATCTTGCTCTAATTGACTATGAATTATATCATTAATTATGGCATCAGAACAATCATTATGGCAATTCCCATAAAAATCAGTTAAAGGTTTTAAAGTGGGGTCATATTCTATAGTTGCTCCTATAAAATGTATAGTGTCATAATACATCTTCATAAAATTTTCACCTGCCAATAGGTTAAGGATATTTGTTGATTTTCCACTTCCAGGAAGGGCACAAATAATCATTAAACAACCTCGTTCACAGTCCCATAATCTTTTATCTACTTGTCTTTTCATTTTAACAATTCCCTTTCCTTTTTTTGGTAATTTAATAGTTAAATCTGAATCTTGAAAATTTTCAGGATTATTCATTCGGTTATTATATATTATTAAAAAATATTTATAATATATACGATGGATACAGATATCTATCTATATATTCCAAGAGATATTGTTTTAAATTACCAATCTAGAAAGCACAGGGGGGATAAATTCCGCACAATATATTATTATAAAAATAAAAGAAGATATAAATTCAATGATAAAAATATTAATGAAATTGATATTTATCACATGAAAGATATCCAAAAAGATACACTTTATAAATCAACATTTAGAAGTCAAAAAGATAAATATTTTGACTGGTATTATTGCCTTAAAGAAAAATATAATGATTGTGATAGCATCTATATAAATAATGAAAAAAGTTATACCAAGACAAAAAATGTTGAATATAATATTAATAAAAAAAAAAAAAAAAAGATGTTATAGATACATATAAGCCAACAAATAATTTAATTAATAAATATGTTATAACTTTTGATTAAGAATATATTTTCTAATAACCTTAGAAGGTGTTGGTGGATCTATATCATAACCATATAAATTAGGCTTATATATCCAAGCACAATAATTAGGATCCTTTATCATTTTATGTATCATAGGGTTTCTATATCTTAAAATATTTTTAACCAAATTATCACCATAATAATAAGCTTGAAGATCAGCCCACTTTTCCCCAAAGTCATAATTAGGTGGTGGTGGATCCCTTAAAAAGCTAAAGATAACTTTCCTTAAAGATTTATCACCAAGTACACAAATTTCAGCACAAAAATTATCCATTGTTAAAATATATATTTCTGAAATAAAAAAAAAAAAAAAAATCAATTTTTTTTCTTTTTTTTTTATAACACCACCAACACCCCCAATTTTTTTATTTAGATTTTTTTAATTGCTTAAGTTCTTTTTGAAGATCTTTAATTTGCTTGTTAAGTTTTTTAGTTTTCCTGCCATTAGCCCACCCTTGATTTTTAATCTTATATTTATAATCACTTGCTGTTACTTGTGCTTTATAAACTAGTTCAATAAGTTCTAATTTGGTATAAATTGAAAATTCTTCAATAATATGTTGTTGATAACTTTTTCTTTGCCCTTGCTTGTTGTTTAAAAGTTCCCAAGTGGTTTCTTTTTTGGTGAAATTAACTTGTGTTGCTTTGCTTGCAGTGGTTGCCTTTGCCTTGGTTGCTGGAAGTTCTTTTAGATCAGTTGCCTTGGTTGCCTTGGTTGCCTTTGCCTTTTTGAAACAGTTGATAATACAGTTCATTTTTGCTTTGTTGCTTGTTGCTTGTTGCCTTATTGCTAACCAAATAACAATTAAAATAAAAATCAAGATTTTTTTTTTTGATATCTGCTATATAGAGGGTTATATAACTATAGCTATAAGCCTCTATGGTACTTAGGCAAAAAAAAAGATTTTTAGATTTTTTTTATAACCACCAACACCCCTAATTTTTTATTTATAGTTTAAGCCTGTGTTGCTTTGCTTGGAATTCAGGATAAAAGTTATTAATAGACCAAAAGTGAGATTTAGCCCAACCATTTTTTTTAGCATAACCACATTTCCACCAACAAATTCTGTTATTAAGGTTAAGTTGCTTGATAATCTTTTTGTGCCTTTGCCTTTGCTTGATAACTGCCTTTGGAGTGTGCCCTAGATATTTGAAGATTTGCCCCCTGAAATAGGTGTTGTTCATAACACAAAAATCAGCCTTGAATTCCATTGTTGCTTTGTTGCTTTGTTGCTTTGTTGCTTGTTGCTTGTTGCCTTATTGCTAACCAAATAACAATTGAAATAAAAATCAAGATTTTTTTTTTTGGTATCTGCTATATAGAGGGTTATATAACTATAGCTATAAGCCTCTATAGTACTTAGGCAAAAAAAAAAGATTTTTTTGGTTTTTTTTATAACACTTTTTTAGATTTTTTTTTATAACCACCAACACCACCAAATTTTAAATTAAAGCAAACTCAAGTTCTGCTTTTAGCTTGGCTATTTGTTGATCCTTAACCAACATTTGGTGGTGGTGGGTATCAGCCAACTTTTTATATTGGTGTTGGAATAGATCACTGTTGGCTTTTTGCTGCTTAAGTTCTTTTTGATCTTTAATAAGTTGCTGTTGAATTGCTGCTGTTGTTTGATAAGATTCTGTTAGTTGCTTGTTGGCTGTTTGGTGGAACTCAACAAGTTCATTTTTTATATCTTTAACTTGTTGTTGCTTTTTGTTAAGTTGATCTTGATTATATTTAAGTTGCTGTTGAAGTGCTGCTGCTGCTTGATAAGATTCCAATAGTTGTTGCCCTTGGTTAAGAACCAACTTGATAAGTTGTTCTTTGGTTAGTTGTTGAAGATTGTTGTTGCTTGCCATGTTTGGTGTTGTTGTTGTTGCTGTTGTTGCTTGGAAATAAATCAAGATTTTTTTTTTGCTTGGTTGCCTAATTGCTTAACCAAATAAGAACTAAAATAAAAATCAAGATTTTTTTTTTTGGTGGTGTTGGGGGGCAATTTAGGGCTATATAACCTCTATATATAACCCTCTATATAGGCAAAACCCCTTTT
>Ga0181404_1000090_pt1 | contig 25189 bp, 36 predicted proteins | sample 27SPOviralmetaG_FD_130133 | JGI IMG/M metagenome (GOLD analysis project Ga0181404, IMG submission 130133) | Marine viral communities from the oligotrophic San Pedro Time Series (SPOT) site, San Pedro Channel, CA, USA - 27 SPOT_SRF_2011-10-25 | ecosystem: Environmental > Aquatic > Marine > Strait... | reverse complement strand
CGTCGTTTAAAATATAACTTCTCGTTAATCTTCATAATCACGCTCCTCTAGAAGTTTATCTAAAGCCATGTTGAATTTAGTGGACTTATCTAATTTCTCACCAATATCTTTTTCCATTATATGAATATCCCATAAAAGATTTCTTTGGGTACTTTCATCAAGTTTATTTAAAACTTCATGGTATTGCCTATTGTTTTCTTCAGCAACGGGTGTTGTTGGGTACAGCTCTTTAAGATGATAAGTTAATTTAACTAAGTCATAACCACTATCTATGAAACGATGTTTAATTAAATATTCTTCCAACTCTTTAAGAGCAGTGAACTCAGATTTCTCATGGTCAATCTCATCACTATTTCGCCAATAATAATTACACTCCTCACCTACTTTCGATAAAATGCCGTAAATAGCATTTATATCTGATAGATTATCGAATATCAACATATCAGCTCTCTTGAGGTTGTGCGAAGTAATCTTCGTTATCTTTAGATACGCTCTGATATTTATCAGGGTTACCCGTTATCGCAAACTCGAGGTCTTTTATTCTGTCGTCTTGTAACTCCACTTGTTTATGTAGTTTAAAGATTACAGAATGTTGAGCTTCGATAGTATCTTTTAGTTTTTTACAAACTTCTAAAAGTTTTTCTATCATTTCTGTATTTTTATTTTCCATACTTTCTCCTTTCTAGTATTGGTGAGGGAAGGTTGTTTAACCACCAACCTCCCCTCGTTGACAGGCACAAAACAAAAAACAAAAAGCCTGTCTGAAATAGTCGTGTTTTGTTTTTAAATACATATTTATATAATAGGTATGAATATTGGGAAAGTAAAGCACTACCCGATACCGCCATTTTTATACATAGCTTTGGCTTTTTTATAGATAAATCTGCCGCAACCTTGTTTCAAATAAATCGTAGGCTGGAGCTCCTCACCTATTTTTCTCTGAACGTATTCACGTTGAGTAGGTTCTACCCCTCCAGCCCTTAAACTTTTTCTTAATACTTTCGCTTTTTTCGAATTCATCAGGTATGTTTTACCTCAGATATTTCATATTTTTTCGTATTAAGTTCTAGTACATTAAAGATATTATCTAAATACTGTCGTTTAGTTTTAGTTTGAGCGTTTGTACATAATCCAATATGGTTATATACATCTTGTGCAGTTATGCCGTATAACTCGTTACCTCTAGCTCTCTGAGCATGGATAACTCGTACATAAAAATCTTTCCAATTACTTTCGGTAATTTTATTGATACCTACAGTCATCGTAAGCCATATTAGATTATTAGTTGTTGGGGATAACTGATAATTTTGTTCCCCCTCTTTACCTATCTTTAAGTAACAAGTTTCGTTACAATCTTTTACTTTATTTAAATCCCAATTTAGTGCCATAGTACCTCCTATTTTCGACCTATGTCTTTAATCTCGGAACGTGGTATAACTTGGTATGCTCCTTTATTATAAGCAACACCAATCGAGTAATCTGAACTGATATCTCGTTTATACCTATCGTCTGCTTTTCTTGTAGTATCGCCCACTGCGTTACGCATTCTATCGAAAAAGTCTTGTTTAGCTTTTTCCTGCTGCTCGTACTTTTTATATACTGACTGAACAGCTTGGGTAGTCGAAGCACTGGTCTTCGTCTTCCTAGCTTGTCTAAGACTTTTAGTTTTTCGTTTCTTCCCTTTAGTGTCATATCTCAATGAACCTACATAATTTAATATCGCCATATATATTCTCCTTTCTAGTGGCGGTGGCTAGTATCCCCGAATTAAATCTAGGTTTTATAACTAACCACACTAAACTAGTTTACCTACGAAAGTAAGCAAAGTAAAGCACTACCACCATGACTCCATAACGCATTTATGTTCTGCAGCGACTCTAAACATAAGGGCTAAGTCTTTTATCTCCTTAACTCTATAGTCGTAGATAGGTCCACCAGTTGAATATCCATTGTAGGTACTTTCCCATTCAAATCTTTCATCATCAGGAAGTTCTAATAGATTTTGTTCTATATATTCATCTAGAGCATTGGCATACCGTTCTAGTTCATCAGACGGTATAAAGTCATCTTCGTTAATGTGCCAGAAACCTTCTTGTTCTCCGACTAAAGAAGCTACAAATGATTCATAACATTTACCTCTAAATGAGCCATTACCATGACCACTAGCCATACCACCTGTTAAAGTACAATTTTCGAGACGTTCGTCTTTAAATACTTCGTCACGATTACCTTTTACTATATAACAATCTAAACCCATAACTACCTCCTTTGTTTAGTCCAAGCTGTAAATACTTTTACGGCTTCTCGTTTTTCTAATTCAAATGCTTCTCTAAGCACTCTAGGAGCTTCGAATACATTCATCTCACCAGAATCTCGTAAGTCGTCTAAAAATTCAAAATACTCATCCATTATAAATACCCCGCTATTCCTACTCCTGGTTCATCGTAAAACGCAGTTATCGAAGCATCAGGGTAGAGTTCTCTTAATTTAAGTATTACTTTTTCAGGTGGACTCCAAGCTGTAGCGAAGTAATATATAACATCAGTATCACCTACTTCAGTAATTTCTACGTCGTAAGAATTCCATTTAGTGTCCCAATTAGATATATTCCAATCGTACCACCTTTGGTCATGTTTTCCTGTGCTTTCGAAAATACCTTCTTCATTAGGAAGTTCTCCTACCTCTCCAAGTATTTCTTCGCTACCTAACCAAGATGTTTCCTTTCCAGTTAGTGGAGTTTTCTTCCAGTCGGGCTGTGGAAGTATTTTGTTAAAATCGAACTCAGTGTCTTCGCCCTTCAAGTTCTTTCTTATTTGGTCGAGTAAAAATGTATTATCTACACTTATTTCAACTCTATTACTACAGTGATTTGGCATATCTTTCTCCTACCATTGTTCACGGACAATAATAGATTGCTCTTTATTGTCAATTATTTTATATGCGAAAATATCAGTTCGTTTTTTATCATTACGAACATGAATCTTCGCCCCTTCATTAGTTGAGCAAGACATCCATAAACCCCAAGGCTCGTCATCTCTTGCGTCAGCACCTACATATTGTCTGTACACCTTAAACCTTAATACTGTTTCCAGATATTCAGTTTCAGGGTTATATGCTGGTTGTTCCATACTTTCTCCTTTCTAAGTCCCAAGTTAATAAGAGGGTGGTATAGGGGACTTGCTGGTCTATACCACCCAATGTTCATTACACCTTAATGAAGTAGCCCTCATCAGTAAGTCGTTTAGCATAAAACCTGAAGATTCTCAAAGGGTCTTGTCTAGTAGACAATTCTTTGTTCTTCACTGCTAGTGACACTAAGTCTTGTGCTGTAAAGCTAGATGAATCAAGTTCATCTTTTTTAGCTTCTTTCACAGTTTTAACTAACGCTTTCATCTGAGGAGTTTTAATATCCTTAAAACCTAAGTCTGAGACCTTATATAAAGTCCTAGAAGCCCCTTTCGAAGCTACTGTAGGTTTAGGAATACTAACTGCTGCCTTCTTCTTAGGGGCTCTTTTTACAGAGCTTGATACTGAAGTAGAGGTTTGCATAACTTTCTCCTTTCTAAATTAATCACCGCCCTTTCGGACACCTTCGGCTTTATAATGTGCCGCAACATAACTAAACTATACTTACGAGTTAATAGAAAGTAAAGCAGTATACGAGAGCGAGATTTAGTCTTGATTGACATAATCTCCTGTTGCTCCCGCTAATATATCGTTAGCTTCATCTACAGTTTCCCATAAATGTTTACTACCTTCCGTTCTACTAACATCTTGTTCTACATGAGTCACAAGTTCCTCTAATAGAGTATGTAAGTGCCAGTTTTTCTTTTTCCAAGATTTAGTTTCTTGAGCAAGGTCAGTCACTCTAGTTTCTAAATCTTTTATATAGAGTTCAGGATTCAACTTTTTCTCCATATACGTACTCCTGATACTTCAGAACCTTTTATTTGTTCTAAACGTTGTCTAATAATAAATTTCCACTCTGGGTCGTATTTTTGACCAAAAGTTCTACACGCTTGAGATAATCTGTTTTTCATACGAGTAACATTATCTTCAGGCTCCATAGCTATAAATATAGAGTCACCTACATTCATTTTACCAAAAGGATATCTATTTCTAGACCTTGTATCATCAGGTATAGGTACATCAGAATCTATTTGAATATCTAGTTCTTCCATTAATTCACCTTATTTTTATCTGGAGTAAAATGCACTAAGTCTTTTTCCTCCAGAAAGTTTTTCCAAAACATCAATATTAGTAGAGGGTCTTGTACTGGTTCCCCAGAAGCGTCTACTAATTCTTGACACCCTTGATTTATCATAGTTTCAGATAGGGCTTCAGCGAGTTCGGTACACTCGGATTCCTGTAACGCTATCCAAATAGCCCCCGCCACTTCAGGACTAAGCTGAAAGTGGCTAGGGTTATCGTATTTATCGCCCAATTAGGCAACCTCTGCATATTTAACAGCAAGGTCTAAGGCACGTGCTTTTCTATTAGCACCTGCACCGAACCACGCACTATGTAGATTGTTACCTTCGTCGTTAGACTCACGTAAGTGGTCTTCTACATAGGTGACAGCATTTAATGCTCCCCACCATGTACCTTTAGACGATTTAAGGTCAGCTCCTGGTTGACGCTCTAGAGCTTCAACAACTAAAGCAGGATATTTGTTAAACCTATCTTTAATAGGAACAATATCTCCAACTAGTTTGCCTTCCTCTTTTAGTTTCATCTCTTGACGAAACTCATTAAGTAAGCTAGGTTGATAAACCTCACTAATAAACTCTAATACATTAGAGTGTTTAGCTTTCTTCTGAGTAAGGAACTGAGCCCTTTCTTTAAAGTTAGCCATAGTTTGAGCAGACAAACCTAGTGCTTCTTGTGCCGCTTCCATAACGTCTTCGTTAAACGCTCTGACGTGTGGCATACGGAATGAAGCTGTACCGCCCTGACTTAAAGCAAACGTTAGAGTGTTATTACAAACAACTCTAATAGGTGTCAACTTTATAGTCATCGACTTACCAACCACATGCGGTTGATTAATTAAAAGGTAACCCTTAATTTCATCATTTCCCGCTAGTTCAAAGTCTTCAGAAATTTTGGCTAAACCCCAAATTTCCTTACCGCCTTTTAAACTACCCGCAGTTTCCATAGTCATCGCACCCGCTTCTGTAAAGCGTTTAAAAAACTCAAAAACCTGTTCGTTTTGAATAGGCATATAGTCTCTACCGCAATGGCTTAAAACTTGGTTATCAGAATCACGAACGATGTGGAAGGTATTCTCCGCTTGGATAAGACCTACATCTTCGCCCCACTCAGGTGCGTCAAGCGTATAACTTGGACGTTTACTAACAGTCCAGTCTAGCTTTGCCGCTTCCTGCATTTGCCATGGAGTGAGGTTAGAGTCTACCTCTACACCTAATCGGTGCCAAGGTTTTTCACCCGCCCACGCCATAGTTTCTATTTCATGTGCCATATATTTCTCCTTTCTATAAATGTCACGTTAATTAACCTTTTAATAATATAAAAGGACATAAGCGGTACTTTACGTGTCAAAGCTACGAAAGTAAAGCACTATACAGATTACCCCATTCGTATGGTTTTATAAGAGTTACTAGAGACTTTTGATAAAAACCTTTAGGATTTTCTTGTAATTCTTTTGCACCACTTAAGCCATCAACATGGTAGAGTTTAATTACATTTTGTTTTCTAGCTAATACAAACACTTGACCACCTACCGCTGACCTCTTAGCCATCCATGCAACTTGCATAGGACGTAGAGTAAGCGACTTACCTCTATGTATTTCTTTTAGTTCTATCCAAAACTCTTTGCCTTTAGCACAACCGTTTACATCAGGTACACCAGAACCTGTCAAACCAGTTTCTATTCTTTGAAAATGTATATCCGTTAAATTATTTTTTAACAGAAGCCATAGGTCTCTTTCTCTAGCCATTAGACCTCTATACCCGTGTGTGGGGCTAGTTTTTTATTATCTGCGGCTAATTTTACGTCTTTATCAGCTAACCACATATTAAAAAGTTCTCTAGCTTTTTCTTTATCGTCACAAACTTTTACAAACTCAAGCCATTTCTCTTTTGCTATTCTATTACCGTTGTAGTAATCTCCGTCTCCGAGTTTACATCGAGTAATTATCTGATGAACTCTTTGTTTAGTTATATTATGTCGTAGACCTATCTCCTGTAGAGTAGACTTATTTTGTTTCCACTCTTGATAAATATTTTTATAACGTACATCATTTTCTTTAGCTTTCTGGTGGTTTATTCCTTGCATTATTGCTCCTCTGTTTGACCCCATGATGGACCAAGTTCATAGTCAACTAATAAAGGTACAACTAAGTCTACACAATCTCGCATAATCTCACATACCTTCTTAGCTTCGGTTTTATCTTTTACAGATATATCAACTTCATCATGTATTTGTAGATGTGGAATAATTCCTTCTTTCCACAACTCCAACATAGCTAACTTAGTCATATCTGCTGCTGAACCCTGAATTAATCTATTCAGAGCTTTATAAGTGAAAGACCTTTTTAGACTTTCACCATATTCACTTTTAGCTTCTTCTAATGGTAGAGGTGTAGTTCTTTCAAACCTGCTCTCCCATAAATCGAACCTACATCGTCTACCCCCTAAAGTTTTTATATACCCTCTATCTGTAGCTATCCGAGTACATTGGTCTTGTAATCCTTTTATAAAAGGTACTTTCTCATGGTACTGGTCAAATAGCTTTTGTGCTTCGCTATCGTCTAATCCTAATTCATTAATTAATTTTTCTTTACCCATTCCATAGCTAAGTCCTAGATTTATCGTCTTAGCTTGTTTACGTGGTATATTAGCCATATCTGCAACTATTTGATGAAAGTCTGCGTTTCTTTCGGTATACTCTATTACTGCGTCTTTAGCACCCGCTAAGTTCATTTTATCAGCGTAGTGAACAGTTAATCTAGGTTCTTGTTGTGAGTAATCAAATACTCCCCATTCACAATCTTCTTCAGGTATAAAGATAGAGCGTATCATATCTCCTATCTCTGGGTCTCTCGCAGGTACTTGTTGTAGATTAGGATTACTATAGCTGAACCGACCACTGACCGTGCCTCCTCTATCACTACGTAATGGATGAGCTTCTGCGTGTATACGACCCTCGTGTGAGTGCTCTAGTATCATCTTATCTATAAAAGTAGTTCTAGCTTTATTTAATTTTCTAGCTTCTACAATTAGTCTAGGTAATTCATGTGTATGATTTTCTAACCATTGTCTTTGGAATGACGCCATACCTTTTTCTGTTCTGGGGTAGAACAACTTATTTTTATCGAATATATCTTGTAAAGAAGCATTAGCCCATAGATTAACTTCCGAACCATACTTCCTTTTTATTTCTACTTGAATCTTTTGTTCTTTTTTAGATAACTCTTTAGAAGTTAACTCTGCTTTTTCCTCGTCTACTCTTACTCCTCGCCACCTCATTTCTATAAGTAGAGGTATTAAACTAGTTTCTAACTCATATATCTTTGACAAGTCTTGACTTTTTATTTCTTGTTTTAATTTATCCCACACTTTTAACGTAAGTGCTGCGTCTTGCTCACCGTATGGACCAACGTATTTAGAATGTAGTTTATACATTTCTGATTTAGGGTTTACTCCATAAGCGAGTGCTGCGTCTTGTAATAAAGACTCATCTTTTTTATTATTACAATAACTCTCACCTAATGAATCTAATGAATAGGAACGTCTGTTTTCATCGATAAGAGGTGCTGCGAACATAGTATCTACTATATTCCCACACACCTCTACACCTTCTCTTTTTAACCATCCAACATCGTAAAGTGAGTTATGAAAAACTACATCACGTTTATTAGATGAAAGAGTTTTAGACAGCCATTTGAGGACTAACCCCTCGTCTAAGTTGCCCCCGCCTTGATGTCTAAAAGGAAAATAACCTTTCCAGTCATCAGTAGCTACACCCACACCTATGACGTAACCATCGCCCGTAGCCCATCCTGGACCTTTAACTAATAAGTTAGGGTCACAAGTTTCTAAATCTACTGCAATAGTTTTTGTCTCGGGTATATTAGGAAATAAATCTGGTATTTCCCAATTACTCTTAGGTGCGAACATAGGCTCTTGAATCATTTTTTCTTTTTAGTCTGTAGCTTAGTCTTTTTAGCTCTAGGTTTTTTACCTTTAGCCCTAATCACACCTACTTGTTCAGTTTTTTCTGGTGCTTTAGGTTTATGTTTCTTTTCTTCAAACTTAGGTAAATCGACTGCGGCTTCTTCCACCGCTTTATCTACCCTATCGTCTTTCTTAAAAAATTTAAGAACTTTAGCTATTATCGTCATTTTGACTCTCCTGTATTATAGTTGTACTAAACATATCTGCTATGGTTTCAGGGTTAGACTGTTCTAATATATGTTGTTCGCATAGTAACAAATATCTACGTAAATCACGTATATCATCTAGTAGACCTGCTTCACCTTTAAATGCTTCACCAGCCTCAAAGATATCCCAACCATGTTTTTCTGATTGATGTTCTATCCTATCAAACTTACGAGCTAACATCATAAAAGCTCCTACACCTCCTCTACGTCTCCAAGAATCTCCATATGAAGTTTCTGCTTTCTTCAACGCTTCAAGGTCTCTTTGTGCTATATCTTTCATAGCTTCCCACTTACTTGTCATAAGTACTCCTTATTTATTATTTAAATTATGTAACTTATCTCTTTTGGTTATCCAATTGAAACAAGCCACCATCCAATCTTGAGCAGTAATTTTAGATACATACTCATACGCTTTATCGTAATCTTTTTCTTTATGAGCACTAAATGCTTTCACCATAGGCATAGCTATATCTTTGAAAGTAGGCTCATTAAAGTTATAGTTAGATAAATCTAGTTTCTTTTCGTCAGTTAATAATTTTCTTTGGTCACCGTCCTCGAGCCACCATAAATTAAAAGGACTAAAAAATATTCGTAATTCTTTATCAAAGATTTCTTTATCTGTATAGAGTGGACTATACTCATATCCATCACAGTAATCAGAACTTAAATGTCTATAGGTTAAAGGGTCAAGTTCTGCTCCTTTTATCCTATCCCAAACTTTATTTTGATAAACGTGTAAGCTATCGCTAATCTGTGTATATACTCCTATATCGACTCCTATAGCTAAAGCAATATATTCTTGAAGGATAGACATATGTACTGCGTTAGCACCGTAAGCACCCCACACCATATCGTTAGAGCGATTACAAACTGTCATATTTAATTTCCCGTTTCTGATTTTAAAATAAATATTCGTATTACATGGTACATCTAAAGATTTATCTGCTAAATCTTTGATACCCCACATCTGTAAAACGGCACGTCTATCGTCAGGATTTTTAGTTAATATATGTATAATTTGTTCTATCTGGTCTTCGCCAAAATAACTTCTCCACCTATTACCATAAGCAGCATTTAAAGTCCTACCGTCATCAGAAAAATCTTTCATAGATTTTACGAAATACGTGAGTGGTGCTAAATCATTATTACCGTTTAACATCCATAGACTTTCTATAAAATGAAAAAATGGGTTAGCGTCTCGTTTAGTACAAAATAAAACTCGCTCCCAAGGATTCTGATAAACAGTAGTTAATGGTTCATTTAATTCTAATGTTTTACCATTCCTACTATCTTGTTCTATATAGTTATCTGGAAAACAAAATAAATCAATCCCTCGTTCTAGGGCTTCATTCACATTCCTTACCTTTAACGTATTCATACAGGTGAGTTATGTATTCCTGTTATTTCGTCTATAAGGAAACCTATCTCCGCTTCTGTAAGTACGGGTATCTTCCTTTTTATAAACTCTACCGCTTGAGTATAATCTGCAGGTACGTTTAGAAAATAAGCTACTTCTACAAATTGAGTATAGTATTTATCGACTTGCTCACCCCATGTATCTAATAGCTCTATAGCTAGTTCATTCATTTTGCCCATATGCTTTCTCCTTTTTCTATATCTTCTACTAATGGAAGATTTTTATCATGTTTATAAATAGACCTTGTTCTTCCTTCTTCTTTTAATATACGAGAATATTTATCGAATTCACAAAGTCCTCCTTCTATTTCTCTCATTTCAAAATTATGTTTTAAATCATACATACCATTATTTAATACCCACCAATTATGGTTATTAACTTTTACTATGTCGTAAAGCTCACACATTTCAGAGTTCCAATCATGACTTCGTTTAGAAAAAGTTAATTCCCTACCTGTCAATCTATTTAGTCCTCGCATTGCTCCTGGACCTGCATTAGCCCACGAACAAATATCTGTAGCTTCATTTAAAAGATGAGTAAATCGTAAATCCGTAACTACTTCGTATGCCATAAATGGACCCATATACGGATATTCCTTTATAAGTTCCCATGCTCTCTGTAATGAACCACCGTCTTCTTCTTTATACTTATAAAGTTGTTCTAAAATATAATCTTTAGCGTTCCACATATGAGTTATAGATTCAGCGACTCCTGTAACTTTATCCATACGGTTAGGTGTTTTGATAATATAAGCACCCGTAATCCGTTTAGGTTGTTTTGTTACGAGTTCTATAGCTTTTTCTCTATCCCACTCTATATGTAAGTTGTTATCTAATAGAGTTCTACCCGTTTCTATAAGATTAAACCACCTGAAAATAACCGTAGCCATAAATACTTCGGGTTTATCTTTTAATGGGTCTCTTATATGGGTTCTTAACCAACGGGTAGTTCTATCGTCTTCCCTAAATACCTGACAGAACTTAAACTTTCTAAGTATCTCATCTTCTGTCCAAGGCGGTTTATCGTTGTAATATTCTTTACATACTCGTATACCTTCCCTTTCGGCAATCCAATACTTATATAGTTCTACTTGTTCGGGTATAAAGGTCATTACTTTTTACGTATTCTCCATGCACAATTATTAGCTACCTCTGGGTAAAAAACTGCTCCTGCTAATCTCATAAACTGTTTACCGTATCGGTCTTTCATTACTTCGAACTGCTCAGGAGTAAATCCACCTTCTACTTTATTTTCTACTGCTTTTTTCAATCTAGGCATTTGTATAAATGTTCCAGTAACAGCTTCTATCTCAAAGTTCCTTTCTAGTTCTTCTTTTAGTTCTTCGAAGCCCCACTCGTATACATGGTCTTCTGGAAGTTTATCGTTAGAACCGTCATGGTTAGGAGTAGATACATATCCTAATGCTCCTGGTCTCATAACTCTAGCAACATCATCTAACCAAGCGGGAACAAACTCTCTACCCATGTGTTCTATAACTTCTGTAGACCAAAAGAAATCTATACTTTCATCTTCTAATTTAAATACAGGGTCTACTGTTAAATCTTGTATACGTATCTCACCGTTAAATAGCTTAAACCAAGTAGAGTCTTTTAGTTCTCCACCTGCATTAGACCAATAAGGGTTTTCCATCTCACATGCAGGGTCTATATCATACCCAACATATGAGCTAATTATGTCAGTCTTTTTTATAACGTATGCTTTATACAAACAACGTAACGACCAACACTCACCACAACCGACCTCAAAAGTATTAAGTGGTCTACCTAATCTTTTAGCTTCGTCTATACATAGTGACGCTATTTTATCAAAACGACTCATATGAGCTAACTCATCAGGTCTCCAGTTACCTAGAATACCTGCTGACGCTAAATCCATTCTAGTATTTTTACTATCGTTTTCGTTGACAGTAAGTTTTTTTCTTATCGATGACATTACACCTCCCACCAATCTGGTTTATCTCTACCCTTTTCCCACTTAGCGTAATGTTTTTCGTGTATAACATAATCTCTATAAGCTAGAATTGGGTTCTCATGTTTATACTCATCAGGCATTGCCTGAGGTAATTCTGTTAATCCTCCTAACTTTATTTCAGTGGGAAGATATGAAAGCGGTTCTTCTAATTTCATAAAACTTAAATGTTGTTTACCGTATCTTCTTGTATATTCAGAACATAAAGCAATAAAATGGCTATACAGCCATAGATAATTATCACTAGTAGCTCTAGCCCATATAGTACAAGGATGATTTTTATAAGCGGTTTTATAAATACCGTTAGCGTCACACCAATCTTCATCCGAGTATACTCGATGAGCGGTACATAACATTTGAGCAGATTCTAAAGGCATTTTTACTATTAACTTATCTGGTAAATACTCTGCTGCTTCTTTAGGACTTTTAGATACATAAAAAATATTCATTTCTTTTTTATCTTAATTCTACGTGGTGGTTTCTTTTCTTTATTTTTTATTCTTTCCATCATCTCCATGTGCTCCTTCATGGTCATAGTTTTATTAGCCATTAATTACGTTCTCTCTTTACATACTCGGATATACGTGCGGGTATAACAATATTAGTATTACAAAAGGTACAACACCTGCCCTCATCTTTTACAGGGCTTGGGTTATGTCCGAACTCCTCATCTCTTTTACGGTCGCAAATAACACAATTTATCATTCTAATCTCCTTTACATATAGTAGTTTACTTTATATTTATTACAAAGTAAAAGACTTTTTACATTTGGTAGCAGCGAGGACTTTGAGGTTCAATAAGATACAAGTTCTCTTTAGTTCTCGTAACTGCTACATAAAATACCCTATTTTCATCATCAGGATTTTGCTGATAATTTTTATAAACTCTATTAGTAATATCTGTAATTAATACTACGTTATCGCACTCGCCACCTTTAGCAGCATGGATAGTAGATAATTTTATTCTAGGTTTTTTAGTAATCTTTTCTCCTCTACGTAACATAGCTCGTATGTAACTAATTTCTTTTACGCTTAATAAACTAAAAGCGTCAAACCAAACCGTTTGAGGTATGTCGGGAAAATAATACAGCATATCTTTCATATCAAGTTTTGCTTTTTCATCGATAGTATCAATAACTTTTGGATTTTTTAATTTAATTTGTTTTATAATGTTTACACATTCTGCTAAAGTTATTTTTTCTCCGCTTCTAAGTCTTTCCCAATTTATTACAGCTTGTACCTTTTTCTCAGAAATACTAGGTCTACCTTTTACTTCAAAAAACCAACCTTCGTTTCTACAATAATCATCTACTTGTTCTAAAAGGTAGTTTGTACGAGCTAATACTAACCACTCACCGCTCTCCATGTTTACTAAATCTATATTAGGTTCCCACCTCACCGTACCTTTTTGTTCTCTAGGATTCCATGTTTTATGTACCCTAGAACGTACCTGATTTATGCATTTCATAGCAACATCGTGTACAGAAAAAGGTACACGATACGACTGTTTTAAAATCATTGCGTCTTTAGAATTACTAATTAAATAATCAACATCAGCACCCGCCCACTTATAAATAGCTTGGTCATCATCACCTGCAACATAAACTCTCGTAGAATTTTCTGCTAACTTACGCACCACCGACCACTGTAAAGGGGACAAGTCTTGAGCTTCATCTACATACATAACATCTGACTTAGGTATTTCTCCTTTAGTCAGAAAGTCTTGCAACATATCTGTATAATCTACAAGTAATCTATCTTGTTTAAATAAATTTAATCCTTTGGCATAACGCTCTAACTCAAACCAACCTACAGCGTCTTCTACATCGTGCCATTGGTCTTTTAAATCTACTCCTCGCATACGTGCTAAATTTTCTATAAAAGCTAATCTATCATCATGAGTCATAGCAAATAAATGACCGTCGTCTGAACTACTAGCCCCTGTTAATTTTAAATTCATCTTCTCATTTAAATCTAAAATATCTCTACGACCTAAAACGTTTTCTCTATTTAATCCTAGTTGTCTAAACGCTAAGGAGTGTAAAGTCCTAAAATAAGGTAAATCTTTATCTAAAATATTATCGAACTTAGCTATCGCTCTATCTTTACCCTCAGAAACCGCTTTTTTAGTAAAGGTAAAAAACCCTATCTTATCAGGTTCTGTTCCATTTCCTAATTCATCTTCTATAAGACCTAATAAGGTACTAGTCTTACCAGTTCCAGGAGGTCCAAGAATAACTTGTGTTTTACTAGGTAATGTCATATCGGGTTATCATCAAACTCAGGTAAATTATGTGACTCATCTTGAGCTTTAAATTCATCTATATACCACACGTTTATTCCCTTGCCTTTTATATTGAAAAAGTATGGCTCTCCGTTTAATTGTTTTAATTTAGAAGTTAATCTATTTCGTTGATACTCTTTAAAATTATGTCTATGTAAGTATTCCATAAGGTCTGCTAATCTAAAATATGTTCTACCTTTATCCGTCCAAGGTTTATGTAGTAGTAATTCATCACGTTCCCTAGCAGGTCTTTCTGTACAAAACGCTTCTAATAACTCTAAGAAAAATCCTTCGGTAGAAGCCTCTTTAGGTACTTCTACAATAGTTAATGCGTCTAATAACTGCTGTATTATTTGTCTCCAAACATTTTCTTTTACCTTCGGTGGTATTTTATTTAAAGCGTCCATACACTTACGCTGAAATCTATTTTGGTTTAGTAGGTCATCTGTTTCTAGTTCTAATCTACCGCCTTCTACATCTAAAAACCATATCGGTGGGTCACTATCTTGTTTAGTTAAATTACTAAACAATGGAGTCCCCCCTCCTGCTCCGATACCATACTTCCTAGTTCTACAAAGAGGACTATTACAGTGTCCAGCAAGAGGTTGGTCGTTACATTTATAGAAATAATCTTTTCTGTTTACTTGTTTTGCAATAGTTAATACTTCTTGTGCACCTAATGGTGGTTGCATATATTTTATATTTACTTCTTCTAATCTTTTTTCCCAATCGTCTGGGTATTTCTTTCTTAAAAATACACCTAAATTAAATAGCCCTGAGTTTCTTGTGCCTTTCGGAAACCCTTGTACAATTAAATGTTGTAAGCAAGGAGGTGATTGGTCTATCCAGTCTACCTCCTCGCTTAAAGGACTAGCTTCTAATGATTCTAGCCCTGAGGGGGTTATTGTTAATTCTTCTGCTTTTTCTAAAAATTCTTCGGGACTAATAGCTTGTCCATCTTTGCCATAGGCATACCGTGTAGAGTTTTCTCCTGCGAAATACGGCATATTCAGAGTACTTCCTCTGTCTCCTCTATCTAATAATAATTGTGTTTGTTTTGGAAATATCTCAGCCTGACCGAAACCTATTGACGCAGCAAGTTGTCTTAACTTACGTTGCATTAACGAGGCTTCGACAGGCTCAGATACGAAAAGATAAATATGTGCTCCTCCGCTTTTACTACGACAGACGGTAAGTGGTAGTTTATGTTTCGATATCTTTTTAGCTAGTCCTTTTAAGTCTAGCTGATATTCGTCTACATCTATTGCTCCCCAGACACATTGATTATTTTCATCAATGGCTACGATTCCTATACTTTGTTTCCCATTTAAATGGTTCTCCCAAAGTTTAAGCAGTCCTTCATCGGATAGCTCTTTAGATATAGTTACATTTTTTCCACTCGCCTTACCGTCTTCCCTAGTCTCGTTTAGGGCTGTAAAAGTCCCATACGCTTGACGAAGTCCAGCAAACCGTTTGGCAAATTCCTCTGCCAACGACATATATTACCCCTAAATTAAAATGGTGCTTCTTCAGCCTCTCCATTATTTTTTGATGTACTACCGTCTTGTTCATGTTTAACTTCAACGTCACCTTGTTTAGCCGAAGACATAAACTCTTTAGCTACCATAGCAGTGTCTATATCTGTTTGACCTTCTTGGTTTACTGTAAAGACATTCCATGTGCCCTTATCGTTAGACATAGAACTTGTACCTAACTTATAGGTAAAAGCGAACATAGGTGCTTGAACAGAAGTTCCTGCACTATTTTTCACTCTAGCCATTCTAAGCATAGTTAACCATTTCCTAGCTATACCGAGTTGGGTAGAGGTCATAGTTATAAGTGCTTGTTGAGGATGAGGTTCAGTAACTAAGACGAAAAACTGTGCAGTTTCTACAATCTCGTTACCGTTTTGTAAATAATGACGTCTAGTTTGTTCATCTCTTTTACAGGATTTTAAAATAGATATGTCATGATTAGCGTCTACTAATCCTCCTCCTTTCTCTCTAGGAATCCACTCTATATACTTTTTAGAGTAAGCACAAGGTACTACTGAAATACCTTCATTCCCATCGTACACTTCACCACTGACCGTATTTATTAGGTCACCAGCAGAAGCACCTTCGATATAGTTTCCACTATTCTTATTTAGTTGTGGGGACATTGGTTGGAGTAAACGTATAAAGGGGATAGCATAATCCTCCGTTGTAGCCTCCTCTAAGCCAGTTCCCGCAGATAACAAAGAATCATCATATGCCGCTACTGCGGTAGACTTCTTCTCTGCAACCTCTGTGTTTTGCGTATTCGCCATATTACACCTTTTTTATAGTTGCTTTAGTGCCTACAAAGACACCAAATGGTTCACTTGGAATATCCACTCCATTACTAAGTTGTTCTTTTACGAACGCTTTTAAAGTACTGGGGTGAATGCTTTGACGTATTTCTGGAGCTAGTCCTCGAGATTTTAGAGCGTCTACAGTTTCATTAACTACAACGTCTTCATCTCTACCGAATTTTAGAAGTACTTCATTTTTAATAAGTCCTTCGTGTCCGTTACGAACAAGCCAGTCATAAGCCATTTGTTGATTAGCTTTAGAAATATGAGCACCATAGTAATCTCCTATTGTAATCTTTTCTCCGCTATTCAAGATTATTTCCGTTAGCCCTGCAGTTTGCATAGCGTCGGGAAGTTCTTGTTCAGCTACTAATCTAAGTTCTTCTTTTTTAACCTTTATAGCTTCTTCTAAATCTTTAAGTTCTTTCTCTAGAGTCAGCTGTTTATTGGCTAAAGCAGAAACAGTTGAGAGCTCACCGTCAGAAACATCTTTGTCCCAATCTGAAACATTTTCTTCTCCGACTAGTTGCTCAAAAGTTGGTTTATTATCTGTCATATTTCTCCTTTCTCGTGTAGGTCTATTTTAACAGGATAGTAAGTACCTTCTTGCCTATCCCACTTAAGTATATTATAACGACCCCGATTATAATATGAGGCTACCGAACACGCGACACCAATCGCAGCAGGGTCACCTATCAGTAATAAGTAATCTTCATCTTTAAAGTCTTGTAGGGATTGTTTCATCCTTTTTATAGACGGTGAAGCACTTAACATGATATTTGTATTAGAAGGTAACAAGACTTCAAAATCACCATACTGCCTAGCAGAAGTAATGTTTCGTCCTGGAACTTCTTGTATAACATATACTGTCATGTTTCTCCTTTCTTATTTCTAAGAGCTTACTTTACTTAATATAAACGGCAAAGTAAAGGATATTATTTTTATTAGTATTTTCAGATTTAAAAAATAAAATTTAAAAAAAATTTCTAAAACTACTAATATTTTTAATAGACTAATAGATTGTTTTAAAAAACTTAATTTTTATAACGGTTTGTACCCTATTAGTTTTTACTAAAATCTATTAGAGGGCACGGGGAAATATTATAACTTCAGTATATTTTGATTTAAATATAAGATATAATCCGTTTTAGAAATAAGAAAGTTTTATGAAATATAAGTTTAAAACCGAGCCTTACGGTCATCAGTTAGAGGCATTAAAACGCTCTTGGGATAAAGAGGAGTTTGCATATTTCATGGAAATGGGAACAGGTAAATCTAAAGTCCTTATAGATAATATAGCGGTGCTTTATGATAAAGGTAAAATCAACGCGGCAATAATTATCGCACCAAAAGGTGTTTATGAGAACTGGTCAGGTAGAGAGATACCTACACATTTACCCGACCATATAATACATAGGGTAGGTGTATGGAATCCTAACCCTTCTAAAAAAGAAAAAGCAGAATTATTAAAATTATTTGAACCTACTTTAGATTTAAAAATATTGGTTATAAATGTTGAAGCGTTTAGTACAAAAAAAGGGGTAAGTTTTGTTGATAAATTTATTAATACACATTTCCCACTGATAGCGGTTGACGAATCAACGACTATAAAAAATCCTAAAGCACAACGAACCAAGAACCTTTTAAAACTAGCAGTAAATTGTAAGTATCGTAGAATACTAACTGGATTTCCAGTTACTCAATCACCATTAGATTTGTTTAGTCAAAGTGAGTTTTTATCTCCTTCGTTATTAGGGTATGGCTCATACTACTCTTTTCAAAATAGATATGCTCAAATTGTAAATAGGGCTATGGGGCAAAGAAGTTTTAGACAAGTAGTAGGTTATCAGCATTTAGAAGAATTAAGTAATAAAGTAAATAACTTTTCGTACAGAGTTCTGAAAAAAGAATGTCTAGATTTACCTGATAAAGTTTATATGCGTAGAGAAGTAGAACTTACTCCTGAACAAAAGAAAGTATATAACGAAATAAAAGATTATGCTTTAGCTGAATTAGAAAACAATGAACTCGTAAGTGTAACTTCTGTATTAACTCAAATATTAAGACTTCATCAAGTTGTATGTGGTTTTGTAAAACATGATAAAGGTGAAGAAGTTGAGATAAAAAATAATCGTGTTGATGAATTATTAAGTATATTAGCAGAAGTACAAGGTAAAACTATTATTTGGGCTAACTATCAATACGATATACGAAGAATATTAAGAGTTTTAGAAGAAACTGTAGGAGCCGAAGCGGTAGCTACTTATTATGGTGATACTCCTGAAGAAGATAGACAAAATATAATTAATAAATTTCAAGACCCCGATTCAGAATTAAAATATTTAATTAGTAATGTACAAACTGGTGGGTATGGCATAACGCTTACTGCGGCTAATACAGTTGTTTATTATTCTAATAATTATGATTTAGAAAAAAGATTACAATCCGAAGACCGTGCTCATAGAATAGGACAAAGCAATAAAGTTACATATATTGATTTAGTTTCTAAAGGAACTGTTGATGAAAAAATAGTAAAAGCATTAAGAAGTAAATTAAACCTAGCTCAAGAAGTATTAGGTGATGAAAAATGGAGAGATTGGATTGCTTAAATTTTATAAAGGAGCTATGAAAGGTTACGACCCTCTTATAGATAAATGGGATAAACCTACTAAACGTGTTTACGAAGGTAGAACTATCGAAGGTAGAAAAACTAGAGGTTTTGGTAATAGTAAATTTTCGTATGCAGGTAGAAGTTATAATCCAGAAGCTTGGACGCAACCTATGAAATATATTAAAGGTAATTTAGAAACTTTTATACGGAGAGAACTTGATATAGAAGTTGATTTTAAATTTTGTTTATGCGGGTATTATGGTGCTGACGGTAAAGGTATACCGCACCATTCTGATACAGTACCTACGTATAATGATTTAGTTGTATCGCTTTCTTTTGGTGCACCAAGAATATTTCAATGGCACGAATATGGGTATCATATAAAACAAGAAACTAATACAAGTAAAACAAATATCTATACTACAGATACTCGTAAAGAAACTAATTATTTAATGGAAGACGGGGATTTATTTATATTCGATGGACACTCACAGATGTTCGCTACTCATAGTGTGCCTGATGTAGAAGGTGGGGGAGAGAGAGTTAATTTAACTTTTAGAACTGGTATTTAAGGTAAATAGATTACACCGCCACCAGCATATTTTTCCATTTCACCACCGTCAGCATATTTCATCGGACCGCCATCCATATATTTCATCGGACCGCCATCCATCATTTTCTTTTCTTCGGGTTTTTTAGATAATGAATCAGCAATCATACTTCTCATCATAGCTCTACCGTCAGCAGCTTTTACAAAACCCATACGTTCTACGACTTCGTCAGGTAATGCTCTAAGACCTGCTCCGTCTGTTCCAGAAGGAATGGGTTTACCTTCGGCTGCCATAATAGGTTTACCGTAAGCAGCCATTGTAGGTTGTTGTGTTTGGGATTTTGCACTTTTAATTAACATTAAACTTTGTTCTAGTACTTGCTCTGCCTCATCTAAATCTCCATTAGTACGACCAACCACTGCTGAAGCTAACATATCAGCGTCGCTATTAATATCAACCCCCTGAGGTGCAGAATCAGCAGGGTTTGGTACTTGTTCTTGTTGCATCATCGCCATATCTTGCGGTGGCATCATACCTGCTATTCCCTGAGGAGCTCCCATAGGTTGTGCACCCATGTTCATAGGTACATCTGACCTACCACCTGCCTGCATTATATTAGTTAATTCATCTATTCCTTGCATAATTATGCTCCATATGTAGTTTTATTTGGTCTAAATCCATTTTGAAATACATCCGTTACGTTTGTCATTATACCTCTATCTAATGGATTTGAGTATAGTTTACTTTGGTTGGTAGTAGCTTTTGCTAAATTACCGTTTCTTGGTGTATTTTCAACTGGAACTGTGAATTGAGTTATAGGACTTCTTTGTGGTAATGTCGAAGTTATACCTTTCATATAATTATTTTTATATTTTAAAACGTCTGCTTCATATTGATTACGTGGTGGAGAAGTGTTTTGTCTATCTCTTTCCATATCAATAAATTGAAAAGCTTCACTGTAAAAATTCATGGCGATACCTCATTTAGTATTTGTAATATTCTCGAGTTTTCTGGATTAATAACTTTAGGCATAAATTGTCCACGTGAAAAACTTATATCAGGTTCTTCTGTAAATTCTTTATCTTCTTTATCGTAAAAAGAAAGACCTGCTTCGATATCATCAGCTAATCTAGAATCAACTTGGTTTAAAACTTTTAAAAACGGTATTATTTTATTTCGAGCACGTAAAGCTGAAAGAAAACTATCTAGTAATTGTTGATTAGTAGTGAGTTCCGCTAAAAACTTTAAAGTTTTTTCTGTCATAATCTTTTCTCCTGCAGTTACTCGTCTACCCGTTTGTGTTAAAGGGGGTATAAAAAATCGTTTTAAATAATTTATTCCAGGGTCAGTAGATTTTTCTATCATTTGTCTTCGTATAGCGTCTTCTCCTAAAAGATTTCCACCACCTGCGAAATCACCATATACTGCCATAACCCCTTCAGACCTAACAATTAAATCTTCTAAGATACGTAAGTTTCTAGTGAATTTTTCACCACCTTCTCCCAATAATTTTTTATGGAAATTTTCAGCACTTAATCTACCCGCTTCAGTGCCTAAACCACTGAATATATGACCGTCAGATAAAAATCTTCTAAACGCTCCTACATTTAAATTACCGCTTTGGTCTTGTAACATACCTTTTATATATAATTTATATGCATTAGCGACTTCTCTTTTTAAAGGTTCATTGTTATCTATAAGGTTAGATAGAAATTCTAAATCATCTATAGTTTTACCAGATAACCTTTGCTCTGCTGATTGTCCTACGATATCGGTAATTAAATTAAAGGTGCTTTTATTACCAAATCTTTCTGCAAACATTTTTCGACCCCTTCTTAATTCCTCTAAAGGTCTTAAAATTTGAGTAGCGAATTCGTCAGGGTTTTTAATTAACTTAGGTAAATCTACTTCATTGATTAATTCTTTCATAGTTGGACCGAAGTCGTCTATAAACTTTTTATAGTTTTTAGCTAAATCATCTCCCGATAACATTTTTCCAGGATTATCTAATAATATTCCTAACTCATCTGCAAGAGTATTTTTTAAAAGGTCTATTGTTTCAGTATCTCCTATTTCTTGTAAAAATTCTACAACTTGTTTCATTTGAGCATTTGTTTGAATTCCTTTTCTTTGCGTACTAGCGATATAACTTAATACTTGTTCTGGTGATTCTAGTTTCGTTAAATCTATAACTGCTTTTGTATTAGCATCTTGATAAACACGATTAGCAGTAACTAAATTATCTATTATTGTATTTTTCTGAGCCGTAGTAATAGTTTTATTTTTTACAAGACCGTTTATTGAAGTTTTTAATTGGTCATCAATTGTTGATTGTAAGTTTGCTAAATCTGCTGCTACCCCAACACTTTTTGCATTGCTATACGCTTGACCCGTAGCTTTACGTAAATTTACTAAATCTAATAAAGTTAAATTTTCGTTATTGCTCCATTTAGTAAATAGTTCTTCATCAGGAATTAAATCGCTATACGTATCGTAATATTCATCTCTATTTATTTTAGCGTCGTATGGACCGCCTTTTTCTGTTATTTTTGTACCTTTATTTTTAAATTGTTTTAATGCTCTACTTAAAAGACGGGAAGTTATTGGTGTATTATCTATTCCTGATTCTACAAACGATTGTTCTACATTTTGAGATGTGGTATCTAAATATTGATTTCTTAAAACTGCCACCCTATTATTAGTTCTTTCTATAAGACTATTAGACGCTTTTTCATCTAAGACTTTTAAATTTTCTACATTACCTGATTTTACATCGTCAATGACTGCCCTAAATTCATCAAACATAGTACGACCTTGTTCTATAAAAGCCTCCTCTCCGTCATCTAATAAAGCTCTTATTTCAGGACCTACAGATACAGCAGTTATATTTTCATCTAAATCTTTAAACATAGCTGAGAAAAATTCTTTAGTAAATTTAGCGTCGTCTTTAATTAACTCGTCTAGTACGGTAGCTATATTTTCTTGATTCGATTTACTTAATAAAGATTGTTGTAATCTTTGTACCCATTCACTACGAGAAGCTCTAGCTAATGAAGGGTTATAAAATACTTCTACTCCTAATTCTTCGGCTGCTTCTTGTATTTCTTTTATAGTAAAAGGTTCTTTTTCTCCTAAAGGCAAATCAACTCGTTTACCCGCCTCACTTTTTAGTTTATTTTCAAATGCTATTTCTATTTCTCTTAAATCAGAAGCTGAAATATCTGTACCAGTTATAGTTCTCCAAGTTTTAGGAACACCCTGCATTAAAACATCCATTCCCTGATTACCTAAATAACTATATAAAAAATACATTCCTGTTTCTTCTAGTAGTTCTGGTGCACTTTTATTATGAGCACCTAAAGCATAACCAAGAGCACGTTGTTTAAACCTAGTACCTGCACCAACAGCTGATAATAAACTATTAAAAGCAATACTATCTCCTACTTTTCCGAAAAATCCTTTATTTGAAGGTTTACTTTTTAAATATTCATTAAATTTACCTTTTCTAATCATCAGAGCAGCAGTACCTACTTCTCCAGCTATTGGAAGTGTTTCGTCTAAAAAGAATTCTCCAAAATCTGAAGCAGTCATCGCTGCTGAGTCATATACTAAAGGTATACTTTTTCCTTTGTCATCGTATTGAACGTTATCTATCCTTATACCCGTCTCTGGTCGTGTAGGGTCTATGTAACTAGCTACTGCGTCAGGGTATTGGTCTCTGTAACCTTTTTTAGTACCAGGAAGTTTAAAGTTATCGAACATAAAATTTAAATCATCAGGACTTGGATTTAAACCTGTAAAAAATGATACAGCTGACCTTAAAGAAGCGTCATTAAAAGTATTCCTAGAGTCAACTCCTCGAGCGAACATATTTATAACATTATCATAACCTACAGGTTTTGCTAATGCTTCGGGGTCATCTAGTTTCGGAAAAGAAGACCTATCGAACATCGCTTTAGAAGTGTCACTTGCTATACCTATATTCGGTGCGAAACTTAATTTACCTTCTTCGGCTCTACGTTTTCTTTCGAAGTATTCGGGAAAAATTAATTGTTCGCTAAACGGTATAGGTGCAACTCTATATCTATCTATTTTATTTTTTCGTATAGTATTTGCTGCATTTTTTATTTGTTCAGCACTCATATTACTTAATTGGTCATAAGTTCCAGGAAAAGTTTCTTCAGTTAAAATTATTAAATCATTCTCGTCTATTAATTGTCCGTAAGTAAACGCACCGTCTCCTTCCATAATCGGAGTACTTGAATATATACTCGATAAAAGTTCAGGAGGTGGTGTAGTCGACATTATAGTTTAGGTTGGGATTCTTGAATTTGTTTTTGAATAGCGTTATAAGTTTCCTCAGGTATACTTTTGGTTGGGTCTGGTTGTTGATTACCCATAGGGTCTATTCTAAATTGTCTATTACTTTGTCTCCAATCTTGAATAGTTGGTGAGTCTGAGTTTCTAGTAAAAAAATCTTTTAAAGCATATGGATTGTTATAATCAGTTATTCCTGTTTCTTCATCTGGTTGAAATAAGTAATAATCTTTTAACGTATTTAATAAAGAATCAGTAACTTTACCTTTTTCGTTTAGATTACCGTATATACCATATCGAATATTTTCACCTTCACCTAAAGGTCGAAGTTTATCTAATTTAAACCTACCTGCTGTTTCATCATCTCTAGCTTCTATAACACTATTTATAAATTTTAATAAAACATCATGTTGAACTTCTATATCTTGACCTGCATTACCTCCGATAATAGTAAAAAAGTTAGCTAAATCTTTATCGGATAATGTTCTACCAGTTTGTCCTGCAGTTGCTGCTGCATAATATGCTATATTTAAAAACCCTGAAGCTAATACAGCTTTGCTTCTTGCTAATTGTTGTAAATTGTTAGTTAAAAAACTTTTTTGTGGCTTGTCTATATCCGCTCGTTCTATAAAATTACTTATCATATTTTCAAGGTCTTCTGCATAAGTAGGTGAACTTTGGTTTAATGTTTTTAAACTTTTAAATAATTCTTCCCCTGCTACACCACTACCTCTAGTTTGATTACTTGTACCACCGTCTTTACCTTTACTAAACAGTTTATCGGTATATTCTGGAGTAAAAAACTGGTCGAAATTAACTCGTATATCGTTTCCTAAACTTGCTAAAGTAGCTACTGTAGTGGTACCTGACGCTCCTGATTCTATCTGTTTATCGATTTCGTTTAAAACATTATTTGATAAGTTTATTAATCTCACTGTAGCAGCGTCTTGAAGTTCCATTTCGTCAGTAAGTTTTCTTAAAACTTTTACAGGATTATCATCTTTACCGTGAAAATTATATGCAGAATCTGCTTTTAATGATTCTGCCATACTAGCACTGTAATTTACCCACCCATCAGGGTTTACAAAATATTCTTTATTGCTTAAAGTTATTGGTTTTTGATTTTTAAATATCGGGTCGTTAGGGCTAAACGCACTAGTAGGTACATAGTAATCTGTACCGAAATCATTTTCAGCGGTTATCCCCATAACGATGTCGGGTTTTTTATCTACGTTAAGGTCTTCGTAATTTAATAAATTTGTTTGTTTAAAATCTTTTTTAAGACT